>MDTC01142479.1_pt1 | contig 16107 bp, 12 predicted proteins | sample 811181 | NCBI WGS metagenome assembly MDTC01 (sample SAMN05326644, study PRJNA326480) | marine metagenome | isolation source: seawater | place: Pacific Ocean: North | collected 2011
ATGTGGCCATGGCTCTCACCAAATGGCGCTTCTGGCTCTAAGTAGTCGGTCTCCACAAATCCTTCTATGACTAATTCGGCGTCGGCGGGTACGGTAAGATCCACGGTTTTGCATCTTACAATATGGATAGGTTCTCCCGCTAAACCTCCGGCGACGTCCATTTCATCCATATTTTTAGGTAATTTTTGAGGCCCAGTAAAAGCCACGTGTGGTGGTGCACCTATAACAAAAGCACAGGGCATTTTTTTACCGAGTTCTCTGTATTTGCACCAGTGTTCGTAACCACCAGCACCACCAGTCCGACTGGCCATACGAACACAAAGTCGATTGGAGGATTTTAATCCAGCTCGATAGGTGCCCATATTCTGCACCCCCGTTTCTGGGTCCTTAGTTGTACAATTGGTTGCGGTGAAATAGGGTGCGCAATCATAACCTGGCGTCGAAATAGGTATCGGAAGTGCGTCAAGCCCTTTTCCTTCCCCAACTAGTTCATCTTCTTTCCAAATAGTTTCCTGACATGGAGCAACGCTAACTTCTATTGGGGGTATTGGATTTGCAATGGCTTGTTCCCAATGTTTCCCTATCGCATCCAATTCGACATCCATACCAATCCGATAAACTTCCGGCGTAGTCGCTAAAGCACCCACCACAACTGGCATGTCGTATCTTCTACCTTTGCTGTCGACAACATTTTCGAAAAACCATGATTTGCGCTCACATTCGGGCACGCCTCCTCTGAATTGCCAACGAACTAACGGGTGCAGCTCCGTGTCTTTGTTTATTGGGCGGCTAATTTTGCGCAGCAAGCCGGCACTCTCTAATTTTATTAAATGGTCTTGAAAATCGCTGTACGTGCGCTTAGTCATAAATCCGTCCTATTTGTTGGACTCTGGAATTCCGTCCCAGCTAATTTCTTCATTAGGCTCCTCATCTCCAACACCGGGATTACCAATGTCGAGCGTGCGCACCTCTGTATTCATTTCGACATCATTGCGCCGATATTTCGCAATAATCTCACCTGTTTTCCAATAATCACTCCGTACGGCCCGACGGGCCATGATATCCAGTTCGGCATTCCATTCGCCAAGGTCATAGCCATACCACGGACGCTCTGGTTTTATCTCGGGTAAACCCAATTCATTCCAAATCTCTGCCGCTTTTTCCATGTATTGACGTTTCGGCAGGGCAACTGGTGGCAAGTCTTCTTTCAAAGTAGCGTCGATTAATACGGCTGAGTCCTCAGAGTCGATCATGCTACGAGGGCCATGGCCCTCGTGTTTATGAGGCAACATATGAGTGTCCCGATGGGGTTTACAGCGATATGACATTGCCCAAAAAATCGCATTTGCATCATCAGGGTCGATGTCCTCGTCTATGGCGACAACCCATTTTCCTTCTGCCATTCGGTGTGCGGCAGTGGCATAAAGTGCTCGCCAGACTTCCGTTCGAGCTGCTCCCTTTTTCATTATTATCAAAATCAACTTGTGAAGGGACGTCAATGGCTCGTGCGTCGAGACATTTACAAGACCTTGTATGCCAACAGCGTCTCGTAGGTGACCTAATAGTTTTGCCTCGTACGCTGGCCGTTTAATAGTTGCTGATTCACTTGGTGTTACCTGGCTGACCCAAGAAGTAATCACTGCATTCTTCTTACGCGTAATTGCTGTAACATCCATAAATCCATTGTATTCTTGCAAATTGACATGTCCGTGGCTTTCACCAAAAGGAGCCTCCGGCTCAAGCCATTCGGTACTAATGAAACCCTCCACAACTACTTCAGCGTCGGCTGGTACGAGTAGGTCTATCGTCTTTGCCTTAACCATATGTAACGGTGCATTTACGAGTCCGCCGGAAACATGATGCTCATCAAGTCCATGAGGTAGCTTTTGTACTGAGGTAAATGACACAATTGGTGGACAGCCGAGGACTACGGCACAAGGCATAGGCTCACCGAGCTCTTTCCATTCGAGCCAATGCAAATACCCGCCTGTATGATGCTCAATTGAGGGGTTAAAACCTAATCGGTCTGGTGCTTTAAGTTGCGCGCGATAATTGCCATTATTGTAAGTTCCATCAACGGGACTTTTTGTAATGAAGTGTGATGAAGACATATATGGAGCATTGTCCCAACCGGGGGTTGATATTGGGACCGGTATGGAATCTAATCCATGTCCGGCCAAAAGTTGTTCACCAACAAACACTTGTTCGTGGCAAGGCGCATCATTTGATTCTAAAATGACTGGCGGAACCGGATTATTCATTGCATTAATCCACGTGGGCCCTATCTCATCGATCTCACAACCCATGCCAGTTTTATAAATTTGTCTGCTCCCCGCTAGGCCGCAAACGAGAACTGGAATATCAAATTTAAGGCCTTTACTGTCCACAACATTAGTAAACAGCCACGCTTTCCGATCCTTATCGCTAATGCCTCCCCTAAACTGCCAGCGTACTAAGGGGTGCATTTCGGTGTCTTTATTAATTTCTCTATTAACCTCAATGAGAAGGTCAGCCGAACGTAATGCCTCTATGTGATCGTGCAGGTCGGGATACTGACGTTTTACACTCATTTTAAATTGCCCCTATATTCTCTGAAATTATCTCGTGCCCCTAACTAAAACTCGTACAATATCGATCAAACTGGTTCAATCTCAAATTGTTTAAGCTGTGAAAATGTTTGCATTGACGCAGGGCAGTCAAAACGTCAATGTCTTCATCCGATCGACGAGGGTTGAACAAATGAAAGCTGCAGCGTTTGATTATATCAGGCCGGACACACTCGAAGCAGTGTTGGAGGCGTTGGATCGTGCAGGCGATGAAGGTCGCATCATAGCTGGCGGGCAAACTTTGGTTCCAATGATGGCGATGCGTTTAGTCAAAGCAGAATTATTAATCGACATTAATCATATCCAAACGTTAACAGGTATAGACACGTCTGCCGAAAGCCTGTCAATCAGGGCTTGCACCCGGCAGGCCGAGGCTGCGGCGTCTAAAGAGATTATTAATAACTTACCTCTTCTCGCAAAAGCGTTGGAGCATGTCGGTCATACCCAAACCCGAAATCGTGGAACGGTCGGTGGAAGTGTAGCCAATGCAGACCCTTCGGCAGAAATACCAATTGTGGCTCGTTGTTTGGATGCAAAGATCACAGCACTCAAAAAAGGCAGTGAAAGGCAAATTTGTGCTGGTAATTTTTTTTATTCTGCTATGGATACAGCATTAGAGGATACCGAGTGTCTCACTGAGATTCGATTTCCGATTTGGAATGAGGAAGTTGTTGGGAGTGGGTTCCATGAGGTGAGTATTCGTAATAGCGATTATGCACTCGTTGCGGTAGCGGCTCAGCTAGCAACCGATTCTGGGGGCATATGCACTCGTGCAGCTGTTGCTGTAGGCGGCTGTGCTCCTGCTGCAGTAAAGATCGATGCGGTGGGAAAAGCACTTGTGGGCAGACCTCTTTCTGATACCGACTTTGATGAGGCATGTGGTTTGGTGGTAGAAGCACTTGACCCTGATACTGATGTTCACGCTACTGCTGAATATCGACAACGCGTTGCGGGACGGATTGTTCGCAGAGTATTGGAGGAGGCAAGAGCCGAGGTTTATGAGGCAAGGAATGAGTGAACAGTATTTAAAAAAAATAAACGTAACGGTAAATGGAGTATCTCAAGTCGCTCAGATTCCACCCCGTATGACGCTTCTTGACTTTCTTCGCGATGAGCTCGATCTTACTGGCAGTCATGCGGGTTGCGAGCATGGCGTCTGTGGCGCGTGTTCGGTCATTCACGATGGCGCTCCGGTGCGCTCATGTTTGATGTATGCCGTTCAGGCAGATGGCTGCGAAGTAACCACTGTTGAGGGCCTTTCCCACGCGGATGGCACATTAAGCATACTACAAGATTGTTTTTGTGAAACCCATGCCATGCAATGCGGATATTGTACTCCTGGTATGCTTATAGCAGGTCATTCCCTGCTCCAAGAAAACTCTAGCCCCAGCGAGATGCAAATAGTTGAGGCTATAGGCGGTAACATCTGCAGGTGCACAGGTTACAGGCAGATTATTGAAGCAATTGCACTTGCTGCGAGCCGTCTTAAGGAGGCATCGTGACCGAGTATCGTTACGTAGGTAAACCGCGGAGGACAAAAGAGGACCGCCGTTTCGTGACGGGACAAGGAAGTTTTGTAGGCGACATAAAATGCCGTGCAATGAAGCATGTTGCTTTGGTAATGAGCCCGTTTCCTTCAGCCGAGATCAAGTCTATTGATGCGTCGGAGGCGTTAGCTCTTGATGGCGTGCATTATATATTGACGGGAACAGAATTGGAGAATGCGACCAATTCACTGATGTCAGGCCTAGATTTGCCGAACTATCAACGTTACCCACTTGCCTCAAAGGTAACACGCTATGCTGGGGAGTGGGTAGCCGCTGTTGTTGCCGATAGTCGCTATATTGCCGAAGATGCTGCAGAATTAGTTTATGTGGATTATGAGGCATTGGATTTCGTTGTGGATCCAGAAGAAGCTATCAAGCCAGGAGCGCCAATAGTTCATCCTGAGATCGGTGGAAATATTTTTTTTCAGCGAAAGTTTGAATGGGGCGCTGTTGATGATGATTTTTCATCAGCTGATCACGCTATAAGTTATAGAGCCCGGTGGAGCCGTAATTCAACCGTGCCAATTGAGACATTTGGTGTTGTAGCTCAATGGAATTCTTCAGAGGAACTACTTGATGTCTGGGCTTCAATCCAAATGCCGAAGTATCAAGAACAGATTGGTAATGCTCTAAAACTTTCATCGAATAATGTTCGCGTTCATTATGATGTTGACGTAGGAGGAAGCTACGGGGTCAAGCGCGGTATAAAGCATTCAGTTTTAGTAGGATATCTCTCTATGAAACTGGGCTATCCTGTGCGGTTGATAGAGGACAGGCTTGAAAACATGATTGGCGGAGATGCTCACGGGCCAGACCGCATTTTTGATGTTGATATGGCTTTCGACGGCGAAGGTATTGTCAAGTCTATGCGGATGCGTGCACTGGATGATGCTGGCGCGTCTCCTGGACGTGCCCCTCTTCAACTAGGAAAACCCGTTACCGCCATAGTTGGTCCTTATCGGATTCGCAGTGTCGAATATGAAGCTATCTCTGTAAGTACACACAAGACAACACAAGAGGCCGTGCGAGGATTTGGTCAGTCGCCGACAAATTTTGCAATTGAGGCTGGAATTGACAAAGTGGCGCGGTTTCTAAATTTAGATCGATTTGAAATCCGGCGCAGAAATTTTATTGAAAAGGATGAATTTCCTTATGAAATACCAAGCGGTACGTCGTACGACAGTGGCGACTATAATACTGTTCTAAGTAAAACCGAGAAGCTAGCAAATATAAGCTCGTTATTAGCAAAACGTGATCGAATCCGAGCAGAGGGAAAGTTTGCAGGAATTGGAATAGCCACTTGTCTTGAGCCATCTGGGGGAAATGCAGGATTTGAGCCGCTTTTTAATGAAAAAAACCCGACAACGACTTGGATGGAAAGCTGTCAAGTTAAGATTGATCTCAATGGTTCTATCACAGGTATTATTGCGACCACATCAGCAGGGCAGGGGCATGAATCTCTAGTTTCGACGGTTATTGGTGAGGTATTACAGCGCAATCCAGCTTCTATTAGAATAACGCGCACGGACTCGCTGGCAAGTTTGCCAAGCAATAGTCCGGTTGGAAGTAGGATGGCAATAATGTTAGGTGGTGCAGCACAAGGTGCTTCAGAGAAGATTAGGAAGCAACTCATTCGTATAGCGGCACACAATCTTCAAATGCCAGTTGATCAATTGGAGTATGGAAATGGGGATGTCGTAACAATAAAAGAGCCAAAAAACAAAATTGAATGGTGCGAACTAATTGAAATAGCACATCGCAGATATCACGATTTGCCAGATGATATGGAGCCAGGTTTGCAAGCACGGCACGTCTGGGAGGTGCCGACTGGTGGTTCAATGCCTACTCCGGACGGAAAAGTGCAAATGTATCCATGTTACTCCTTCGAGGCACACATTCCGCTTGTCTCCATCGATCCACTTACTGGTCAGGTAACGATTCACGACTACTACATTGGGCATGATTGTGGCACTCAAATAAATCCGCACATTGTCCATGGTATGACTTATGGAGGCATCGCGCATGGGATAGGCGCAGCACTTTACGAAAAATTTGAATACAACGATGACGGCCAATTATTGGCGGGTACATTCATGGATTACTTATTGCCTTCTGCTCACGAAATTCCAAAAGTAAAAATGGTTGACCATTGCACGCCCTCTCCCCTGACTCCGATGGGTCAGAAGGGTAGTGGGGAAGGCGGTTATTTAGGGGCTCCGGCAGCTATAGCAAGCGCAGTCAATGATGCTCTAGAACCGTTAGGCAGTGAAATTTTGACACTACCAATGCGAGTGCAGGATATTGAAGAGGTTTTATGTGACGCCATCTAAACTGGATAAAATTGATAATGTTCAAATGACGCATTCCTTCTGGAACTTTTCTCTGGAGGTGTATTCCAAGAAAGGAGTTTCAGATTCTTGTATTGCGCTTCAAGAAAGTCACGGAGTAGATGTTAATATTCTTTTATTTTGTTGCTGGGCGGCGTCGGTTGGGCACCCCGTATTATCTAAGCATGAGATGGCATTATTGTGTAGGAGTACCGCAGAGTGGAACCAAGATATAATTCAAAAGCTACGAAATGTCCGCAAGAGTCTTAAAACCAAAAATTACGAATGCAATGAAGAAGAGGTGCGAGATCTACAAAATCAAATTCTGGAAGTTGAAATAAAGGCAGAACAGACTGAGCAATTTAAAATGATGCGTACGATTGCAGTGCTTGAAGATCAAAGCGTGCCTGAGATACAGCGAATTAGTAATGCATTAGAAAATTTGACCTTGTATCTTTCTATGCCTGAATTATCTACAACTTGCTACACTACAGAGTTGTGCAATCTTTTAGGGGGCGTATTCCCGAAGGCCTCCAAAACGGATATCAAGTTGGCTTTGGGATAAACCTTACTTTTTATTTTGAATCAGTGTCCTTCCATCGATGAACAATGTCTGTTTCAATTCCAAATTGATCGAGTACCCGTCCTACTGTTTGATTTATGATGTCATCTATACTTGCAGGACGATGATAAAAAGCCGGTACCGGTGGCATTATAAGACATCCAAACTGCGCTGCCTTTACCATAAGCTCCAAATGCCCTTGGTGAAGGGGTGTTTCCCGAACCATAAGTCCTACTTTGCGACCCTCTTTTAGGCAAACATCTGCAGCACGCGATATTAGATTGTCGCTAAAACAGTTTGCTATACCTGCTAAGGTTTTAATAGAGCATGGCGCAATAATCATACCTTCAGTTCTGTAAGAGCCCGATGAAATAGACGCCCCTATGTCCTTAAAGCTATGCACTATATCAGCTAAATTTCGTACATCCTCTAAAGCGTAATCTGTCTCCGCTGCTATCGTCTGTGCCGCTGATGGTGATAAAATAAGGTGGGTTTCGATATTTGCGTTTGCTTTAAGAAATTCTAGTATTCGGATGCCATAGATCGGTCCCGAAGCCCCAGAAATTCCGACGATTATACGTTTAGCGTCGATCATAATTTACCTTAATCGATTTGTAGACAAGGTGCTGCGATAGCCTACAGGTACGGTATTAAAATTCCGAGAAGATTCTTGTCATCAATCAGTAATCTTAAATATCATTCTCAATACCCTTGTTTTTCTTATGTGTGATCTCGGGAGGGTACTTTCGCTTAATTACAATATCGCCGTTTTTATTTAGAACCGGTAGTTCATATTGAGGAATATGTTCTATCACTAGCCGCAGAGCCTGCATCAAATTTTTAATTCCTTCGTGCGCTAGTTCTTGTGCTTTGTCTTTTGGTGTTTGAGCGCCAACGCCTATTGGATGTGTTGTTAAAGATAGGACTACTAAACATAAAATAATGGATTTCATCATAAATCACTTAATGCTGTTCAAGAGTTAACGTATATGTCAGTGCTATATATTGTGTAAACAAGCTCTTTTGTTGAATCTACGATTATAATTCGTGTAGGAGGAAGTTTCTGTTTGAGTAAAAACAAAAAAACAGTTGCCGTTGCTGGTTTAGGCGCAATCGGCATGAGAGTAGCTAGAGCATTAGATGCTGGTATTGATGGTCTTGCCTTATCCGCGGTTTCAACGCGTGATATAGAGAACGGTAAAGATAGGGTCAGTCACTTTCGTAAGCCCCCTACGGTCATACCGCTTGCTTTACTTGCAAAGTCTGCTGATATAGTTGTCGAGTGCGCACCAGCGGCAGTTTTTGACGATATTGCGAGGCCGGCAGTCGATGCTGGCTGTATTTTTATACCCTGTTCTTGCGGCCAACTTATCGAACGACAAGGACTCATTGATCATGCAAAGTCGACGGGTGCGCGTATAATTGTCCCAACGGGAGCGCTTGTTGGATTTGACGCTGTTCGAGCTGCAGCAGAGGGAAGAATAAGCGACATCCGCATAATCACTCGCAAGCCGCCAAAGGGGATTATGGGTGCACCATATATCGCACAAAAGAGAATTGATTTAACAAACGTAAAAGAACCCCTCCGAGTATTTGAAGGGAGCGTTCGCGAGGCCGCTGCTGGATTTCCAGCTAACCTGAATGTTGCAGCAGCACTTAGTATGGCGGGTTCCGGACCTGACAAAACCCGAGTAGAGCTATGGGCTGATCCAACAAAAAAAAGGAACGAGCATTTAATTATCGTGGACTCAGATGCCACTCGGTTTGAAATAAAAATTGAGGGAGTTCCATCACCTGAAAACCCTGCGACAGGCCTCCTAACGCCACTGAGTGTTATTGCCACGCTCAAAGGGCTCGTCTCGACGTTCCATGTTGGAAGTTAATATTTAATAGTCAGAAAACGAACACCCGCCGCAAGCCCTGCAAGCCCAACTATAAAAAACCCCATGGCATAATTGTTCATGTATTCGATGAATATTGTAAATATTGGAGGTATTAAAACGAATGATCCGAATGCATAGATTTGGCTACCTGCGGTGACCTGTGCAGCTTTTCCATTCGGTGCGAGTTTTGAAATTTCTCCGAAGTATAGACCGACCCAGCCAAGGTTAGCATTTCCCAAGATTATTCCAAGAAAACACAGGAGCCAGAAAGATCCTCCGGCTGGAAAAGCCGCCAGAAGAAAAAAACAAATGCCTGTAATAACTCCACATGATCCTAATATGGTCTTTGTTTTAACAACTCGATCTGCAAGTATGCCAAGGTAAATTCTAGCTACAATACTTGTGCCGTGCGCTAGGCCAAAAATAAATCCAGCCCACTGCAACTCAAGTTTTATTTCTTTAACAAGATAAAGGACCAAAAAAGAAACCACGCACGCCTGACACCCGATTAATATAAATGCTGCTAACGAGAGCGCCCTTATCGGACCTTTTTGGAAAACAAGCTGTATAGGCGCCCAAATATTTTCCTTTTGTTGGGTTCTATTTTTTTTGTGATGTGGCGCTGTTTGGTCGCGAAACGGCTGAGCGATAATCGCTGCTATCGTCATTGTAACGGCGATTATTAACATGGTTGCTTGCCAATCTGTAAAAATCAACAATGTCGGTACTAAAAAGCCGGCAAGGGTTCCACCTATTGGTATGCTTGTTTGTTTCAGTGAAAAGAGGAGAGGGCGCCACTTAGATGTGGTGTGACGCATTATTACAAAGGATCCAGCTGGATTCATTGGTCCATGGGCAAATCCTACCATCACTGCACTCAAAACGAAGCTCCAGGGCGTTGCGAGAGTAAATATAATCATGCCTAGCGCGCCCACTAAAAGAGTGGCCTGGCAGCAGCGCACTGCGCCAAATCGGTCCAATGGGGCGCTTGTAAAAAGTCCGAAGGTAAGAGCCGATAAGTAACAAATAGCAGTGTATATACCGGTGAAACTCTCTGGTATCCCATAACCACTGCTGACTTTGTCCGGAGCGTTTCCAAAAGCATTCATTGCCATAATGGTAAGGCTTTGAAAGAAAATGAGGGAAAGTACCGGAGCGGCAACATCGCGTTTGAAAAGTTCTCGCATAATTGAAGAACAATGCCTTAATTAGTTTCCTTTAAAAACGGGCTTACGTTTTTCGTTGAAAGCGTTAATTCCTTCCTGTCTATCTTCTGTTGAAACCATGCGATTGTAGGCCTCAATTTCAAATGCATAGCCATTCTTAAGGTCCAGTTGGGTTGCTACATTAAGTGATTTTTTCGCCTGTCGTATTGAAATCGGAGCATTGGATGCTATTCGTTCTGCAGTTTTTAGAGCTTGATTTAACAGCTCACTAGGGGCACAGATTTTATTGAAAATACCCCATTCAAGGGCTTCTTCTGCTGTGCACGGAGAACCTGTCAAAAGGAATTCTTTTGCTCGTCGTATGCCAACAGCTCGCGGTAGAAATTGTGTGCCGCCAGCCCCCGGCATTATCCCAAGCGTTACCTCTGTCAAGGCTAACTTAGCGTCAGTCGATCCGTAGGCAAAATCGGAGCCTAGGATAAACTCGCAGCCACCTCCATATGCTGCTCCATTGCAAGCGGCGATAACAGGTGATGGCACATCAAGCATTGTAAGCACAGCTTGTTCAAATATGGCATGTTGATGCTGCCACTGAGCATCAGTCATGTTGTTCCGTTCTTTAAGGTCACCGCCAGCGCAAAACGCTTTATCACCTGCCCCAGTCAAAATGATACAGCGTATATCTTCTTGATCGACATATAAATCACGCCAAAGGTCGCGTAGATCTAGTCCCATTTGCGTGTTTAACGCATTCGCAAAAGAAGGACGGTTTAATTTGACAATCAAAACATATTTTTTATGCCGGCGTATTTCTAGAGTTTCATAGTCTGTTCGCATTTATTCATTTTCTCCAAATATTTCATTATTGTGTTCACCTATTTCCGGCGCTGTAGAACGAAATGGAGGCCGTTCCCCATCAAAGGATAATGGCATTCCTGTAAGTTTTATTGACTGATCTGGCGCCTCTTGAATCATTCCAAGAGCTTGCGTTTGTAGATGCTGGCTCATTTCTCCTGTATTCTGGATCGGTGCATTGGGCACACCTTTGTCATCAAGTATTGCTTGCCAGTGTGTTCTCGGTTTTTTGATTAATATATCTGTAATAAGGGTATTCAGAGTATCACGATTTTTTACCCGGTCAGGGTTTGTTTTGAAGCGAGTATCTTTTGCCCAACCAGGGCATGCCAGCGCACAACTAATTTTTTCGAACAAACTATTATTTGCGCCCGCGATAACTAAGAAGCCATCTTTACATTCGTAAGCTTCGTAAGGAGCAATTGTTCTCATGCCAGAGCCATACCTGCTCGGCATATCACCGCCTGAGTGATAAGCAGCGGTATGCGCGGTCATCCAAGCAATAGAGGTTTCGTAAAGTGATAAATCCACAACGCCCCCTTCTCCTGTTACATCACGCTCACGAAGCGCTGACACAATCCCAATGACAGACCACATGCCAGTGCCCATGTCTATTATTGATGTACCAACTCTGACGGGTGGCCTGCCTTCTTCTCCTGTAACACTCATTAATCCACCAAAAGCTTGCATTAGTGGGTCATATCCAGGCCGGGCCTTGTAGGGCCCGGTGTGACCAAAAGCACCAAAATTTGCATATATCAAACTTGGTTTTTTGAGGAGAAGGTCTTTCGGGCCCAAGCCTAACTCGACAGCTTTTCCCGGGCGCATGTTTTGAATGACTATATCTCCAGTTTGGATAATAGCATCCAGTAACTGTCTACATTCGTTTTCATCACGTAAATTTACAGTAACTGATTTTTTATCACGGTTAAGCGCATGAAACATTGCCCCGGTGCCTTGCCAGAACGGTGGTCCCCAATGGCGTGCATCGTCTCCATCTATCGGTTTTTCTACCTTGATTACTTCGGCTCCGAGCTGGGCCAGAACCCAAGCACCGTATGGTGCAGCAACGCTTGCACCTAATTCAAAAACGCGAATGCCGGAAAGCGGCGAACATGATGTCACGCTATATCCTCCATTATGGAAATCAATAATCAAGTTTGTGAGGTAGGATTAGCGACAAGGTGATCATCTCGTCAACCGGGCAAGTTTGATTTGTTATACGGATGGCATGTTAAGTAATATGGGGTACGAGAATTCAAATAGTTCTGCTCTGAAACCTTGGGGAATGTACTTATGACCAAAGGACCTGTGTGCTTGGATGCAGTGATCAAGGAATTCCATGCCGGTAATCTCGATAAGGCCAAAGGGCTGATGCAAAAACTACTACAATTTGATGCAAATAATGCTGAGGCAAACCACTTAATGGGGGTGATTGCCCATCGCACCGGTGATCTTGTGGATAGTCTTAAGTTTATACAGCGGTCATCCGCCATCGAACCTGACAACGCTATTTATCTCAACACACAAGGACTTATTCTGCGGTTACTTGGACGTCATGGAGAGGCTATTCAACAACTAAAATTAGCAATTCGATTAAAGCCCGATTATTCAGATGCTTATAACAATTTGGGAATTGCGTTTGCGGATAGTGATAACATAGTCGATGCGGAAAAATGTTATAGAAAAGCATTGGAGTGTCGACCTAATTTCCCCGAAGCAATGAATAATCTAGGAAATATTTTGTTCCGAGCCGGCAATCGTGCGGAGGCCCTTACTATTTACAGTAACGCCGTAAAAGCTAAGCCCGACTATGCAGAAGCTTATTCAAATTTAGGGGATGCTTTTGCGAGCCAAAACGACCTAAAAGAGGCTTCCAAGAATTATCAGAAGGCGGTTGAAATAGCGCCAAACTGGGCAGATGCTTTTTACAAGCTTGGGAATTGTTGGTTTCGCCTCGAAGACTTAAAACGGGCAATTTATTTTTATCGATGCTGTTTGAATATTGATCCTCTTCACACACGTTGCTTGTCTAACATAGGTGCAGCATACGAAAAAATAGGTCAATATGAAAAAGCGGCAATGATGATACGCCAAGCTTTGATCAATTCTCCCGAGCACTTACCTGCACTTAAAAATCTCGGGCATGTTCTTTTGAAGCTAGGACAGCCAGCAGAAGCGATGATACTTCTCAAAAAGGCTGTGCAGGCTGTACCGACAGACCCTGACGCGCAGTATACGCTTGGAAATGCGCTGCTCCGCATGGAAAAAATTCAGGACGCAATGGAATGTTACAGGCGCGTTCGCCAGTTGCAGCCTTCCGCTGCACGTGGTTTTTTTGCGCCGGCTAGCATTCTGCTGTTAAACGGACAATATGATGAGGGATGGGTGGCCTATGAATCGCGTTTTGATATGCCTGCATTTAAGCCAAATATACCAGATATTCACGCACGTTTGTGGGACGGTAGTCCTCTAAATGGCAGAGATTTACTTGTGCATGTCGAACAGGGTTTCGGAGACACACTCCAATTTATTCGTTTCGTGCCCAAAATAGCGTCAGAGAGACGTGGCACGGGTGGCAAGATAAAAATACTATGCGAACCAGAGCTTTACCCGGTGATAAAGTCCATAAAGGGATATGACGAGATTTATACGCTGAATAGTGGTGACGAAATTGCTTTTGATGTGCAAATACCACTTCTCAGTCTTCCTAATCGCTTTCGTACTAAGTTAGATACAATTCCATGCAAAGTGCCCTATCTAAAGGCGCCAGAGTCTCAGCATTGCCCGTTCGTTCCAAGTCAGGGAAGTAAGCTCAATACTGGAATTGCGTGGGCAGGGCGACCTACTCATAGTGATGATAGGTATCGTTCTATTCCATTCGCATATTTCATGACCCTTTTCAGCCTTTCAGAAATAGTTTTTTATTCAATCCAATCTAGTTCTGCCTCCCTAGAGGCGAAAGCTTGTTTTGAGGACGGCACAATCATCGATCTTAAAGAGAAGATGAGGGACTTTGGTAATACCGCGGAAATTATCGACCAACTCGATCTGGTCATTGCTTGTGACACTGCGGTTGCGCACCTTGCCGGGGCGCTCGGGAAACCAGTTTGGTTAATCCTCCCCTATGGAAGTGAATGGCGCTGGCTGATAAAACGTACTGACACACCATGGTATCCTACAATGCGATTATTCCGGCAGCGTATTTGTGGTGACTGGCAAGATGTTTTTGCAAGGGTCAAGACCGCACTGAGCCAATTAAAACATTAAATTAACAATTTTTCTCAGATAGCTAGCAAGCCAGAGATCCATCACACGTTAGATTTACGTGCGCGCAATAAAGTCAGGCAGGGAAACAAAGGTAAAGGGGTGTCTATCACGATGTGCAAACTATTTTTTAAAACTATTTGGTCATTGCCACATAAACTCCACTCCAATTTTCCTCTGGTGGGTTGTTCCGATAATTTTCAATTCTTTTAAGATACATTTCATAAAGGCCTACTGGTGCTTCTGACATGGTGCTGGCTTCTTTTGCAGCTTTTTCCGCCGTATCCCAGTCTCGGGCTAGATATGCCTCACGCATTTCATCAGTCTTTCTTTTATACCTTTTAAAATTTGGAGCATTCATATAACCGTCATCGCCCATGAGACCAAAAATAGTTACGGCTTCTGACTTGCCTTTTACGGCGATCTTATCCAACTCTAACAGCGCGTAACGTTCAGCAACTTCACCAGCTGTATCTTGACCAATAACGATATCGCATCCGTACTCTTTTGACTGACCTTCAAGTCGCGCGGCAGTGTTCACTGCATCCCCAAGCACGGAATAGTCAAAGCGCTGGGAAGAGCCCATATTACCAACAACCACATCACCTGTATTAATGCCTATACCGATATTTAAAGGTAAGAATCCGATTCCCTGTTCCCTTGCTTCATTCTCGCGCTCTTCATTCAGTATTTTAAGGTCTTCAAACATCTGCAATGCAGAAGCACAAGCATCGCCTTCTTGATCCTTATCATCCAGAGGTGCATTCCAAAATGCCATGATGCAATCGCCCATATACTTATCAATAGTGCCATTTCGATCCAAAATTGTGTCTGTCAGTGGAGTAAGTAGCCTATTTATAAGCGTAGTGAGACCTTGAGGATCTGACTTGTACAGTTCTGAAATGGATGTAAAACCTCGCACGTCGCAAAATAAAAGTGTCATCCTTTTGGTTTCGCCGCCGAGCTTTAAGCGACTTGGATCTTCGGCTAATTGTTCAATGAGCTCAGGTGATAGATATTGCGCAAAAGCACCACGAACTTGCCTCTTTTCTGCTGCCTCACGAGTGTAATTTGAAAATGCTAAAACTGAATACAATGCAATGGTTACTGCACCCGGGTAAGTTACATCAAGTAACAAATTCTCTGAAGTGTATAAGTGCCAAGAAAGTAAACCGAGTGCACAACTGGCAAGTGCAACGCATACTAACGTCAATATAGGTCCCAAGCGAGGTATCAGCAAAATCAAAAGAATCCCTGAGACAATTATAAGCAGTATTTCAGCACTATTGGCCCAAGCAGGATACCGAAGGAAAAAGTCCCGTTTGTCTATACCCCGGATCTTTAGGCCGGCCTCTTTTTTAGTTAACCCATCGCCGATAAGTTTCTCATATTCTGTTCTGACGGCCTTTTGATAATTTGTCTCAGCTGCAAATACAGATTCCAAAATATTAGCGTGTACTTCTACTCCCGGCAAACGACCCGAAACAGGAGTATTTCGAAGATCTTGTAGGCCGGCTGCGGATGTTCCAACGAGTACAAGCTTTCCTTTCAGTAGGTTTGGCGGTACTCGGCCGGCCAGGACATCAGCGGCGGACACATAAAGCCTACTTTGCCCCGGCATGACATTTTGTTTAGCGGGCTTGCTAAAATGAACCCATATGCGTCCATTCCCGTCTAGGGGAATATCAAAGAACTGACCGCGTGCCCCCTTAATCTGCATCGCGATCGACTCAATGCCCGCAGCATTTGCTTTGGTCAGAAGTGTATTCGTTCCATAGGCAGCGCGCAGCATTTCGATGGTAAGCGCTGGTCGGATTTGTTTTGCGCCTACCCGGGCAATTAATGGGACGCGACGAATAACTCCATCAGCCTCCTCCCATACGGAGAAGAAACC
>MDTC01148283.1_pt1 | contig 16106 bp, 18 predicted proteins | sample 811181 | NCBI WGS metagenome assembly MDTC01 (sample SAMN05326644, study PRJNA326480) | marine metagenome | isolation source: seawater | place: Pacific Ocean: North | collected 2011
TAATTCATGCGCTGGTTTTAAATTTCTTGCGATATCTTCAATAAATATACTATATTGTGGCTCAATTTTGTATTTTTCTATTATTTTTTTATAGGGCTCTATTGATGGTTTGGGTATAAAATCAGACTCGACAATATCAAACACACCATCAAAAAGCTTTTCAATACCTATTCTTTTAGTAACATTTTTTGCATGAGCTTTAGAACCATTGGTAAATATAAATTTTTTACCATTTAAATTAGCAATTTGTTGTTCTAAGGGCTTATCAGCTTTTAAAAAATCTAAATTTACATCATGTACAAATTCTAAAAATTCATCAGCATCTATTTCATGGTTTTTTATCATACCATTTAGAGTTGTGTTATATTCATGAAAATAATTTTTTTGTATTTTCTTTGCTTCTTCAATAGTCACATTTAATTTTTCAGAAATAAATTTAGACATTTTTTTATCTACCTGATCAAAAACTTTTGTATCCCCAGAATATAAAGTATTATCTAGGTCGAAAATCCAATATTTTATTTTTTTAAGGTCCATCATTTTCTTATTAGCGTTCCAGCTCCTCTATCTGAAAATATTTCATAAAGTATTGAGTGAGGTTTTCTGCCATCAAGAATGACCACACCTCTTACTCCATTTTCTACTGCGTCAATACAATTTTTTATTTTTGGTATCATGCCCCCTTGCACTATCTTTAATTTCATTAAATTTTCTATATCAAAAGGTTTTATTTCTGATATTAAATTTTTTTTATCATCGTAGACACCCTCGACATTTGTCATCAATAAAAGTCTTCTTGCATTAAGTTTTTTTGCGATAGCGCTAGCTGCAGTATCCCCATTAATATTATAAGCTTGATTATTTGTATCTAAGCCAATCGGCGCAACAACAGGTATTTGATTAAGATTTATTATATTTTTAATTATATTTATATTAATTTTGTTTGGTATACCTACAAATCCTAATTCTTGCTTATCAGGAATTACATCAATTATATTATTAGTTTTAGTATTGATTGAAATTGCTTTTGAGCCTTTTTTATTTAAAGAATTTACGATATCAGTATTAAAATTAATTAAGACATCTTCAACTATTTTGATTACTTTTTTATCAGTAACTCTTAAGCCATTAATAAATCTTGTTTGTATTTTTTCTTTTTCTAACTCTCTTTCTATTCTTGGACCACCACCATGAACTACCACTATAGAAAGGCCCAGCATATTTAATATAAAAATATCTTCGATAAAGCTATTAAAGACATTTCTATCAATTAATACATTCCCGCCATATTTAATCACAATTAATTCATTTTTATATTTAGAAACATATTTAGATACATTTTTTATATCTGGTGCATTTATAGGCCAAAATTTTTTAATATCTTCTATAGAATTTATCCAAGACATCTAATTAGTTTTAATCTTTGTCTTTTTCATTATTATCCACTGCTGTCCAATAGTTAAAATGTTATTAATAGTCCAATAAACTACTAAACCCGATGGAAAAGAAGCTAAAATAATTGTTAAAAAAATTGGAAAAAAAGCAAATATTTTTGCTTGAATTGGATCTGCTGGAGCAGGGTTTAATTTTTGTTGAACCCACATTGATAATCCCATTAAAATTGGCCAAATTCCAATAATCAAAAAACTAGGAGGATCCCAGGGAATTAAGCCAAACACATTAAAGAGAGAAGTTGGATCTTGAGCTGATAAATCTTTTATCCAACCAAAAAAAGGTTGATGCCTCATCTCTAGAGAGATGAACAACATCTTATAAATGGCAAAGAAAAACGGAATTTGAATCAAAACTGGAAGACACCCAGATGCAGGATTAATTTTTTCTTTTTTGTATAAAGCCATCATTTCTTGCTGAAGTTTCATTTTATCCTCTTTATGTAATTCTTTTAATCTAACCATTTCAGGCTGTAATGCTTTCATTTTCGCCATAGATCTGAAAGAGTAATTTGCAAGAGGAAAGAATAATAATCTAATACCTATTGTTATTAAGACTATAGCTATTCCAAAATTCCCAGAGAATTTAAATAAGTAGTCGACTATGAAAAATAAAGGTTTAGTAAAAAAATAAAACCAACCCCAGTCTATTACTAGGTCTAATTTTTCTATATTTTGATTAGCAGCGTAAGAATCAATAGTATTTACTTCCTTCGCAGCTATGAAGATTCTTACATCATTCGAATTATTAGAGGAAGATTCTATTACTGTAGGTTTATTTAAAATATAATTTGCTTTGTAAGCATCTTTATATAAAAAAGTTGATTTAAAATTTTCTCCTTGTTTTGGTACTATGGCCGTCATCCAATATTTATCAGTAATACCAAGCCAACCTTTAGTTGCTTCTCTAGATATTTTCTTTTCTTTTATATCATCATAGTCATCTTCTTTAAGTTCTTCATCAAAAACACCTATAAATCCTTCATGTGAAATATAAAAATTTTGTATGTCGTCAGGAATTTTATTTCTAGTTATTTGAGCATATGGATATAATTCGATTGATAAATTAGAGTTATTTTCCACAATTTGAGAAATTTTAAATAAATATTTATTATCTAATTCGATCTTTTTTTTAAAAATTATTCCCTCTCCATTATCCCACCTTAAGATTATAGGTTGATTTTCACTAAGAACTTTATTTCCTTCTACACTCCATTCAGAATTTGAGGAAGGAACTTTTATTTTATTTCCAATACTAGTCCATCCAGTTTCAACAAAATATCCATCAATAGTTTCTCTAGGATTTAAAAGCACTACATCTTTTTTATCTTTTAAGTTTTGTTTATGTTTTTTAAAAGAAATGTCGTCTATTATCCCCCCTCTTAAAGATATAGAGCCAACTATACTATCATTAATAATTTTTACTCTTTTAACTTTTTGAATAGAGTCTTCTCTTGAAATTTTTTTTGACTCTACCGTTTCATTTATATTTGGAGTAATACTGTTAGAATTAACTCTTTCTTCTTTTAAAGTTCCCTTTGTTAAATCATTGGTTGGAGCTTTAGGTGTTTCAAAGAAAGCTGCCCAAAAAAGTAAAACCGCCATAGATAGAGCTATTGCAACAAAAACATTTTTATTTTCCATCTATTTTTTTCCTTTCTCGAAATTTTCTTTAGTCGGTACAAAGTCTAATCCTGAACTTCCGCCTAATTTTTTTATAGGGTGGCATTTTAGTAACCTTTTAAAACCAATAATTAAACCTTTTAAGCCATAAGTTTTCATAGACTCTAAAAAATAATCAGAGCAAGTGGGTAAAAATCTACACTTGTTTCCAAAAAAAGGAGAAATAAAATATTTATAAAACTTAATCAAACTAATTATAAAATAAACTATTATATTAGACATATTATTATATTACTTTATTTTTTTAAAACTTCTAATCATCGCAGGCCTAAGAGTATTATGTTTTTCATCATAAGCTTTTGATTTTCCAAGAACTATATAAGTGTAGTCTTTGTTAATTGCACCCTTTATTTTGAGTAAATTTATCACAATAGCTTTTAGTTTACGTCTTATTTTATTTCTTTTAACAGCGTTTCCAATTTTTTTTTTCATGACAAAACTAATATTTAAATCAGCTTTTTTGCAATTATTAATTAATTTTTTTGCTGCAAAAATTGAAAAGAAATCTGTGTGAATTTTTCTCTCTTTTAAAGCCTTTTTGAAATCGCTACTCTTTTTCAGACTTTGTAATTTAGCCATGAGTAACTATTACGTTGATATTGACTTTCTACCTTTTGCTCTACGTCTAGCAATTAATTTTCGTCCAGCTTTAGTTGACATTCTAGATCTAAAGCCGTGCCTTCTTTTTCTGACTAAATTACTTGGTTGAAAAGTTCTTTTCATAAATATTTAAAGTTATATAATTAATTAAAGTGTTCATGTACAGTTAATATTTGCAAATGAATAAAAATTTAAAACTATTTTTGGGGTCTATATATATATTTTGCCTATGCGCTCTTCTTTATATTGTTTTTAGCTATTTTGATCTTAAAGATTTAACTAGTTATACGTTTATCAAAGATAACAGCAAGATACTGATAGACTTTAAAAATACAAATATCGCTTTTTTTACCATAGTATTTTTTTGTTTTTCAGTAATTTGGATTTTGCTTCTCGGTTTTGGTTCTCCGATAGCAATATTATCTGGTTTTATTTTTGGTCAATGGGCGGGGACTATTTTGACCGCTGTTTCTTTTACCATTGGAAGCAGTCTTTTGTATAAGATTGCTCAATATTACTTTAGTAATTTTATTGTAAATAATTTTTCTAACAGAATTGAAAAATATAAATTTTTTTTCAAACAAGATGAGCTTTTATATTTTTTTATTTTTAGGCTAACAGGAGGAGCGGGAATACCTTTTGCTATTCAAAATGTTCTTCCTGTAATTTTTGATATGAAAATTAAAAATTATATTATTTCAACTTTATTTGGATTATTACCTACAATTTTTATTTTTAATAGTTTAGGTTCAGGTATACAGATTTTAATTGGAGAAAATGATAAAATTGATTATTTAAGTTTAATATCTAGAGCAGAAATTTATTTACCAATATTAGGATTTTTAATAATAATAATTTTATCATTTTTTGGTAGAAGGTATATTTTTAAAGAAAAAAAATAATTTACAAAGATATGAAAAATACTTTAGAAAATGATACTAGCCCTTATTTACAACAACATAAAAACAACCCAGTTTTTTGGCAGACATGGAATAAAGATTCTTTAATTTTAGCAAAAAAAGAAAAAAAACCTATTTTACTTAGCATTGGATACGCAAGCTGCCATTGGTGTCACGTAATGGCTCATGAAAGCTTTGAAGATCAAGAGACCGCAAATTTGATGAATAAACATTTTATAAATATAAAAGTTGATAGAGAGGAAAGACCAGACATAGACTTCGTATTTCAAAATTCTTATCAACTTTTTAATCAAACTAATGGAGGTTGGCCATTAACAATTTTTTTAGATGAAAATGCTGTTCCATTCATGGCGGGCACATATTTCCCCCCAAAAGCTATGCAAGGAATACCGTCATTTAAAAATGTTTTACAAAAAGTACATGAAACTTATTTACATCAAAGAGAAAAAATTATTAACCAATCTAAAATAATAAAAGAAAGTTTAGAATTAAAAAAAAACTCAGTTGTAAAACAAGACTTACTTTCAATTTTAGACTTAACTCTGTCTAATCTAGATCGAGTAAAAGGTGGATTTAAAGGTGCACCTAAATTTCCAGTATTTAATGTTTTTGATTCTCTTTTATATTTTTATAATAAAACGCAAAATCAAAGTTACATTGAGCCTGTTGAATTAATTCTTAAAAAAATTTGTTCGCAAGGTATTTATGATCATACTGAAGGAGGTATCTCAAGGTACACTATTGATGAAGAATGGTTAATTCCTCATTTTGAAAAAATGCTTTATGATAACGTTCAGTTTATTCAATTATTGTCAAAATTTTTAATGATCAATTCAAATGATTATTTTAAAAAAAAATTAATTCAAACAATTTCATTTATAAAAAAAAATTTTATAAATCAAAAAAACGGTTTATTGGGATCAGCTTACGATGCAGACAGTGAAGGTGAGGAAGGTAAATACTATGTTTATGATTATAAAGAAATTAAAGATATAAAAGATATAAACAAGTATTTTGAAATAAATGAAAAAGGAAACTGGAAAGGCAAAATAATACTTAAAGAAATTGATTTACCACCTACTTGTATTTTAGAATCTTTGAATAAAATAAGAAAAAAAAAATTAAAGCCATTTTTCGATGATAAAACTCAACTAGACCTAAATAGTTTATGGATATCAGGATTGCTCAACGCTAATGAAGTTATAAAAGAACAAAATTATTTAATTGAAGCTGAAAATTTTTTTTTAAAAATTGAACAAAATTTTGGAAAAGATAACTTATTTCATACTAATTCTAAAAAGTCTGTATTCCTCGAGGATTATGCCTATATGATACAGTGTTTAATAGATCTTTATGATAATACTTTAAATCTAAATTATAGATTACGAGCTATAGATTTGACAAAAGAATGTTTGGCACAATTTTATGACATAGAAAAAAATATTTTTCAAAAAAATAAAATTAAAATAAATGATTTATTTATTAAGCCAATTGACGTTAGTGATCATACTATACCAAATGGTAACTCAATAATGCTATCTAACTTTACAAGGCTCGGTTTTTTAGAGGAAGCAGGCAGATTATCCTTAAGCTTAAATGGATACTTAAATATATACAAATCTTTTATGATAAGCAGTTTAAAATCTATTGATTATTTTAATGAAATTTCTTCTGGTAAAACCTGTAACCTGAATGGTTGTAAATTATGAAAAAATTTAAAAAAAAAAAATTAGAAATAACCTTTTGGTGCTTATGGCTTTTTTTAGTAATTATTTGGAACTACGGAGTTCCCGAGGCATCTCCTTTACAAGACGTAATCATAGCTGTAATTTTATCATTATTTTTCATTTTTCTCAAAAAACATAAATAATCAATATTTATTAATTTAAAGTTGAAGTTCACTCGCTTAAATAGAATATTCAACATAAGTTACTTGCATATTTATTATCTTCGAAGTAAAACTATAATAAATGCAGGAGCAAAAATGGGAATTCATTATGATTATAAGTCTACTCGCGGCGAAAAAGCAATGAAAAAGGAAGCTAAAAGAAAAGCGAGATTAGAGCAAAGAAGAGCTAGAAAATCATTTAATTCATCCTCATCTGATGAAAAAAAAAAGATGCATGATATTGATAAACCTATAACTCTTGACGATTTAACTAATCCAAATAAAGACTAATTTTTTAATGAGTTCTTTTGCCAAAAAAGATTCTCGATTTCAGAAACGTGAAATCGCATTAAAAGAAAACCTAAAAAAAAGAAAAAAATTTAAAAGAAAATATAAAAAAAACAAATCATGACTGTTCTCTCAGATAAATGGATTAAAAAAGCTGCAAAATCAAATCAAATGATCAAACCATTTGTTTCTAAACAAGTTAGAAAGGGTAAAATTTCATTCGGCTTATCTTCTTATGGATATGATGCGAGAGTATCTAATGAATTTAAAATATTTACTAATGTTAACTCTGGAATTGTAGATCCAAAAATTTTTAAAAAAGAGAGTTTTATTACTAAAATTGGAAGAGAATGTATAATACCTCCAAATTCATTTGCGCTAGCAAGAACTGTTGAATATTTTAAAATTCCAGAAAATGTTTTAGTAATTTGTCTTGGAAAATCTACATATGCAAGGTGTGGAATAATAGTGAATGTTACACCATTAGAACCGGGTTGGGAAGGACATGTAACTTTAGAATTTTCTAACACTACCCCTTTGCCTGCAAAAATTTATGCAAACGAAGGAGTTGCACAATTTATTTTTATAAAAGGTAACGAAAAACCAGAAATAAGTTATGCAAAAAGAAAAGGGAAATATATGAGACAAAAAGGAGTAACACTTCCTAAAGTCTAAATATTAATGCAAAAACTTCTAATTAAAGGTAAAAAAAGTCTTTCAGGTAATTTACAAATTTCTGGTTCAAAAAATGCAGCTTTACCAATTCTTGCTGCAACAATACTTGGTAAGAAAACTTTACTAAAAAATATACCACTAGTTGAAGATGTTTTTACAATGATAAAATTGTTAAATTTTATTGGATTAAAAACAAAAATAAAAAAAAATAAACATCAAATAGAGATAATAAATTCAAGGAATAAACTTAATACTCTGGCCCCATATAAATTAGTTAAAACAATGAGGGCAGGTGTATTAGTGCTTGGACCACTTTTAGCAAAATATAAAAAAGCCAAAGTTTCACTTCCAGGAGGTTGTGCTATTGGCTCTAGACCAGTAAACCTTCACCTATTTGCTTTGAAAAAACTTGGAGCAGATATTAAAATTAAAAGCGGTTATATTTATGCATCCGCTAAAAAGGGTTTGATAGGAAATTTAATTAGCTTTCCTCAAATATCAGTTGGAGCTACAGAGAATGCTATTTTAGCAGCAGTTTGCGCAAAAGGAGAAAGTATTTTAAAAAATTGCGCTGTTGAGCCAGAGATAAATGATTTAATATTATTTTTGAATAAAATGGGTTGTAAAATAAAAAAAATAGGTAAAAGAAAATTTAGAATTAATGGTTGTTTCGAAGAGAAAAGCATAACTCATGAAATTATATTTGATAGAATTGAACTTGGTACTTATTTAATAGCTGCAGCTTTATCTGGAAATAAGATTACATTTTCTAAAATTAATCCTAAAATTATTTCTACAGAATTAAAAATATTAAAAAAGATGGGTGTTAAAATGAAAGTAAACTCAAACAAAATCATAATTCTTAAAACATCTACAATTAAAAAAATTAATATTAAAACAGAACCATATCCTGGCTTTCCTACAGATCTTCAGGCTCAAATTATGGTTTTAATGACAAAGGCAAAAGGCACATCAAAGATTAAGGAAAATATTTTTGAAAACAGATTTATGCACGTTCAAGAGCTCAAAAGAATGGGAGCTAAAATAGAAATCAAAAATAATCAAGCAGAAATTAAAGGCCCTAACAATTTGTCAGGAGCGGAAGTAATGGCAACTGACTTGAGAGCTTCAGTATGTTTAGTGTTAGCTGCTTTAATAGCGGATAAGAGAACTATAATTAATAGAATCTATCATTTAGATAGAGGTTATGAAAGTTTAGAAAAAAAGCTTAAAAATTGTAAAGCAAATATTAAAAGAATTTAAATTGAAAACTAAGAATTTAAAATTAATCGCTAAATCTTTAGAAGACTTAAGAGTAATTTCAGCTCACTTACAAGATTCAATTGTATCCTCTTCGGACATTGCTAATTTAAAATCTAACCGAATTTTTCTTATGCAATTAAACAGATTCATGTGGGAAGATGTAGAAAAAGGTATTTTTAGAAAGAACAAGAGAATAAGAACTATTTTGAAATTTGAAAATGTTGTTTCAGTCTTATCGAAAAATATAAAGCAAGGAAACAAAGATAAATTCTTAGATTTTTTAACTATTGAATGTAATATAATGACTGATAAAAGTTATGAAATTAAATTAATATTTTCTGGTAATTCAATTATTAAAATTATTGCTGAAGTGATTGAAGTTACTTTAGACGACCAAGGAGATCCTTGGCAAAGTAAGACTAAACCAAAACATGATTTTATATAATGTTAAATAGTTATAACGCTGAAAAAAATAAATTTATTAGTAAACTAGAAACTATTCTTGAAAAAAGAAGAAAGAAAAATTCAACAAAAAGTAGACTAGTAAAAAAAATAATTAAAGACATTAAAAAATACGGAGATAAGGCTTTATTAAGATATGAAAAAAAATTTTCGTATCTTAAACAAATAAAAATCAAAGAAATAAAATTTTCAAAACAAGAGATAAAAAAGATAATTAGTAAATTAGATAAAAGAACCAAGAAAGATATTGACTTGGCTTTTTTAAGAGTTTTTAAATTTCACAAGAAACAAAAATTTAAATCATATAAAGTAACAGATAATTATAAAAATAGCTTATCTTACAAATCTTCACCTATAGAAAGAATAGGAATATATGTCCCTGGGGGCAAAGCAAGTTATCCTAGCACTGTAATAATGAATTGTGTGCCAGCAATAATTGCAGGAGTAAAAGATATTTTTATGGCGACTCCTATAATTGATAAAAAATATAATGCTGCGGTTATTTATGCAGCAACAAAATGTAAAGTAAAAGAAATCTATAAAATGGGTGGTGCTCAAGCTATAGCTTCATTCGCGTATGGAACAAATACTATTCCAAAAGTAAATAAGATAGTAGGACCTGGAAATGATTTTGTTTATTTAGCTAAAAAAGAAGTTTACGGTGATGTTGGCATAGATATGTTAGCTGGACCTTCAGAAGTAACGATTGTTGCAGATAAATCTTGCAAACCAGAATGGGTAGCTGCTGACCTTATAGCCCAAGCAGAACATGATAATTTTGCACAATCAATTTTAATTAGTAACAATAAAAAAATTATTTCTAAGGTTAATTTTTATTTAAAAAAACAATTAATCAATTTACCAAAAAAAAATATAGCTTTTCGGAGTTTAAAAAAATTTGGACTTTCTATTTATGTAAAAAATATTAAAAAACTAGTTACAATCATTAACACTATAGCACCTGAACACCTGGAAATATGTACAAATAAACCTCAAAAAATTTTAAAACAAATTAAAAATGCAGGATCCATATTTGTTGGAAATTACTCCCCAGAAGCTATGGGAGACTATTTAGCTGGCACGAATCATGTATTACCTACTTCTGGTTCTGCTAAATTTTCATCGGGATTGTCGGTAAATGATTTTATAAAAAGACATTCTTTAATAAAAATAACAAAATCAGGTATTGAAAGATTAGGAAGTTCAGTTATAAATTTAGCAATGCATGAAAATCTTGAGGGGCATGCTAACTCGATTAAAATAAGGATGAAAAAGGATTAAATTTGGCAAAACAAGAAACTTTAGAATTTAAAGGTATAGTGACTGAATTATTACCTAACGCTATGTTCAGAGTAAAATTATTAGAAAATAATCATGAGATTTTAGCTCATACAGCAGGTAGGTTAAAAAAAAATAGAATTAGGGTTTTAGCAGGAGACAATGTTACAGTAGAAATGACTCCCTATGATCTCACTAGAGGTAGAATTACCTTTAGAGGATAGGCCTTGTAGCTCAGTAGTAGAGCAGTACCCTGAAAAGGTATGTGTCGTAAGTGCGATTCTTACCAAGGCCACATCAACCAATTTATTATTCTGGACACTAGCCATGTTTAATTGATATATCCCGAGAAATATGAATTTTTCTCTAGAAATAACTTTAAAAACTGATTTGTCAGTATTACCAAAAGTAAATGATATTTATATTACTATGTTACCTGGAAACAACTTTAGAGAAGTTGCTCTCAAAGCAAAAGAACTGGTGCAAAATGGGTTTAATCCAGTTCCACATTTTCCAGCTAGATCAATAAAAAATTTAGAAGAATTAAAAGAGTATTCTTCTATGTGTAAAGATTTCGGCGTAAAACAAGCTTTAGTAATCGGAGGTAGCAGAGAGCCAGCAGGAGATTACCACTGCTCGTTGCAAATATTAGAAAGTGGACTACTTAATGGGTTGAAGATAGGAATTGCTGGACACCCGGACGGGTCCCCTGATATATCGGATTCAGATTTAGATAAAGCTATGAAAGATAAAATACCGTACGCAGATTATATAGTAACTCAATGGTTGTTAGATTATCAATCAATAGCAAAATTTATTTCTAAACAAACTTTACCAGTTCATGTAGGAATTACTGGACCTTTAAAAATAAGCAACTTATTAAAGTTTGCTAGTATTGTTGGGGCAAAAAATTCTTTTAATTTTCTTAAATCTAATACAACTAAAGCTGTAGATTTATTGAAACCTAAAGACCCAAATGACTTAATTGAAAATCTTAAAAAAATTACTAATAATTTTCATATTTATACTTTTGGTGGTTTAAAGGAAACGAATAAATGGTTAGAAAAAAATAATTATGTCTAAAAAAAAAATAAAAAAAGTAAAAAAAATAAAAATTAAAAAAGTTAAAAAATTTAAATTAATTTCTTTTAAACCTGAAAAAATTGATTACAGTAAATTGAAACATGAAACATCGGTAGATCAGTCTGATAGGCAAGTTCCATATAATTTAAGACAAAGTGGCCCTACAAAAGTTGAAATGTTAATTTCTACTCGTGTAAGAAAATCTCCATATTGGCATTTATCTATGCAAGCAGGGTGCTGGAGAGCCACTGTGTATAATCGTATTTACCATCCAAGAGGTTATGTCAGGCCTGAAAAAGGTGGGGCAATGGTAGAGTACAAAGCTATTAAAAATCACGTAACGATGTGGAATGTTGCTGTCGAGAGACAAATACGAGTGAAAGGACCAGACGCTGAAAAATTTACTGATTATGTAATCACAAGAGATGCTACAAAGATTTCAACAATGAGGGGTCGTTATGTGATCCTTTGTAATTATAAAGGTGGAGTTCTAAATGACCCAGTTTTGTTAAGGGTGGCACAAGATGAATTTTGGTTCAGCTTGTCAGACTCTGATATAGGTTTGTATTTGCAAGGAGTTAATTCTGATAAAAGATTTAATGTAGAGATTGATGAAATAGACGCTTGCCCAGTTCAAATTCAAGGACCAAAATCAAAAGCTTTAATGAATGATTTAATTGGAGATCAAGTTAATTTAGACGATATGCCATTTTATGGTTTAGCCGAAGCAAAAGTAGGAGGTAGAAGCTGTGTTATCTCCCAGTCAGGATTTTCTGGAGAAGCTGGATATGAAATTTATTTAAGAAATGCAACTTTATACGCAGAAGATATGTGGAACGCAGTTCTTAAGGCAGGAAAAAAACATAAATTAATGGTTATAGCTCCGGCTCATCATAGAAGAATTCAAGCAGGAATATTATCTTGGGGACAGGATATGGATCATGAGCATAATCCTTTTCAATGTAATTTAGGATATCAAGTTTCTTTATCAGGCAAAGGGGAGTGGAATAAATTAACAGATTATGTTGGCAAAGAAGCTTTAGAAAAAATGAAACAACAAATTAAGGATGGAGAAAAACCATTTAAGCTTCAACTAGTTGGTATGGAGCTTGGAGGTAAACCAATTGAGGATTATGCAAACGACTTTTACCTTATATCAAACGCAGATGGTGGAAAACCAGTTGGATATATAACTTCTCCTTGGTACCATCCTGAGAAAGGAACTAATATTGCAATGGGTTACGTCCCATTTGAAGGCAATCTTAACAGCAATGGTTTTCCAATAGGAAATTTTGGTAAGAAATATAAAGTACACCTACCAAAAAAATACTCTAATAAACTTGTAGATGCTGTAGTAGTTCCTATTCCATTTACAGAATCTTACCATTCAAACACAAGAGAAGTTAAGAAATAAGTTGTACTGAAACAACAATAATTCAGTAATGAATCAAAAAGAATTTTATAAATTATTTAAACCTCAGCTAACACCGAAAAAAATGTTAGAACTCGGAGTTTTCGGAGGAGCTTACTTTACCGATGGCAGCATCAAAGAATTTCCTAAGTCTTGGTTTATTAAAGCAAAAATAAGTAAAACTTTTGATGTTAGTTTAAATCGATTTAAAATTGAGTCAGGTCTATCAAGAAAAGAATGGGTTCAAAAAGGATGGATTTTTAAAGAGGACCCTTTAGGATGGTTTCAATGGTATTGTAGATTTAAAAACGGAAGAAGAGTAGAAGAAATCGATCAAATTCAAATTAAAAGATGGAAAGCTTTTGGCGACAGGCACAAGCCAGCAGTAAAAAAAAATTGTGAGGAAGGGGATTTGCAATGTAGAAGAAGACAAAGGCAAGCTTTGTTACAATGGGCTTATAATCCTATTTTTTAACTTATATTGAACCACAGCAATGTTTATATTTTTTTCCTGAGCCACACGGACATTTATCATTTCTACCTACTTTTTTATTAACTGCAGGCTCATCTTTTTTTTGCACCTCATTTGATATGACAATATTTAAGTTTAAAAGAAGTTTAATGATATCTAATTTTATCTTTTCTAATAATCCTTCGAATAATATAAATGCTTCCTTTTTAAATTCTGAAAGAGGATCTTTTTGTCCATAACTTCTTAATCCAATTACTTGTCTAAGTTGTTCAAGATATTGTAAGTGAGATCTCCAAGCAAAATCTATTACTTGTAAAAATATTTTTTTTTCAATGTCATTATTTTCAATTTGTCCTATAGTTTTTATTCTCTCATCTTTTTTTTTAATAAAAAGGTTTACAATTTTTTCTTTAAAATCTTTTTCATCAAAGTTAGTAAAATTAATTAATTCATCATCTGTTAAAATATTTCCAATTATATTTTTGGTTGAAGTAAGATACGTCGTTTTATCATTAGAAGTTTGATAATCATTTTTAAAAATTTTTAATTTGACTATAGACTCTTCTAAAAACGAGTTAAGCATGTTTGATATATCTTTACTTTTTAAGATATCTAATCTTTGAGAAAAAATAACTTGTCTTTGGTCGTTCATTACATCGTCAAATTTGATTAATGTTTTTCTGATATCAAAATTTCTACCTTCAACTTTTTCTTGAGCTCTTTCTATAGCTTTGTTAATCCAAGAATGGTCAATTGACTCGTTTTCTTTCAGTCCAAGTTTTTTAAGCATATTATCAATTGATTCGGCTCCAAATATGCGCATTAATTCATCTTGAAGACTAATGTAAAATATTGAACTTCCTGGATCGCCCTGTCTTCCTGCCCTTCCTCTTAATTGGTTGTCAATTCTTCTACTTTCATGTCTTTCTGTTCCTATAATAAATAGCCCTCCTAAAGATTTTACCTTATCTTCATCTATTATCATTTTTTGTAAATCATTTGTTTTTCCTTCTTCAATAAATTCTTTATTGCCACCAAGTTTGATATCTGTTCCTCTACCAGCCATGTTTGTTGCTATTGTAATTGCTCCTAATTTTCCTGCTTCTGCAATTATCTTTGCTTCTAATGTATGTTGTTTAGCATTAAGCACATTATGTTTTATTTTTTTTAAATCTAAATATTTAGAAATTTTTTCTGATTTTTCAATACTTGTAGTTCCAACTAAAACTGGTTGATCTTTAGAATGGCAATCAATTATTTTATTTGTAATAGCGTGATATTTTTCTTTTTCAGTTCTAAAAATTTGATCATTTAAATCTTTTCGTACCATTATCTTATTTGTAGGGATTGAAATAGAATTAAGTTTATAGATATCAAAAAATTCTTCAGCTTCAGTTAATGCTGTACCTGTCATTCCAGATAATTTTTTGTACAACCTAAAATAATTTTGATAAGTAATTGATGCCAAAGTTTGATTTTCTTCTTGTATATCTACATTTTCTTTAGACTCAATTGCCTGATGTAGCCCATCAGAAAATCTTCTTCCATCCAATATTCTACCAGTGAATTCATCTATAATTTGAACTTTTTGATCTTTGATGATGTAGTCAATGTCATTTTTAAATAAAAAATTTGCCTTCAATGCCTGGTTGACATGATGGACTAAATTTAAATTTTCTGGATCATAAAAATTATTATTTTTAAGTATTCCTTCTTGGATTGCGAGTTTCTCAATTTTGTCAATTCCTTGATCAGTTAGAATTGCATTTTTATTTTTTTCATCAATTTCATAATCAACTTTTTTTAATCTTTTAATAAAATTGTTTGAAATTATATAGAAATTACTTTTGTCTTCTACTCTTCCTGATATAATTAAAGGCGTTCTGGACTCGTCAATTAAAATACTATCCACTTCATCAACGATGCAGTAATTATGACTTCTTTGCACCATTTCATTAATACTATATTTCATATTATCTCTTAAATAATCGAAACCAAGCTCATTATTTGTTGCATATGTAATATCTTGATTATAATTTTTTTTTCTTTCATCATCATTTAATCCTCCGGTTATACAGCCTGTTGTAAGACCTAAAAAATTAAAAACTTTCCCCATCCACTCCGAGTCTCTATGGGCAAGATAATCATTTACGGTAACTATATGAACACCTTTGTTTGAAAGAGAATTAAGATAAGCTGGCAATGTAGAAACAAGAGTTTTGCCTTCTCCAGTTTTCATCTCTGCAATTTTCCCTTTATGCAATATTATTCCCCCTAAAAGTTGAACATCATAATGTCTTTCATTAAGAGTTCTTTTTGCTGCCTCTCTTACCAAAGCAAAACTCTCTGGAATAATTGAGTCTAAGTCTCTTCCATCACTAATACTTTTTCTAAGTAAATGGGTTTTTTCTTTGAATTCACTATCTTTTAATGATGCTATTTTGACTTCTTGATTATTTATTTCGTTGATAATTGGCTTAATTTTATTCAATTCTTGTTGATTGCCGCTTTTAAATATTTTATTAAAAGTTTTTGTTATAAAATCCATGATACTTCTATATATGTATTTATAACTTAAATTAAATAGTAATTATGACAATAAATTTAAAAAATTTCCTTAATGACAAAAAAA
>MDTC01127396.1_pt1 | contig 16105 bp, 14 predicted proteins | sample 811181 | NCBI WGS metagenome assembly MDTC01 (sample SAMN05326644, study PRJNA326480) | marine metagenome | isolation source: seawater | place: Pacific Ocean: North | collected 2011
CACCGCCGCGACATTCTCCGGCCCGAGGTCGTCCTTCTTGACGCCGCCATTCATCTTCATCGCCCGCACAGTGGCCACGATCACCGCCGCGTCGGGCTTGAGGCCGGCCTTGCGGCACTTGATGTCGAAGAATTTCTCGGCCCCCAGATCGGCCCCGAAGCCGGCCTCGGTAACCACATAGTCGGCCAGCTTCAGGGCCGCCTTGGTTGCCACCACCGAGTTGCAACCGTGGGCGATATTGGCAAAGGGGCCGCCGTGGATGAAGGCCGGGTTCTGTTCCAGCGTCTGCACCAGGTTGGGCTGCATGGCTTCTTTCAGCAACACCGTCATCGGGCCCTCGCCCTTCAGATCGCGGGCATAGACGGGCTCACGGCCTCGGGTGCGGCCGACGATGATCTGGGCCAGCCGGCGCGTCAGGTCGTCGAGGTCCGTGGCCAGGCAGAAGATGGCCATGACTTCGGAAGCCACAGTGATGTCGAAGCCGTCCTCGCGGGGGAAGCCGTTCGAGACCCCGCCCAGCGACGAGACAATGCCCCTGAGCGCCCGGTCGTTCATGTCGACCACCCGGCGCCAGCCCACCCGGCGCTCGTCGAGTCCGAGCTCGTTGCCCCAGTAGATGTGGTTGTCGATCAGCGCCGCCAACAGGTTGTTGGCCGTGCCGATGGCGTGGAAGTCACCGGTGAAGTGGAGGTTGATGTCCTCCATGGGCACGACCTGGGCATAACCGCCACCGGCGGCGCCCCCTTTGACGCCGAAGCAGGGGCCCAGCGAGGGCTCGCGCAAGCACATCATGGTGCGCTTGCCGAGCCGGTTGAGGGCATCGCCCAGCCCCACCGTGGTCGTCGTCTTGCCCTCGCCGGCCGGCGTCGGCGAGATCGCCGTGACCAGGATCAACTTGCCCTCGGGTCGATCGGCCAGCGTATCGAGATGGTCGAACGAGACCTTGGCCTTGTGCGGACCGAAGACATAAAGCGCCGTCTCAGGGATCTCCAGCCGGGCGGCGATTTCGCCCACGGGCTTCATCTCGGCCGCCCGGGCAATCTCGATATCGCTTTTTACGTCTGTCATGGCTTTAGATCCTGTAGGTCCTGTAGGTCCTGTAGCTTCCGCCACCGGTGTTGCGCCGTTCGAAGGAGACCATATAAGGGCTTGGGCGATCGAAAAACATGAGAATTTTCAGCCTCGCACAAATACCTTTTGGACGTAACATGAGACGCCTCATGGTTCGAGCGGGGGCCCAATGGCCGACAAATTACCGCCACTGAATAGCCTGCGCGCTTTCCACGCCGCAGCCCGGAACCTCAGCTTTACGAAGGCCGGGCTTGAACTCAATGTCACGCAAGCCGCGGTCAGCTACCAGGTCAGGCGGCTGGAGGAGCATTTCGGCACAAAACTGTTCCACCGCCTCAATCGGGCCCTAGCTCTGACCAAGGCCGGTGGGGCCTACTATGACGTCGTCGAGCAGGCCTTTGCCTTGTTGGTTGTCGATGCCAACGTGCTGACGGCAGAGCGGGGCCAAGAGCCCTTGATCGTCAGCGCCAGTCAGTCCCTGGCGGCCAGGTGGCTAACCCCCAGACTGGAGGGTTTCCGGTCCCGCAATCCACGGATCAGGCTTCACATCGAGGCGACGGATAGCCTGGCAGATCTGATGGCGGGGAAAGCGCATTTGGCACTGCGCTACGCCCGGAAGATCGATCCGGCCCTGAATTCACTGGTTCTGTTCGCCGAGCAGGTGTTTCCGGTGTGCAGCCCGGCTCTGCTGGAAGGCGATCTGGCTCTGGCCAAGCTGGGTGACTCGCGCCACCACGCCCTGATCCACGACGACATGACCGACATTACCTGGCGCGACTGGCTAAAGGCCACGGATGTCGAGCCCGATTTCAGCACGGCCGGGCCCAGCTTCAGCCATTCCAGCCTGGCCATCGACGCGGCCATGGAAGGCCAGGGCGTGGCGCTGGGCCGTTCTACGCTGATTGCCGACGATCTCGAGGCTGGCCGCCTGGTTCAGCCCTTCGAGATCACCTTGCCCTCCAAGTTCGCCTACCACGTAGTCTATTTCGGTGACCGCTACGACAATCCCGATGTTGCGGCGTTTATCGACTGGGTACTGCTCGAGGCCAAGCGCTCGGAAGCCAGGATGTTCAGCCCCGGCACAAAATAATTTTGTCCGATACCGTGAAATTACTCGTTTGTTGGGCTGGAGGATGGCGGCCAAGATCCGCTGTCGATTGAAGCCTGGCCGAAAACATGGAAACCACATGCAATCCGTAGAGCTGCATGTCCTTGATGCTTTCACGCGCACCCTGTTCGGCGGCAATGTCGCCGCCATCGTCAGCCAGGCCGGCGACCTGGGGGAGACTGAAATGCAGATCGTCGCCCGCGAGGTGGCGGCTTCGGTGACGGGATTCCTGGTGCCGGCCGGAGAGGCCGATTTCGGCGTTCGCTTTTTCACACCGATGCAGGAAATCGACATGTGCGGGCACGGGCTTATCGCACTATGCCGGCGCCTGGTCGATATGGGGAAAGTGGAGCTTCAAGCGGCGGCGACCGTCGAGAAGACGATATGGACCAAGGCGGGGGTTGTGCCCGTGATAATCTCCCCGGAGGGGGATTTCCCTTTGGTCATGATGGGGCAGGCCCCGCCCGTCTTCCGATCTGGCGACCTGGACCGGGACGCCTTGTACCAGGCGTTGGGCCTGAGGGCGGAGCAGGTTGCCCCCGACCTTCCTCTCTAATTCGCCTCGGCGGCGCTGGAACATCTTTTTGTGCCGGTCCGCGACCGGGCCGCTCTGGCCGGCTTGCAGCCCGATTTCAGCCTGCTGACCCAAATCAGCAACGAGATCGGTGTCGTCTCCATCGCTGTCCTGACCTTGGACACGGCCGATCCGGCCGCGACCGTGCGCTGCCGCGATTTCTGCCCCGCCGCCGGCATTCCCGAGGCTGCCGGGTCGGGTACCACCAACAGCGCATTGCTATGCTATCTGGTGCGAAACGGCGCCCTTTCATGGCCCCAGGGAAGTGTCCTCCGGACCCAGGCGGAGCAGGGTTGTGAAATGAAGCGGCCGGCCCGGATTTACTGCCAGGCCCGGTTGCAGGACGGGGAAATCAGGGACCTATACGTCGGCGGAACGGCGATCGTCTCGATCGAGGGCCGGATCAACCTGCCGAGTAAGGAATGAAGGCCCGTTGTGCCCCGTTTGCTAGGGAATGATCGCAACGGTAGCCGAATGGGCATCATTGTGCCGTCGTCGAACACCGTTCTTGAACCCGACTGCGCCAGGTTGGTCGGGCCCGGAGTAGCCGCCCACTTCGCCCGCCTGGGCGGTTACGATGTCGATGCCATTCCCGATGCCGCCCTGATGCGCCAACTGGCCATGAGCTCGATCGAGGATCCCCTCAGCCTGTTGCTGGCGGCCCGGGTCGATGTCATCGGATATGGCTGCGCCTCGGCCTCATTCAGTTGTGGCTGGCTGTTCGATCAGCGGCTGGGCCGGGAAATCGAGGCGCAAGCAGGGGTGGCGGCGGTGACGGCGGCCGGGGCCATGGTCGCGGCGATCAAGGCGCTTGGCGCCCGGCAAATCGGTTTCACTTCACCCTACGTCGCCGAGTTGAACCGAGCGGCCGTAGCCTTTTTCGCCGGAGCCGGCATCCAAGTTGTCAACTGCGCGGATTTGGCCACCGACCTCAGCAGTATCGAACAGGGCCGCCTGGCACCGCGAGACGCCTTCGACCTGGGCCTGGCCACCGACCACCCGGAAGCCGAGGCCATCGTTATCGGATGTACAGACCTGCGAGCCGTCGAGATCATTGGGGATCTGGGGAAGGAACTGGGCAAGCCGGTCGTCACCAGCAATCAGTCGCTGGTGTCTGCCTGCCTGGCCCGGATTGATGGCAGCGGTTGTTAATGGCCTGGAACGTGATTAGAATGATCTTAACGACGGAAACACGCTGCCAGAATCCGGCAAAAAGCAACAATGCGCTTGTCCTGTCGCTTCGGGGTGTTGGTCCGCTGGCAACTGGGGGGGGAATACTTGCTACAACTTTTAGCTTAGTGCCCTAATAAACCGCCCGAGTGGTCCGATGCAATGGTCCGATGCAATGGTCCAATGCAATGGTAATGCGGCGCGGCGCGATGCTCTTGTGAGCACAAAAAAAATGAATCTGGGCGGAAGAAGTTCAACAGGAGGAGAACAACTGTGACGAAATACAACAAAAAACCGACATCGATCAGCGACTTGTCGGCTTCAGACCGTGAAACCATCACCAGCGGGTTGCGCCGTGGTGCCACGCGGCGCCAAGTGATGTCATGGCTTGTGGCCAGCGGGGTAACCATCGCGGCGGCAGGTTCCATCGTAACGTCGGCCCGGCAGGCCATTGCCGCGACGCCGAAAAAGGGTGGCAAGCTGCGCTACGCTTCCGATTTGCACGGACCGTCCGATACCCTCGATCCGGCGCTCAACACCTCCAACATCGACTACACCCGTGGTCGGACCATGTACAACAGCCTCTGCCAGATCAACGAGGATCTGACGACACGGCCCGAACTGGCGGAAGAATATACCTCCAATGCCGACAACACCGAATGGACCTTCAAGCTGCGCAAGGACGTAAGATTCCATGACGGCTCGAAGTTTTCGGCCGACGACGTGATGTACACCATGTCCCGCCACTACGGCAAAAAGTCGACATCGACAGCCAAAACCCTGGTCGCCGATGTGGTCGAGTGGAAGAAGGTCGATAACCACACCGTCAAGGCCACCATGAAGGGCCCGAACAGTGATTTGCCGGTGATTCTGGGCACGCCCCAATTCAAGATGATCAAGGACGGCACCACGGATTTCCAGATGCCGACCGGCACCGGCCCCTTCAAGCTGAAGGAATTCAAACCTGGTGTGCGCGCCGTTCACACGCGCAACGAGCACTACTGGCGTGACGGACCCAACGTCGATGAAATCGAGACGATGGCCATCACCGACAAGGTGGCCCGGACCAGCGCGCTGCTGTCCGGTGACATCGAGCTGATGCAGGCGCTCGACCCCAAGGCCATACGGCAGGTCGAAGGAACGCCCGGTGTTGGTATCTGGTCGGTTCCCTCGGGCGCCTACTTCGGCATCTGCTGCATGACCAATACCTCGCCTGGCAACAACAAAGACTTTGTCATGGCCATGAAGTTGATCCAGCGCCGCAAGAAGATCCTGAAGTCGGTCCTGAAAAAGCAGGGGACGCTGGGCAACGACCATCCCATCAATATCTCTTATGGCACCGATCATTGCTCGGAATTGGCCCAGCGCGAGCACGACCTCGACAAGGCCAAGTTCCACCTGAAGAAATCCGGCATTACGTCGGCCGAGCTGAACGTCGCCGAAGTGGCACCGGGCCTTACGGACTCTTGTCTTCTGGCCCAGCGTGAAGCCAACAAGATCGGCCTTGATCTCAAGATCAAGAAGGTTCCCAACGACGGCTACTGGGGTGCGGTCTGGATGAAGACCCCGCTCAATGTGGTGACCTGGAACATGCGGCCGACGGCCAATGTCATGCTCAATATCGCTTTCGCACCAAATGCACCGTGGAACGACACGCTGTGGAATGACGAGCGCATGGGCAAGTGGCTGGCCGAAAGCCGGGCCGCCAAAGACCCGGCCTTGCGCCACGAACTCTATTGCTCCATGCAGACCCTCATCAACGAGGAATGCGGCATGGTCATCATGGCGCACCGCAATTACCTCGACGCCAAGTCCGACAAGATCGATGGCCTTAGCCGTATGCCGCTGGGATCCCATGGCGGTTACGAGTGGCCCGAGTTCGCCTGGCGTACTGACGCCTAGGTTTTGATCCCGAGGGGAGAAATCGCCGGCCTGACGCGGTCAGGCCGGCGACTTTCCCGCCGAGAACCGGCCAGAATCCACCAGAACCCAAAGACCGGCGGGCGCGGGACTAGCAACTAACCTTTCGCGGAGGAGCCAGAGGGAGGCGCGAGCACATGCAACGCATGGTCGTTCAACGCATTTTGATCGGCATCGTCACCTTGTGGGTGGTGTCGGTTCTGGTTTTCGCCGGCACGGCCGTATTGCCGGGCGACGTGGCACAGATCGTTCTGGGGCAGGCGGCGACGCCGGAATCGCTAGCTGCCTATCGGGCCGAGCGCGGGCTGGATCAGCCGCTGTTCATCCAGTATTTCCTGTGGCTGGGCGGCATGATGACCGGCGATTTGGGGATTTCGAAAGCCGGCGGGGCCACCATCTCGAGCCTGATCGGCGGCCGCCTTTCCAACACCATGTTGCTGGCGGCGATTGTCGCGGTGATTTCCGTCCCCCTCTCGGTTGTCCTGGGGCTGTTGGCGGCGATGTATCCCGGAACCTGGATCGATCGCGTGCTGACCTTCGGCACGCTGAGCTTGATCTCGGTGCCGGAGTTTTTCATTGCCACATTCATGGTGCTCATCCTGGCCGTCAACCTGCACTGGTTGCCGGCGATTGCCCATATGTCGCCCGACGACAGTTTCCTGAAAATGATGCGCGGTTTGGCCATGCCGCTGATCACGCTGATAATCGTTGTTTCGGCCCAAATGATCAGGATGACCCGGGCCGGCATTCTGAACGTCATGAATTCGCCCTACATCGAAATGGCGATCCTGAAAGGCGTTCCCCGCAAGCGCATCATCCTGAGACACGCCTTTTTCAACGCCATCGGGCCGATCGTCAACGTGATTGCCCTGAACCTGGCATATCTCGTATCCGGCGTGGTCATTGTGGAAACCATCTTCGCCTATCCGGGCTTGGCCAAGCTGATGATAGACGGCGTGCAAACGCGCGATCTGCCGTTGGTTCAAGCCTGTGGCATGATTTTCTGTGGCACCTATGTGGTGCTGATAATCTTGGCGGATGTGGCGGCGATTTTGTCGAACCCGCGACTGCGAAATCCGAAATAGGGGTGTGAGAAATGGTTGATACCCCCGAAGATGCGGGCCAGGCACAAAGCCAGGAGCCGACAAAGACGATTTACGACGAACTGCCGGACGCGCCGCCCAAGCAACGGCTGAAGCTGACCTGGGTGGGCAAACTGGGCGTCGCGATCGTGGCCTTTTGGTTGCTGATGGTTTTCATCGGCCCCTACGTGGCGCCCTTCCACGAAGCCGATATCATCGCCGACGACAGTTATCTTCCGCCCGACGCAACGCATTGGCTGGGCACCGATTACCTCGAACGCGATATCCTCTCGCGCATCTTGTGGGGCGCCCGAACGACCATCGGCATCTCCTTCCTGGCCACCCTTATTGCCTATCTTATCGGCGTCACGGCCGGGATTGCCGCGGCCGTGGTGGGGGGCTGGACGGATACCGGGCTGAGCCGCGTCAACGACGCCATCCTGTCGCTGCCGACCATCATGCTGGGATTGCTGATCGTGGTCGCACTTGGTACCTCGATACCCATTTTGATCGGCACGGCGGCGGTGATCTATGCCGCCAGTGTGTTCCGAATAGCGCGCGCCTTGGGCCAGGACATCATGGTCATGGACTATGTCGAATCGGCCAAGGCCCGAGGCGAGAGCCTGTGGTGGATCATCAGCCGGGAAGTGCTGCCCAACGCCGCCATGCCGCTGGCCACCGATTTCGGCTTGCGGCTGGTCTTCGTGGTCCTCTTCATCTCCAGCCTGAGCTTCCTGGGCTTGGGCATCCAGCCGCCCATGGCGGACTGGGGCTCGATGGTGCGGCAAAACCTCGAAGGGCTCGGGTATGGCTCGCTGGCAGCCGTCTGGCCGGCCCTGGCGATCGCCAGTTTCACGATTTCCATCAACCTGATCGTTGACGATATCTCGGCAAAGTCCGGCGGTAGCCTGGCCAAGAAGATGATCTGATATGGCTGAACTCGTTGAAGTTAGAGATCTGAAAATCCAGGCGCGCAAGGAAGACGGCACGCCAATTCCCATCGTCAAAGGCGTCAGCTTCGACGTCAAGGCCGGCCAGGTGGTGGCGCTGATCGGCGAATCCGGCTCCGGCAAGACCACCATTTCGTTGGGATCGCTGGCCTATTGCAAGCCGGGCCTGGAGTTTTCCGGAGGCGAGTTCCGGGTCAAGGGCGAGGACGTGATCACCATGGACCCGCTTGACCAGCGGGCCTTGCGGGGCAACAAAGTCGCCTACCTGGCGCAAAGCGCGGCGGCGACCTTCAATCCTGCCATCACCATCGGCGAACAGGTCACCGAATCGGCTGTGCTGCACGGCGTTCTCTCGCAGGAAGAAGCCAGCCGCCGCGCCGTCGATCTTTATCACGCACTTGAGCTGCCAGACCCCGACCGGCTGGGCCGGCGCTATCCCCATCAGGTTTCCGGCGGTCAGTTGCAGCGCTTGATGGCGGCCATGGCGCTGGTCTCGCAGCCCGACTTGCTGGTGTTGGACGAACCCACGACGGCGCTCGACGTGACGACCCAGATCGAGGTGCTCAAGGCCTTCAAGAAGGTCATCCGCGAGGAAGGCTCGGCCGCCATATACGTCACCCACGACTTGGCTATGGTGGCCCAGATCGCCGACCATATCGTGGTGCTGTATTCGGGCGAGGTGCAGGAACAGGGCCCCGTCGACCAGATTATCAACAATCCGCAACACCCCTATACCCAGCGCCTGATGGCGGCCGTCCGGCCGACGCCGAAGGCCGGCCAGGGCGATGAACTGGACGACCAGCACGACAAGGATATCGCCAATCTCAGCGTCAACAACATGACGGCGGGCTACGGCGGCATCGTTGACGGCAAGCCGGCGATTACCATCTTGCGCAATATCGACGTGACGGTGGAAAACGCCCACGTGGTCGGCGTTATTGGCGAATCAGGCTGCGGCAAATCGACCTTGGCGCGGGTCATAGCGGGCCTGTTGCCGGCCGCCAGCGGCGAGGTCGTGCTGGACGGCAAGAACCTCGAGCCCGACCTGAGAAATCGCTCGCTGCAGGAATTGCAAAAGGTCCAGTTCGTCTACCAGATGGCTGACACCGCCCTCAATCCCAAGCAGCGCATTGGTGAGATTCTGGGCCGGCCGGTCGAGTTCTACCGCGGCATCCGGGGCAAGGAGAGGCGTCAGCGCGTCGCCGATCTGTTGCAGATGGTCGAATTGCCGCTGGAGTTCGAATCGCGCTATCCCGGCGAATTGTCGGGCGGCCAGAAGCAACGCGTCAATCTGGCCAGGGCCTTGGCCGCCGAACCTGAGGTGGTGTTGTGTGACGAAGTGACCTCGGCTCTTGACAGTATCGTCGGGGCCAACGTCATCACGCTTCTCAAGCGCCTGCGTGATAAGACCGGCGCGTCGTTCGTGTTCATCAGCCACGACCTTTCGACCGTGGCCTCGTTCGCCGACGAAATCGTCGTTCTCTATGCCGGGCGCGTGGTTGAGCAGGGTCCGGTTGACGAGGTGCTGACGCCGCCGTTCCACCCCTACACGCGCCTGTTGATAAGTTCCGTGCCGGAGATGCGGATCGGCTGGCTTGAAGACACCATGCAAAAACGCGAAATGGCCATCGGCATCGCTCGCGGCGTTGAAATCACCGATCGGGGATGTCCGTTCTATAATCGCTGTCCGGTGGCCACTGAAGGCATCTGCGAGGGGGATACCGCTCCGGTGCGGGAGCCATCGCCGGAACACTTCATTTCGTGTCACCGCACCTTGGATGAGTTGCTTGAAGCCGAGCAGACACCTCAGCAGATCCTGCATGGCTTTGAAAAGGCCGCCCCCGATGGCGACAAAGCCGCAAAACCGCATTAAGTCAATTCGCTAGCTAGCAGGGATTTGATATCATGATCGGGAAAATCCTGATTGCCGTGGATGGCTCCAGGCACTCACTGAAATGCGTTGAATTCGGCGCCACCGTGGCCAAGGGACTGGACGCCAAGGTGCTGCTTTTTCACGTCGTCAAGCCCTATCAGTTGCCGGAAAGCCTGAAAAAATTCGCCAAGGCCGAACACATGGCGACGATTGACGCGGATTTGCTCAAGAAGGGTGCCCAGTACCTTTTGGCCGGCGCCTTGGACATCGCCCGCAAGGCCGGCGTGAAAGATGTCGAGATCGAATCCGAGGAAGGCTCGATCGCGCGGTCCATCGTAGCTCGGGCCCAGTCCTATAAGGCGGACATGATCGTCATCGGGGCGCGGGGCATGGGTGACATCGAAGGCATGCTGCGGGGCGGCGTTTCGCATCGCGTCGAAACGATGGCGAAATGCCCGGTTTTGATCATCAAATAGGGAACTTCACCCGGCCGGCCTTGCCGGCGGCAGGTCCGATTTCCTATTGAGATTCGGGCCTCGCCAGATTGCCAGGGCGAGCAAAGGGCCAGGAACCATATCGATAGCGTGAGGCTGGTTGCTGTGGTGGCGCACCACGTCGCCCGGCCCGCACTCGCGGGCGGCTGTTCCCTGGCTGTGAAAGAGCGCCCGACCCGCCAGCGGAACATACATCTCTTCAGGCTCATGCCAGTGTTCCTTGTAGTACAGGCCGCGGTTCCAGTAACCAAAGGACAGGCGCACATTCGGGCTGCGGTAGGGGCCATCGGGGGAGATCAGGTTGAACCAGCCATAGTTGGCCAGGTAATGGCTGTCGAAGCCGTCTGCCAGCGTGTAGCTCTGCTGCCATTCGAGAAATTGGTTGGCCCCGGCCAGGGCCCTCAGCAGGGGCAAGGTCGATGAATTGGCGAGGTCCAGGCATTGGGGAATCTGCTCGAACATCGGCAGCCGTTGCGCCATGGGCTGCCGCAACGCCAGCTCTTCGAAAATGCTGCCGGTGCAAAAATTCAGCGCCTCCGGAACCTGGCGGTTCAGGAAGGAACGGGCCTCATCCAACAGGACCCGAAAGGCTATCTCGCAATCGTTCATTTCCGCTTTGGTCTCACTGGCACAGCAATTCCACGAACAGGTTAGCAAACCAGACCCTGCAAAGAACTTGAATTGATTCCCAATGTGGCCGACAACCTGCCAAGACCACTTCACCCCGCAAGTAGGCAGATGTTCGGAGACCCGGCCCGGCGCCAACCCCAACGCATCGGCTTCGTGCTGGTGCCGAATTTTTCCATGATGGCCTTCGTCTCGGCCATCGAGCCCTTGCGCTCGGCCAACCGGCTCAGCGGGCGCGAGCTCTACCATTGGCAGCTCTATTCCTCCGACGGCGCCGAGGTGCCGGCCAGCAACGGCATCGCCGTGGTGCCCGATGCCGCGGTCAATGAGTTCGTCGGTCCGGCCACGGTGGTCGTCGTGGCCGGCCTCGAGGTCACCGACTACAACGAGCGCCGCGTGATGAGTGCGCTGCGCCGCCTGGCGCGGCACGGCACCGACATCGGCGGCATCTGCACCGGCACCTATGTGCTGGCCCGGGCCGGACTGCTCAAGGGCTACCGCTCGACCATCCACTGGGAGAACATCCCCGGCTTGATGGAGGCCTTCCCCCAGCTCGAGGTCTCGGCGAATTTGTACGAGATCGACCGCGACCGCTTCACCTGTTCGGGCGGCACCGCGCCGCTGGACCTGATGCTGCACCTGATCGCCCGCCAGCATGGCAGCGAGCTCGGTGCCCGGGTGGCCGAACAGTTCATGCACGGCATCCCGCGCCAGCCCGATTCGCCGCAGCGCTGGTCGCTGGCCCATCGCCTGCACGTCAGCCATCCCCGCATCATCGCCGCCATCGGCCAGATGGAAGCCAACCTCGAACAGCCCCTCAGCCGCCACGAACTGGCGGCCAGCGTCGGCGTCTCGCTACGCCAGCTCGAGCGCCTGTTCCGGAAGTACCTGGGCCAGCCGCCGGCGCGCTATTACCTCGATCTACGCCTGCATCGGGCCCAGGTGCTGCTCAGCCAGACCACGCTGTCCGTGCTCGAGGTGGCAACGGCCTGCGGCTTCGCCTCGGCCTCGCACTTTTCGCAGCGCTACCGGGCGCTCTACGGCTGGCCACCGCGGGCCGAACGGCAGCCGGGCTAGCACCGCCCCCAAACTTCCGCCGCCCCGGCGCCGCCCGCCATGCGCGGGATGACGTCGTAATCGGCGAGCGTGAGCACAGCCGCGTCTTCGATCAGCAGATCGCCACGCACCGCCTCGAGCGCCGGATCGGCCAGCGCCGCCCGCAGTCCCTGGCGCAGGCGCGCGAGGTCGTCGTCGCTGCTGGCGGCGGCCGTGACGTAGGGCAGCGCCGGCGCCGGGCGCGTGCGGCAGAGTGTCCGCACCCCCGCCAGACGTCCGGGTGCATGGCGCGCCAGCAGGGCGAAAACCACGCAATCTATGGCCGCCACTTCGGCCCGGCCGGCAGCCACCAGGGCGATGCTGGCGGCATGGCTTCCGCTGACCAGCACTTCGGCGAAAAAGCGCCCGCCGGCGCCCCCGCTCCCGCCCTGTGGCGCCACCAGGTCGGCCAGGGCGTTGCAGCCCGATTGCGAATCCCAGGCGTTGACGGCAGCGCGTCGGCCGGCCAGCTCGGCGGGCCCGGCATAGGCCGCCGTCTCGGCGACCACGACGACGCTGTCGTAGGTTGGGCCCGCACAGCCCGCGGCGGCATAGCAGGGCGTCACCACCAGGCGCAGTGCACCCGAAAGCGCGTGGGTCAGCGGAAATCCGCAGGTCTGGCTGAACAAAAGACCGGCCGCGCGCCAATGGGTCTCGCGATCGGCCGGCCAGCTGAGCTCTGGCGGCACCCCGGCCAACCCAGCCGCCCTGAAATGCCGGGCCAGACCCTGCCACCACGCTGTGGTGGCCGGGCGCAGCCCGTCGAGGTCGTACATGGGCAGGCTAGCCCGCATTTCTCACCCCGTCATGCCGGCCGGGTACTGCTTCTGGTCGGCGGGGATGGCGTAATAATCGGCGGCGTCGGCGGTGAATATGTGGCCGATGGTGGCCAGACCCGAGGGCTGGTCCAGGCTGCCGGCGGCGACGGCGATGAAGGGACTTTCGTGCTGGCGATAGAACAGCCGGCCGCCGCAGACCGAGCAGAACCCCCGGCTGGCCTGGTCGGACGAGCGGTACCAGGTGAGACCGCTTTCGTCTTCGAAGCTGAGATCCGCCTGCTTGACCCCGGCATAGGCGCCCACGTGCCCGTGCGAGCGGCGGCACTGGCCGCAGTGGCAGACAACCACGTCGCGCACGCGCCCCTCGATACGGAAGCGCACGGCGCCACAAAGACAGCCACCGCTCAGATTTCGTGTTGGTTTCTGTTCGTCGCTCATGTCGGTTCTCCTGGATTTGCTGCAATGAACCTAGCCGACCTCGCCCAGCAGCCCGGAAAAGAAGCCCGCGGCTTCCGTCGGCTGCACCTGGGCTGCCCGGATCAGGTCGTCGAAGTGGCGATTGAAGGTGCGGATGTGTTCGGTGGTGTTGAAGACGAGATAAAGCTGGCCGGCGTAAAGCGCCACGCGCTGCGGCCCGAAGATGGTGTAGGGCACGGCATAGTGGCTCAGGCCGTCATAGAGATAGAGCCTGAGGCCGGGATAGAGCTCTTCGCTGAGGCCCACCAGGCGCTCCACCTGACGCCGCCGGGCAGCCGCCCCCAGGCCGCGCCACAAACCCTCGCCGCGGGCAAAGCTCTGAAAATCCTGCAGCGGCGCACAGATCTCCAGGTCGGTTTCGGCTTGGCGCGAATAGGCCAGTTCGCCCTGGCTGGCGGCGATGGCGGCGTCGGCGGAAAGGCCGACGAAATCCCGGTATTCGTGGCGCACCACCTCGTCGGTCTTGAAGAGATCGGGCAGCGTCGTCGGCACGTGGCGGATCTTATAGCCCGTCGCCTCCTCGAACCAGCGCTCCAGCCCGGGATTGACCGGGGCATCGGGGCTGGGCGCGATCTCCAGCGATTCATGGAGGATCTCGGCTCCCAGGCGGCGCTCCTGGCTGAGGCCGAGCAGCCAATCGAGACTGACTTGAAGCTGCCCGGCCAGACCGGCCACGGTGTCGGCCCGGGGCAAACGGTCGCCCTCGCCCGAGAGAAGCTGCGACAGCGTCGAACGGTCGACGCCGACGCGCCGGGCCAACAGCGACTGGCTGATGCCGGCACCCTGCATGGCCTCGGCCAGGCGGGCGCGAAACTGGCTGGCAACCTCGCGGCGATCCACGCAATCCTCCGATTGATTTGTTTAAAGAATACCGCACTATGCGGGTTTTCCCAACACATGGCCCCGTTGTGCCCAAGGGTGGGCGATCCGAGAATCGGGGTATGACAAGGGAAACAGCGCCCCTCGAGGTCCCGCCCTGGCGGCCAACGGTAGCTACTTTGTCGATGGCTATGGGGCGGTGGCCTGGGCTTACGGCTTACGGCTTACGGCTTACGGCTTACGGCCCAAGGACAACCCCGTGTTTCCCGACGACGGCACCTAGCCCGGGTTATTCCCCGGCCGCCATCTGCGCCTGAGCGCTGCCCTGGCGCCGCGACATGAATTGGCTGGCCATCTCCACCGCCATGGCGGCGTCGCGGCAGTAGGCGTCGGCGCCGACATGTTCGGCGAAGCTCTCGTTCAGCGGCGCCCCGCCGACCAGCACGATGGTGTCGTTGCGCAGGCCCTTTTCCTCCAGCGCCTCGATCACCGTTTTCATGTAGGGCATGGTGGTGGTGAGCAGTGCCGACATACCGAGAATGTCGGCCCGGTGCTCCTCCATGGCCGCCAGGAAGTCCTCGGCCGCCACGTTGATGCCCAAGTCGACGACCTCGAAACCGGCGCCCTCGAGCATCATGCCGGTCAGGTTCTTGCCGATATCGTGGATGTCGCCCTTGACCGTGCCGACCACGACTCGGCCCAGGCTGGGCGCGCCGGTCTCGGCCAACAGCGGCCTCAGGATGGTCATGCCCGCCTTCATGGCGTTGGCCGACAGCAGCACCTCGGGCACGAACAGAATGCCGTCACGAAAATCGGCGCCGACGATGCGCATGCCTTCGACCAGCGCCTTGGTCAGAACGTCATAGGGAGCCCAGCCTCGGCCGAGCAGAATCTGCACGCCCTCCGAGACCTCGTCATTGAGGCCATCGTAGAGATCGTCGAATATTTGCTGCGCCAGATCATCGTCGCCCAGCGACGCCAGATCGATATCGTTTTCGGCCATCTTTCCGCCTCCACCCCGGGACCACAAAGCCCGCAAAAGACACCCTTCTATCAAGCCATAAATGGGCTTGAAAAAGAGTAAAAGCTATCGTATTCGCGACGCTTTTTTGCCGAAATGCGACACTTTTTGCTAGGATGAGAGTCCCGGGTGGCCAGGCGATTCTCAAATAACCTAAAACGCGCTATCCTCGCTGCCGGGGGTTATTTTGGGGAGATCCCGGGTGAACTATTCAGTTCTCGACCGAAAGGCCGGCAGCTACCAAAAGCTCTACGCGGATTTCCAGTGGTCCATACCCCAACGCTTCAACATCGCCACGGCTATCTGTGATCGCCACGCCGAGGCCACGCCCCAGGCGCCGGCCCTGATCTACGAGACCCAGGACGGCCAGGTCACGACCTACACCTTCGGCCAGATCCAGCGCCTGGCCAATCAGGCCGCCAACACCTTCACCGGCCACGGCGTCACTGCCGGCGACCGCGTCGCGGTGCTGCTGGGCCAGACGCCGGAAACGGCCGTCGCGCACCTCGGCTGCTTCAAGATGCGGGCGCTCTCGATCCCCATGTTCACGCTGTTTGGCGAGGACGCACTGGAATACCGCTTGCGGAACTCGGGTGCCCGGGCAGTGGTCACGGACCGCGAGAATTTTCCCAAGATAGCGGCCATCCGCGAGCGCTGCCCGGATTTGCAAAAGGTGTTTCTGAGCGACGGCCGGGAATCCGGCGCGCTGGACTTCCGGGCCGAACTGGGCCGCGCCTCCGACCGGGCCGAGACGGCCGCCACGGCCGCCGACGAGCCGGCCTTCATATCGTACACCTCGGGCACCACAGGGCCCCCAAAGGGGGCCTTGCACGCGCATCGCACCATGATCGGCCACATGACCGGCTTCGAGATGCTGTTCGACTTCTACGGCTTCGCCGACGACCTCATGTGGTCGCCGGCCGACTGGGCCTGGCTGGCCGGGCTGATGGATTGCCTGTTTCCCGCCTGGTGGCATGGCAAGCCGGTGCTGGCCTTCCGCACCAAGGGGGCTTTCGACCCGGAAAAGGCCTTCCACATGATGGCC
>MDTC01175715.1_pt1 | contig 16102 bp, 18 predicted proteins | sample 811181 | NCBI WGS metagenome assembly MDTC01 (sample SAMN05326644, study PRJNA326480) | marine metagenome | isolation source: seawater | place: Pacific Ocean: North | collected 2011
CGAATCGATGTTCAGCAGGCAAGCCAATGCCTCTAAGATTGCATTGATTGCCCTGGCGCTACAACTTCAGCGATGGCAGTTTGGCTTGATTGATTGTCAGGTGAGCTCACAGCATTTACTCTCGATGGGTGCGGAAGCAATCAGTCGCCATAATTTTTGCGTTCAGTTGCGGGATCTGGCGGCCCATGATCTCCAGCCAGGTCCATGGAAATTTGATGATGATTTTCAACTAGCTAGCGATGCAATCTAACAACAAAATTATCAGCTCGGTGCGGCTGTTTCGCACCTCGCCTCATCCCTGTAGCTATAAGGAGTCGGAACAGGCCGCCACGGTATTTGTCGACCCTGACCTCGTCATAGACAAGGCTATCAACAGCAAACTCAGTGATTTGGGTTATCGCCGCAGCGGAGCTCACTTGTATCGACCTGACTGTGATTTCTGTCAGGCCTGTATTTCCTGCCGGGTGCCGGTTGCGGAATTTCAATTCAATCGCAGTCAAAGGCGTATTTTACGCCGCAATGAATCTTTACGTGTGGTTGAGAAAAGTGACCTAACTGACCACATTGCCTATGATTTATACCAGCGATATATAAACCAGAGACACCTGGACGGCGATATGTTTCCGGCTTCACTAGAGCAATACGAAGCGTTTATCAAAACCAAAATGTTTGATACGCGCTTCTTCCTATTCTACGAGCAGGAAGAATTACTTGCTGTCAGCGTGGTAGATTTTCTGGAACAGGGACTGTCGGCGGTATACACATTCTTTGATCCCGACCAGGGCCAGCGTTCATTGGGCAACTTTGCCATTCTCTGGCAGATTAAGATGTGTCAGAAATTGGGGCTGCCCTACGTGTTTCTTGGCTACTGGATTAAGGGTTGCGGCAAGATGGAGTACAAGAGCAAGTTTCGGCCCCTTGAGATGCTGATCAACGGGCGTTGGATGCTGGTGAAGTAAATTGCCTCAAAGAGGCTGCTAGAGCGAGCGTTTTGGTTTTGCGAAACGTCTTGAAATCCGGCACAATACCGCTCCCCAAAATACTATGGAGATCCGATGGCGAAGGAAGATCAAATCGAAATGGAAGGCGAGGTCGTAGATACTCTTCCTAACACTATGTTTCGTGTGAAATTAGAAAATGGACACATCGTAACTGCCCACATTTCAGGCAAGATGCGTAAGAACTATATTCGTATTCTTACCGGTGATCAGGTGCGAGTTGAACTTACCCCGTACGATTTGACTAAGGGTCGCATCACTTACCGAGCCCGCTAACCGAACTTAATCGCTTGACTGGCGCCTACTCAGCCTAGGTAAGCGCTTTTTCTGACTTCTGCTTGCATCCTTTTATCTCAATTTCGATATCCTTATCGGCAGTTACGTAGACATCACCCCCACCCGTCAGCTCACCAAACAGAATATCTTCTGCCAGTGCCTTTTTGAGTTTCTCCTGAATTAGTCTCGCCATTGGGCGTGCACCCATGGATTCGCTGTAGCCATTGTCTACGAACCAGTCTTGCGCCGTTGCGTCTACGTGCAGCAGCACACCCTTGTCATCCAATTGTACCTGGAGATCCATCAGAAATTTATCCACCACCGTGCGGATAGTTTCCGGGGTCAGTGCGCCAAATTGTATGATGCCATCTAGGCGATTGCGGAATTCCGGAGTGAAAGCCTTCTTGATGACTTCCATGCCGTCGGTCGTGTGATCTTGTTCCGTGAAGCCTATGGAGGCACGAGACATTTCCTGAGCGCCCGCATTGGTGGTCATCACCAGGATGACGTTTCGGAAGTCCGCCTTCCGGCCGTTGTTATCAGTCAGAGTGCCGTGATCCATGACTTGCAGCAGCAGATTGAACACATCAGGGTGGGCCTTTTCGATCTCATCCAGCAGCAGAACGCAATGTGGATTCTTGGCAACCGCCTCGGTCAGCAGCCCGCCCTGGTCAAACCCCACATATCCCGGTGGTGCGCCAATCAGTCGCGAAACAGTATGTCTCTCCATGTACTCAGACATGTCGAATCTAAGCAATTCTATACCCATAATCTTGGCGAGTTGGCGACTCACCTCTGTCTTGCCCACACCTGTAGGCCCCGAGAACAGGAAGGATCCAATGGGTTTCTCTTGTTCATTCAAACCGGCACGAGATAGCTTGATCGCGGTCGCCAAGGAGTCGATTGCCTCGTCTTGGCCGAATACAACCATCTTCAGGTTATCTTCCAGGTTTTTCAGCGCATCGATATCTGAACTGGACACGTGCTTCGGCGGTATTTTGGCGATACTAGCCACTACTTTTTCCATGTCTGTGACCTGAATCATTTTCTTACGCTTGCTCTGCGGCAGCAGACGCTGAAAAGCGCCGGCTTCGTCAATAACATCAATGGCTTTGTCAGGCATATAGCGATCGTTTATATAACGACCAGCGAGCTCCGAAGCTGCTTTTAATGCACTATCGCTGTAGCGAAGATTATGGTGTTCTTCGAATCGGGATTTGACCCCTTTGAGAATTTTATAGGTGGTTTCGACATCAGGCTCGTCCACATCAATTTTCTGGAAGCGGCGAGACAGCGCACGGTCTTTCTCGAAGATACCGCGATATTCCTGATAAGTGGTGGAACCGATGCAGCGCAGGTGTCCGGAAGTCAAAACCGGCTTCAGCAAATTAGAAGCGTCCATCACGCCACCGGATGCGGCTCCAGCCCCAATAATGGTATGAATCTCATCGATAAATAGAACGGTATGCTCATCCTTTTTTAACTCGGCCAGTAAGGCTTTGAATCGCTTCTCGAAATCGCCTCGATACTTGGTGCCAGCCAATAAGGCCCCCAGATCTAGGGCATAGATAGTGCTTTCAGAAAGAACCTCAGGTACTTTTTTTTCAACGATCAGTTTAGCGAGACCTTCCGCCACGGCTGTCTTACCAACGCCGGATTCACCCACCAGCAGGGCGTTATTCTTGCGGCGACGCGACAGCACCTGCACCACACGTGTCACTTCGTCCTCGCGACCGATTAACGGATCAATGCGCCCCGCCTCAGCTTCAGCATTCAGGTTAGTTGCAAAGCTGTCCAGCGGATTGGCGGCGGTTTCACCCTTATGTTCTTCTTCCCGTTGCTCAGGACTGGCGTCATTGCTGCCAGCATGTCCAGGGATCTTGGAAATGCCGTGCGTCATGAAATTCACCACATCGATACGCGCAATGTCTTGTTGCTTCAGAAAATAGACAGCTTGGCTTTCCTGTTCAGAGAAGATGGCCACCAGCACGTTAGCGCCCGTGACTTCGCGCTTGCCAGACGACTGCACGTGAAAAACTGCGCGCTGCAGGACTCGCTGGAAGCCCAGGGTCGGCTGGGTTTCCCGTGAGGATTCCGATTCCGAAATCAGGGGAGTAGTCGCATCCACAAAGTCGATCAGTTCGCCGCGTAATCTGCTCAGGTCACAATCGCATGCCAAGAGCACGTTTGATGCAATCTCATTGTCAAGCAGTGCGAGCAGAAGGTGCTCTACCGTCATGAATTCATGGCGTTTTTTCCGTGCACCTTTAAATGCATGATTGAGTGTAGCTTCTAAATCTTTACTTAACATACTGAATCCAGACTGGGTTAGCTCTTTTGCTCATTACTATCTATCAACTTCTACAGAACAGAGAAGCGGTTGTTCACATTCTCGAGAATAATCGTTTACCTGGGCAGCCTTGGATTCTGCTACATCCTTGCTGTACACGCCACAAACCCCTTTTCCCTCTGTATGAACTTTGAGCATGATTTGAGTCGCCTTCTCGACATTCATGTTAAAAAACGACTGCAGAATCTCTACCACGAAATCCATTGGCGTGTAGTCATCATTAATCAGGATGACTTTGTAGAGCGGAGGCTGTTTAAGCTTTGGCTTTTCAGTCGTAGCCGCAAAACCAGTGTCATGATCACTATCGTCCTCGCCTTGCGAATTGTTTGGCTGCATAGGCAGTTGGTTCATGTCTAAGTTTAATAGATGCTTATCGTGCATACTCATATATGGTGTTTTAAAGCGCGGAGTGGGCGTAACCAACGGCAATTATTTTGCGTCAGATTGCTGTTTAAGAAAAGGACTTTGTCGGTGTTAAAAAGGTCGCAGTTAAGCCCTGAGAACACTGAGCTACACGGTCATTAGTTCTAACGTTTCAATGCAGCATCCAGTTTAATTGTCCTTGGACAAAATTTGGGGATTTTGACATTTTGTTGTCTATGGTGTAAGACTCACTAACGTGGCTGGGAGTCGCGGTAAAATAATTAGAAAAAATAATAACAAGCACGGAGAGTCATATGAGTACCGGGCAGGTTAAGTGGTTCAATAATGCCAAAGGATTTGGTTTTATTTTACCCGATGAAGGTGGCGACGATCTTTTCGCTCACTATTCCGCAATCAGCATGGAAGGATATAAAACCCTCAAGGCAGGCCAGCTAGTGTCTTTCGACACAGTTGAGGGCCCCAAAGGACTGCACGCTGCAAATATCAAGCCTGTGTCTGAATCGATCGATTCTGATGATCAGGCAATGTCAGCCGCATGCGCAGTCGATAGCAATGGCGCTCTCACAGATGCTGAAAGCAGTGCGGCTGAAGTAGAGATAGAAAACTCCGGTTAGCGCTCTTGAGATCGGCTTTGTTCAGCCTGCCTCTGGTACTTTTAGCACCAACCGTGTCCCCCTGATGATCGATTGCAGCAGTGATCCACAGGCGGTATTCCTATGGCCAAAATTATTGTTTTTAATAAACCTTTTGGGGTTCTTTCTCAATTCACCGCCGAAAGTGGTCATGGGACTCTTGCCGACTACATCGATCTGCCAGGGTTCTATCCAGCTGGCCGCTTAGATAAAGATTCAGAAGGCCTCTTATTGCTTACCAATGACGGGCAGTTGCAGCAAGCAATCTCAAACCCACGTTATAACAAGAAGAAGCACTACCTCGTGCAAGTCGAAGGTGTGATTAGCGAAGAGGCAACGAAGCAACTTACGAGAGGCGTTACATTACGAGATGGACAAACGCGACCGGCAACCGCAACTGTGATCGCTGAGCCAGCACTATGGTCCAGGAATCCTCCTGTGCGCTTTCGGCAGCATATTCCGACGAGTTGGTTGCGGCTTCAAATCAGTGAGGGCAGAAATCGCCAGGTAAGGCGGATGACCGCGGCGGTGGGTTTTCCGACGCTACGCCTGGTCCGGGTTCAGATTGATCTCTGGGATTTGCAGAGTCTGCAGCCCGGACAGTGGCGGCTGGAATCGGCTTAGGCTTTAGCCGCCGTGGCTTCAGCTCGTGGCAGCTAGTCTTGCCACCGTTTTAGTGCCTCGCCATCGCTACTGCGACTACTAATCCAATCGCTGGAAGTGGCCGAAGACTGCTTTTTCCAGAATGGCGCATGACTCTTCAAATAATCCATGATGAATTCCGCCGCCTCGAAAGCAGCGTGTCTGTGACTACTTGCGGTAGCCACCATAACTATCTGATCGCCCGGATGTAATTCTCCTATTCTGTGTATAATTCTGGCACCGAGTAGTGGCCATCGCGATTCAGCCTGGGCGACAATATTTTGCAGTTTCTTCTCGGTCATTCCCGGGTAATGCTCGAGGTACAGGGTCTTGGTGCTGCCACCCGGCAATGCTTCATCCGCATCGGGCACATAAAACTCCCGCACCAGGCCGGTGAACGTCACAATTGCGCCGGTATCGCCGGCGTCTTTTCGAAGTCGATTATATTCAGCGGCTAGATCGAAATCTGCTTGTTGCACCGTGATCATTGCTAGCCTCCAGTCATTGGTGGAAAGAATGCCACTTCATCATTTTCTACCAAACTTGCAGAGCCATCAGCAACAGTCTGATTTACCGACACTAAAAGTGGCTGGCCGCCCTTGTTAAGCTTCTCGAAATCAGGGTTTTTGGCAGCTAAAAGTGCAACCAGTTTGGCGACGGTATTAATGTCGGCAGGCAGCTCCATGGTTTCTTCACTTTTATTTAGCCGTTCCCTTACGCTAGCGAAATAAAGAATCTTGATCATGGTCTATTCCAGCCCAGTTGCCCGCTGATAATGCCCGCTGAGGCCGCCGCTCTTTTCAAGCAAACAGATCTCGCCGATTATCATGTCCTTGTCTACCGCCTTACACATGTCATAAATTGTGAGTGCACTAACGCTGGCGGCAGTCAGCGCCTCCATCTCCACGCCGGTTTGACCGCTGAGCTTGCAAGTCGCGAAGATGTCAACGCAGTTGCTTTCCTGATCCAGACTCAAGTCAACAGCGACAGAGGACAGCATAAGCGGGTGGCACAATGGTATTAGCTGGCTGCATTGCTTGGCTGCCTGGATGCCGGCAATGCGCGCAATACTCAGCACGTCTCCTTTTTTGTGCCCGCCCTCGGCAATTAGTGCCAGCGTGTCGCAAGCCATAAACACCCTGGCCTGCGCCCTCGCTTCTCGCTGCGTGATGGCTTTGTCGCCTACATCTACCATTCTGGCATTGCCTTCGGCATCAAGATGGGTGAGAGAACTACTCATAATTTTATGTCCAAATTTGAATGCGGGAGATTATCGCTCTTTACCGGCTTCAGCTGAAGTCATCTTTCTAGAACCCGGATTAGCGAAGCGTTACGGAACATTGATAGAATTCTGCTTTGCTAAACATGTATAACCTACCCCACATTACCGTAGCCACCGTCGTATCGATTGAGGAGCGCTTTCTCATGGTCCGGGAGCGTTCGCAAAACAAAATGGTCTACAACCAGCCAGCTGGGCACGTCGAAGTTGGGGAAACGCTGCAGGCTGCCGCCGAGCGGGAAACCCTCGAGGAAACGGGCTGGCAAGTAAAGATCCAATCCTTATTGGGGGTTTATTCCTATCCGCAAAGTGCTAATAGAATCCATTACTTACGGCACTGCTTTATAGCAGCTCCTGAACAACAGCTATATTCGCAGCCACCGGATGCGGACATTGAGAGTGCGCTCTGGTTGACGTTGGAGGAGCTACAGGGCTTGAAAGCGCAGCTCCGAAGCCCTATGGTCTGGCGCGCCCTTGAAGATTATCTTGCCGGCGAGACCTACCCCTTGAGTCTACTCAAATAGTGCGAATACAAAAAATGGAATCAGTTAGCAGCCCACACAATACGAGGGTTATCGTCGGGATGTCCGGAGGAGTTGATTCATCCGTTTCTGCGTATCTACTGCAGCAGTCGGGTTATGAAGTGTCCGGCTTATTCATGAAAAACTGGGAAGAAGATGATGGCACTGAGTATTGCACTGCGCAGGCAGATCTGACCGATGCCCAAGCAGTTTGTGATAAATTAGGTATTGAGCTACTCACGGCAAATTTTGCTGCAGAGTACTGGGACAACGTGTTCGAGCACTTCCTCGCTGAGTATCGGGCAGGCCGTACACCAAATCCTGATGTGTTGTGCAACCGTGAAATCAAGTTCAAAGCCTTCCTTGATTATGCCAAGGAGTTGGGCGCTGACTTCATTGCCACTGGGCATTATGTGCAGCGCCTCGATTTGGAGGGGAAAACCATTCTCTGTAAAGGCGCAGATACCAACAAAGACCAAACTTACTTTTTGTGTGAAGTTACCGAAGATAACCTTCGTAATACTCTGTTTCCTATTGGCAATATAATGAAGCCCGAGGTAAGAAAGATCGCTGCCAGACTGGGTCTGGTAACCTCTGACAAAAAAGATAGTACCGGTATCTGCTTCATCGGTGAGCGCAAGTTCAAAGACTTCCTCGAGACCTATTTGCCTGCCCTGCCGGGTCGGATCCAATCTACCGATGGTGAGGATATTGGCATGCACAGCGGTTTGATGTTTTACACCCGTGGCCAGCGTCAGGGGCTTGGCATCGGCGGCCGGGCCGGGCGTCCGGATGCGCCATGGTTCGTCGTGGCTAAAGACCTCGATAATAACGTATTGATTGTCGGCCAGGGTAATGAAAATAAAGACCTTTTTTCCGCTGAGCTCAAGACGCTGCCTGCTGCCTGGATTAGTGGCAAGTCACCAAAAATGCCGCTACCTTGCACCGCGAAAATTCGTTACCGCCAAGCAGATCAGGCCTGCGAGGTCAGTGCGGCTGTAAATGGGGGGCTTGTGGTAAAATTTAAGCATCCGCAGCGGGCCGTAACCCCAGGTCAGTATGTGGTTTTCTATCAGGGTGAGCGCTGTTTGGGAGGCGCCATAATCGATGGCTTTAGCTGAGGATCTCAGTAACTGGGAGCAGCAAACCCTGGCACTGTCTGCAGTTGTCCATGCCGCTCAGCTGGTGCGGGACCTGGCCCATAGTGGTGAAGCGCCAGCTCTGGAGCTAGAAGCATCGGTCAGCCCCCTGCTTGTCCTAAACGCACCCGATGTAGGTGGCATCTATACAAATCTTGCCGGCATGCTGCGTGGCCTGCGCGGATTGGAGGCTTTGTTCGGAAACCAGCGTTCACAAGAACATACTGAGGTGGTGCGCTACACGCTCGGTATACTGGTGTTACGAAATAAATTAATGAGTAACAATGAGATGCAGGAAATTCTACATAGACGACTTCAACATATTAGTCCCTTGATTGGCGGCGAAGAGTCGATGATTGAGGATTCCCAAGTCGCCGGGATTTCCACCCAAGAGCGTAGTTTTCAGCAGCTTGCCACGCTCTACCAGGATACAATTAGCACCCTTTCTTACCGCGTCCAGGTGCAGGGAAGGGTGGACTTTCTCAAGGATGAAAAGGTGGCTAACCGAATTCGGGCGTTGCTCCTGGCGGGGATTCGGTCGGCTGTGCTTTGGTATCAACTTGGGGCGCGCCGCTGGCGCCTCGTCGTATACCGCCGGCGCATACAACACACCGCAGCCAACTTAGCTCGCAGGATTGCCTTAACTTCGGAAGGACATGATGTCAGATCAAGCAATTAGCCCACTTTCCTGCCTCTCCCCCCTGGATGGGCGTTACGCCACTAAATGCCGCTCGCTCGCGCTGCTTTGCAGCGAGTACGGATTAATGAGATTCCGGGTTCAGGTTGAGATCAAGTGGCTGCAGCAACTTGCCGCCTGCCCTGAAATCATCGAGGTGCGGCCCTTATCGATGCAGCAACTGCAGCAGCTGGACGCCATTTACATGGATTTCAGTCTCGAGGATGGGGAGAGAATTAAGGAAATAGAGTCTGAAACTAACCATGATGTCAAAGCGATAGAGTACTTTATTAAAGCACGGCTTGAATCACTGGGCGGCTATGAAGACTGTATCGAATTTGTGCACTTTGCGTGCACATCAGAAGATATCAATAACCTGTCTTATGGCCTGATGCTAGCTGAGACCAGAACGACGGAACTCTTGCCTCTGATGCAGGCGACAGTTTCATATCTGCGGAAACTTGCCCATGACTATGCCGCTCAGCCTTTATTATCGCGCACCCATGGTCAACCAGCCTCACCGACCACAGTTGGCAAGGAATTCGCGAATGTGGTCTTCCGCCTGGAGCGCCAGATTGAAGGGCTCAAGCAAGTGCCCATCTTGGGCAAAAAGAACGGTGCAGTGGGCAACTACAACGCACATCTTTCTGCCTACCCGACTATCGACTGGCCGACATTGAGCCGGAATTTCGTTATTGGACTGGGCTTGGAACATAACCCCTACACCACACAAATTGAGCCCCATGACTATGTTGCCGAGCTATTTGATTCTATTTCGAGATATAATATCGTACTAATTGATTTTGCTAGAGATATTTGGAGCTACATTTCGCTGGGTTACTTCAAGCAGAAGACTGTGGCCGGAGAAGTGGGCTCATCCACCATGCCTCACAAGGTCAATCCTATCGACTTTGAGAATGCGGAGGGCAATCTGGGCCTGGCAAATACCTTGCTTGGACATATGTCTGCCAAGCTGCCTATTTCCCGTTGGCAGCGAGACCTGACTGACTCTACGGTTTTGCGTAATCTGGGCACTGGGCTGGGCTACAGCGTAATCGCCTATAAGTCTTTAAATAAAGGCATCGGCAAACTGGAACTCAATCGGACAGCCATTGACGCTGACCTTGACGCGTGCTGGGAGATACTTGCTGAGCCAGTGCAGACAGTAATGCGGCGCTACCGCATCGAGCAACCCTATGAGAAGCTGAAGGCACTTACCCGCGGGAAGGGAATTGATCAGGCCACCCTAGAGCAGTTTATCAAGAGTTTGGAGATCCCGGATGCTGCCAAGCAAGAGATACTGGCGCTGACGCCACGCAAGTACATTGGTAATGCGGTACAGCAGGCCCTTGATGTTTGAAGCCTTAAACAAGTCCTGAATGCCAAATAAACCCTTCGATTCTGCTCACTTTTTAAGCGAATATTGGCAGAAAAAACCAGTAGTTATACGTGATTTTTTTGATAGTTTCGAAGATTTTGCGGCATTAACTGAATTGCAGCAATTAGCCCAAGAGCCCGCAGTTGAAAGCCGCCTAGTTCGTTGCACTGAAGATTTGGGCTACCAATTACAACAGGGCCCTTTCATGGCAGTTGATCTGCCATCATCGCAGGAAAGCGGTTGGACTCTGCTAATTCAGGCGGCAGAGCTGTGGATACCTGAACTACAGGAGCTCATCGAGCATTTTAACTTTCTCCCTCGCTGGCGTATCGACGATATTATGATGTCGTATGCCGCATCTGGCGGTGGTGTCGGCCCTCACTTTGATCAGTATGATGTTTTCCTCGTACATGGTGCGGGCCAGCGCCGCTGGCGCCTTGGTCCAAAAATTGCCGTGGATGTGGCTTCCGAGGCACTTCTCACCACCGATTCAGGCCTCAGACTGTTGCGAAAAATGGAAGTAGAGCAAGAGGTTACATTAACTTCTGGAGATGTTCTCTATATACCACCCGGTTATGCTCACTGGGGCGTCGGGGTCACCCCCGGTTTCTGCTATTCAGTGGGGTTCCGCGCACCTTCGCGGGCCGAAATGATTGAAGGGTTCAGCGATCGACTTATGGTGGCAAGTACAGAATCAAACCGGTTCACCGATGTTGATGGCCTGCAAGTGCCTGATAATAGTGAGATTACGCCTGCTCAATGGCAGAATGCTTGGCAATCACTGCATGCCTCATTGGACGACCCTCAGGCGTTTCTGTTGGCCTTTGGATGTTTGGTCACGGCACCAAAATATCCCGAGCTAATTGAGACGCTGGCCGAACCGGTACATGCCGAAGAATTGATGCGCTACCGCGATCAGGGCATCGCCCTGGTGAGAAATCCGGCTTCACGCCTGGTTTTTGCTGTTGATACGCCAGCCGCTGAACCCGTGCTGTTTGTAGATGGAGAGACCTATCCCTGTACTGCAAAATTAGTGCCTGGAATTCGTAAGCTATGCGCTGTAAGTCCAGAAGATACCTTCGAAATCGCAGACCTTTGGGCTCAGGAAGCCGGGCAAGCCTTACTCTGTAAATTGGTCCAGGAAGGCGCACTTTGGCTAGCTGAAGCTGAAGACTAAGCGAAGCCCGCTCGACCAAGTTCCATACTGCGCAGGCCAAATTGCCAATCGGACTTAGAGTCGAAGGCAGCAAAGGCTCAAGTGCCGCGCCGCCATCTCGCTGCGGCACTAGCTCATTGCACTACTTGGCTTGCAGGGTCTGCTTCAAGAATCCGCTACATGGGAGCCTGTCCTGCACCTCTACAACATGATTCAGCGACTGGTTTCGAATCGAATCATAGTGACAGATCGCGAATACTGGCCTTACAAAACTCCTGGCGCAACTCGTCATAACTGGTTACTGACGGAAACTGAGGGAATTCGGCGATTACATTGTCTGGCGCCCTGAACAGAATGCCTGTGTCTGCTTCGCTGAGCATGGTGGTGTCATTGTAGGAATCCCCCGCCGCAATCACGCGAAAGTTAAGTCCATGAAACGCATTTACACACTGCCGCTTCGGGTCTTCCTGCCGCAGCTTGTAATCTACGATTGCACCCCTATCGTCAGCCACAAGACGGTGACAGAACAGGGTTGGGAAGTCTAGCTGGCGCATCAAAGGGTGTGAGAACTCGTAAAAAGTGTCAGATAAAATAATAAGTTGGAAGCGTTCCTTAAGCCAAGCAACGAAGTCTTTGGCGCCCGGCAAAGGTGCCATGGTGGCTATAACCTCCTGTATATCCGGCAAGCCGAGCTTGTGCCTGTCGAGAATAGCGAGCCGCTGCTTCATCAGCACATCATAGTCAGGAATATCTCTTGTGGTCGCTTTGAGTTCATCAATGCCGGTTTTTTCTGCAAAACCAATCCATATTTCCGGGATCAGAACGCCTTCCAGATCGAGACAGGCTAATTCCATGTATTGGTAACTCCTTATGGGCGGGACCCGCGATTGTTGGGATGCTGAGGCAGGCTTCCCAGCATTTAGGCACCTGTGAATTTAGCAAATATTGCCGCCTGAAACACCCGTGACCTCATATCTCGATTTTAAGGTCACAAGTTATTGAATCGTAGCGCCTTACCCAATGTTAGGCGGGGAATAGCGATTCTAGACGGCCTATCTCTATAATTTTAAACAAGTTTTTCACGTGGAACATACTCTGTGTCGCCGTGGAACATTGACACAAACAGGATTGAGACTAAACCAAATATGAGGCCTTGGCATTCAGGACAAGCCTAAGAATTTTTTCTCGCGTCTGGTATCTTCTGAACCCATTACATGTGGCTAATTAGCATAGCCCCGGTTTCGAGCCCTGCGCCCTGAATACTGGTCTTATTCAATTTAAAAGCCAGCGTTGAACACACATGGTGATGGAAAATACTGTAGCTCATACGCTATAGCGCCATGCGCCTAGCGATCAGGAATTAGCCACTCCATGGGGCACATGTCCTGTGGCAACATGATTGCGAGCCGACTCACAATGCCCCTGCTGGTCATCAAAAAATACATCTGCATCAAAGGCCTGCAAGAATTCCCCCTTTGGAAGTCCGCCCAGGAATAAAGACTCGTCGATACGAATGTTCCAGGCCCTTAAGGTGCGCACCACTCGTTCATGGGCTGGGGCAGCGCGTGCCGTTACTAGACATGTACGAATTGGCGAGGCCCCGGCTGGAAACGCCTGCTGAAACTTTTGCAGAGCACCCAGGAATGGCTTGAAAGGGCCTCCTGCCAAGGGTTCGTTCGCAGCTTTGAGTTCATTCTGCGTAAAAGCTTCTAAACCTTCATCTTTAAATATTTTTTCGGAATCGTCTGAGAACAGCACTGCGTCGCCATCGAAGGCTATCTTGAGAATATCCTTGTCCACATTAGACCTCTGAGAAGGCAGAATGGTAGCCGCCGCAACGCCAAGTTCCAATGCTTGCCTGACATCAGCGCCATCGGAAGAGAGAAAGAGGTGGCTGTTGAAGGCCGGGATATAGCGATAGGGGCTATCTCCACTACAGAACGCGGCGCGCGTGATTCTGAGATTGTAGTACTTGATGGAGTTAAATATCCGCAGGCCTGTATCCGCGCTATTGCGGGATAACAGGATCACCTCTACTGGTGATTGATCCATGAGCTTATTGAGATTGAGCAGTTTTTCCACAAGATGAAATGCAACACCTGGCTCTAGCGGCTCATCCTCCCGCTCAATTTGGTAAGCCTGATAGGCGTCCAATCCCTCTTTCTCATAGACAAAATGACTATCACCCAGTTCAAACAGCGCCCGAGATGAGATGGCGATAACCATAGGATCAATGTTTTCAGCAGTGCCTGTTTTTACTTGCGTCAATGTAGCATCCGAATGTGGTCTTGGCTTCGCAATCAGTTTAGCAAACTGTTAGGCACTGCGCTGCTCCTCGTCTTGCCACACAAACCGGTTTCTTCGTCAAATTTATGTGTCAGTTGACTTTAAGAGCCAGCGCTTGCGCAGGGACACAGCAGAGATCCCAGCAGTTTGTAAGTTAGAGGGATCTTATCTGTTGGAGCCGGATGAAGATCTGAAGCCTGCTGTTAGCTAATTTACTTTCGATGTAGCTAGCGTCGAGAGCCGATCAAAACAGGGCGCTCGGGCAGACCTTCTCAAACAAATAAATTTTCTCCACGACAAGCTAGGTAAGCCCAAGTATCGACGGAAAAGTTGTTAAAACCTGAGGCTAGAAAGCATTCCTTGCGTCAGGTGTTATATTTCATTTTTTGATCTCCTTCTACACAGCTTAACAAGTGCCTGCACGCGCAGCTGCATTCAGCAGTCTAGCCAATAGCGCGTGAAACAAGCAGGCGTCGCTGCTTCAGCTATCTGGCGATGTCTATCCTGCTGTGGATCGTGATCGGTGCAGTGCAAAATGGACTCGCTATGCTAGGCCCAACAATCTGATTGCAGCAGTTGATTCTATAGAGCCTGACAATTGCCGTGCGCAATTGGAATTCTAGGGAACCGAAATTCAGGCAGCTGTTTCAGTGCAAATTGGTTAGCACCAGATTTCATGGAGTTCTGGCCACTCCTCTACCTCGTTCTTTCTCGCCTCAGGACTCATTTGACTCAGACACAGGTCGATAGCAGGCACCGGTCCCCATCAAACCACAGTAACCCCCTGGATTTTTAGCCAGATACTGTTGATGATAATCTTCAGCATAATGAAAGAGACCTAGCTCGCTGATCTCAGTCGTTATACGGCCCTTGCCTATATCCTGCAATGCAGACTGGAAGCGGGCGAGGCTGGACTCGGCGACACTCTCCTGCGTGGAATTCACGGTGTAGATTGCTGAGCGATACTGGGTCCCAACATCACTGCCCTGCCGCATTCCCTGAGTTGGGTCGTGGGCTTCCCAAAAGGCAGCCAAAAGCGTTTCATAGCTGACTATATCAGGGTCAAAGAACACCATGACTACCTCGGTATGACCTGTCCTGCCGCTACACACATCTTCATAGCTTGGATTGTTCGTTATGCCACCAGCGTAACCCACGGCAGTGCTAAAGACGCCCGATAGTTCCCAGAACAGTCGTTCCGCCCCCCAAAAACAGCCAAGGCCAAAGATGGCCCGCTCAAGGTGTTCAGGTACAGGTTCGACAATCGGATTGCCGTTTACGAAATGCGCAGAATTGTATTGGTTTGGATAAGCGCGGTCAGGAAGCGCACTGCTGTCATCGGGCAGTTCCACAGGTCTCTTATTTAATCCAAATAACATACAGTAATTCCCTTAGTTTAATGTGTCAGCTCAACCCGGTTGCCAATTAGTTTGCTCACGCTTGGCCCTTGGAATTGGTTTCGAATAATCGATGCCAATAACTCCATATTCAAATCATTATTAATTGCTTCTCTGGCGCAGCCGCTATCATGACTTGATTGGTAGGCAAGTTGTGGTGTTTCATAGCGCCCAATGTCGGCTGGCCAACCCCTCACCAGTCTGCACAGAGTCTGACCAATGGGTAGGAGCAGCTTCACTGCTTTAATAAATAACAACCACAGTGACCTGATATGCATAAAGAAAATTCAATACGAGCTAGATTTGATATCCCTGCCAGAGCACTTGGCCTCGGACTGTTATTTTTAGGCAGTCTCGCGTGTCATTCTGCACGAGCTGCGGATATCATAGCAACTTCCGGTACACAGACCATGTCTCAACCCGACATTCAGTTTTCCCCAGCACAGGTTCAACAGCAATTGGCTGCAAGCTCAACTGCGATCACCCCTTTTCGCATAAACGTGCCTGATAGTGCGATTGCGGATTTGCGTCAGCGCCTGTCACTTACGCGCCTGCCTGATCAATTGGGTGGGGTCAGTTGGGAATATGGGACCGATCTTGAGTATCTAAAAGCACTGCTGGATTACTGGCGCACTGAATTCAATTGGCGTGAACAGGAAGAGTTACTTAATCAACACAGTCAGTTCAAGACGACAATTGATAATGTAGATTTACATTTTATCCATCAGCGTTCTAGCCACGAAAGCGCGATTCCGCTATTGCTGGTGCACGGCTGGCCAGGTTCAGTAAGTGAATTTAGTAAGCTCATCGGCCCACTTACCGAGCCTACTTCACACGGTGGTAGTGCAGAAGACGCATTTCATGTGATTGCGCCCTCGCTGCCAGGCTTTGGCTTTTCTTCAGCGCCAACAGAACCTGGTTTTGGGCCAGAGCAAATGGCACTGGCTTTGGCCGACCTAATGGAGAGATTGGGTTATGAACAATATGC
>MDTC01135644.1_pt1 | contig 16100 bp, 12 predicted proteins | sample 811181 | NCBI WGS metagenome assembly MDTC01 (sample SAMN05326644, study PRJNA326480) | marine metagenome | isolation source: seawater | place: Pacific Ocean: North | collected 2011
CCCACTCCGGCACCAGCATGAAATTTCGTTCCTCTTTGACGGACTAATATATTGCCAGGTATAGCTGTTTGACCTCCAAACAATTTTACTCCTAATCTCTTACTTTCCGATTCACGTCCGTTCCTAGAACTACCTTGACCTTTCTTGTGAGCCATTTTTTTTTATTTTAGATTTTTCTTACGAAATTTTTTCAATAGCTACTTTGGTCAAATATTGTCTATGACCGTTTTTCACTTTATATCCTTTTCTTCTTTTCTTTTTGAAAACGATTACTTTATCGCCTTTTAAATGTTCTACAATTTTCGCAGAAACCTTTGATTTCAATGTCGGCGTACCTACACTTACTTTATCACCATCAGCTTTGAACAAAACTTGGTTAAATTCAACCTTGTCACCTTCATTGCCTTCAAGACGGTGAACAAATATTTGCTTTCCTTCTTCTACCTTAAATTGTTGTCCAGCTATTTCTACTATTGCGTACATTTCTCTTTAATTTTGGCTTGCAAAGGTAAATGTTTTATTTTTAAAAGGAAAATGTTTTCTTGAAAAAATTGCGAGTTTAACTCACTCGAAAATATTCCCATTTTAAATCGTTCACTAAACCACTATAGACAGGCGTAAATACTAGGTATTAATAGACTCGTTTACGATAAAAAACAAAGCCATTTTTCTCTTTTAAAAGCTCCAATTGAGGATACATATTCAAATACTCATCTTTTCGATCTATTTTAGAAACAAAATAAACAGCCGTATTCACGTATTCGTTTAACAAGGTCTCCCTCGAAAGAGGCGCTAGGTCAATCGATTTCTCCCCATAAAACAAGGGGGCATAACTTTTAAAACCTAAAGGCTGGATATAACACTCCTCAGCTGCCTTCTCTTTGTAAAATTCTATCGCCGCATTTTGCGTATATTTCTCAATTCGAGGAGTAAACAAAATTACCACCAATTGAATGAGCATACATGTACTTAAAAACAATACAGCGACCCCTATTCGCAAATTCCTTAATGCAAACATGACCCCCGCAAAAATTAATGCGAAAATGTAACTCAGCCCATAAATCATGTCATAATATGACCAATGAACCTGTGCTTTAAGATTTGCAATAGCAAATGGATCCTTTCCGTTTATCATCCCTATAAGTACATCCGTATTAAGCCCTAGTAAAGGTAAAAGAGCAATAGCTGCCCCCCAAACAATCCCTATAAACAAAAACAATGTAGCGTGATACCATCGCCACTTTCTTTTCCCTTGAAGCAAATAATATATAAAGTATGTAGCAAAAAATGTAATGGGGAAATAAGCCAGAGAAGAGTAATGAATGACCTTCGTTTGCACTAAACTAAAGACAAGTAAAATCACTATTAATAGGCTTAACATCCATTTTTGAAAATTTTGCAATAAGTGAGTTGCGAAATCATGCTTCTTTAATGCACCAAACATAAAAACAGAAGCTGGAAAGCAACCAAACAACAAAACCAAGAAATGGTAAATAAGTGGCCCCCCGTGACCCGCATCAGCTGTGGTAAGCAAATCAATGTGCCGTTGCAAAAAACCATCCATAAAAGCAGGACCATGAACGTACCACTCCAAACCATACCAAACAGAAATTGTTGTCAAACAAATTATCCCAAAATAAACCATCTCCCAGAGATTATTCAGGCGCTTAAATCGACTTAAAACAAAAAGCATGAGGTAAGTCAAAGAAAAAAGAAGCAACCCCACCGGACCTTTAGTAAGCACTGCCAAGCCGATGAACAAGCCTGCGTAGAATACCGCTTTATTCCGAATTTTTATTCGTTGCTTTTTAGCGGTAAATTCATCATTCTCCGTTATTTTGCTTGCGAAATAAATTCCTGTAAAAATAAATAGGTTGAATAGCGGATCTATTAATGCCGATTTAAAGTAAAAATGAGGCAAGAAACATGAGACATATACAAGCGCCCAAAGTGCTCCAAAATGCTTGTCTTTAATACGCTTACCAATAGCGAGTAAGGTGAGCATGGTAACTATGCCAATAAGCGCATTAGGTAATCTTGCAGCAAACTCATTAACCCCCAAAAACTTCATACTAATCACCTGCAACCAAATAAAAAAAGGTGGTTTCTCAGCAAATGCTTGATAATCGATTTGAACTTGAAGATAGTTACCAGAAATTAGCATTTCTCGTGCGGATTCTGCAAAATTGATTTCGTCCCAATCAAATAGCGGAGCATTGCCTAAGAAAGGTATGAACAGAAGCGCGCCAATCAATACAAGCAATAATTTATAAGGTATTTTATTTAGCCACTTCATTTTTTAAAATCTCGGTAGGTATTATTTTTCCACTGATCGAACTTCAATCGGTCGTTAATGTTTAATCCCCACCATACAATTAGTGCGCTTGCGGAACCTATAATGGCTCCGGAGTAAACATCGTAAAAGTAATGCATAAAAAGCACCATTCGGCTCAGCCCCGCGAGTAGAGCTACAAGGAAAAAAACAAGTTGTACACCTTTATTTTTTGTCGTAATGGCCAAAGCCGCAAAAAACGCAAATGCCGCCGTCGTATGCCCCGAAGGCGTACTTAAATTATACCACAGCGATAATTCCCCTGCACAGGAAATGAAAATGTCTTCAAAGTAATATGCTGGTCTATGGTTAGCGATAATACCCTTCAAAATAATGGTAACTGCAGAGGCAATAAACCAAGTTGAAACCACGAAAACACCTCTACCAAAATTAAACAAAAAGAAAATTAACGCCAATGGAATTAAAACTTGAGGTTCTCCCAGTAATGTAAACCATGAAAACATTTCATATCGGGTGATATCGAAATGCTCGCAAAACCAAAGCACCCATAGTCCATCATTGTAATTAAAAACTAAATGCCCTCCCCCTATTCCGATGAACAAAATAAAAGGCAAATAAAATCCAGTGGTCTTTTTTAAAATATTAATCACGTGACACTTTCTTTTTAAGCAAGAATAAATTCTTGTAAAATATCCCCGTAAATATAGGCGAATCATTCTTAGCTTTCCAAGTTAGGAATATCCCAATTGGCAACAACAAAAATGTAGACAACCACATCCCTTGCCATGGCGTCAAAACCAATTGCTCAGCGGTCTTCTCCCCCATTATAGAGGTCACAATATAAATAACAAAGAATATAACCGCCAATAACATTGGCCAACCAAATCCTCCTTTCTTAATAATTGCACCAAGTGGTGCCCCAATAAAAAATAAAACTAGGCACGCTACTGACAAGGTGAATTTTTGATGCATATACAATCGATATTGAATCAAATCCTTAAATTTAAAACGCAACATTTCCTCCTTACTTACCAAAATATTCTTCATGTTTCGCGCCTTTATCAAGGAGGAGTTTATCACATTCAGTTTTTGCGCATAGAGCAAACTATCGTATTCACTGTAGAAATCTAAAGACAATAATTCTTGATTATACAAGCCACTAGTATCTTCTTTTTCTTTAAGAAAAAGATAATACCTGGCAATATTAGTCATCATCAATTTGCGTTCATCTTCCATTGCAGAAAGCACTGATTCCGCTCCATCCTTCAATTGCCGCAGATTCAACATACGATGCAATTTAGTGAAAGATGTCTGGTCTTGACGCTCTAATTTAAACTCTGACAAATCAAAATGCTTTTCCCAAGATTTATATTTGGTCGTCATCAATTTGGCAGGGACATTGAGTTCGATTGGCATAGTTTCTTCTTTATACTGGCTGCCGTTATGCAAAGAAATAGACATCACCGCACCATCATTGAGATATCCAAATTCTGCACTATCGGCGAGTATCACATGATTATTTCCTCGATTTTCAGTGTGGTCATAAATCATGATGTCATAAACTGTTCTATCATCTGCGCTCTTCCCATTCACTCGAATACTGTAATCCTTAATATCATTATTGAATATCTTCTCTTGAAAAGCCAGTGCGGGTTTCTGCTTACGAATATCACTCAGCAAAGTAGAAAACTGCAAATTAGCTACTGGAAGCACATTATTGGAAAAATAAAATGCACCCAGACTCATGAAAATAGTAAAAATAATGAGCGGACGCATGAAACGGAAAAGTGATATTCCGGAGGCTTTAACAGCGGTTAACTCAAATTGCTCGCCGAAACTTCCAAACGTCATAATCGATGCAACCAGAACAGCTAGAGGAAAAGCCATGGGAACTTGAACCGCCGAGGCAAAAAACATAAGTTCGGCTAGCACCCTGCCACTAATTCCCTTACCAATTAAATCGTCGACATACTTCCACAAGAACATCATATCTAACACAAAAAGTGCTATACAAAAAGTAAGGAGTAAGGGTCCTAAATAACTTAATAAAAGAAGTTTATCTAGCTTTTTCACTAAATGAAGGTACGATTTTAAAATTCGTGTTTGCTTAAGCGCCGATTCGTTTACTTAGGGTATCTATCTGACTCTCCCAGAGTAATTTCTGGTCGTCAACATCTTCTTTTTCTGCAAAATCAGTAATGGTTAAAACAGTATCATTACTAATCTCAGATTTATAAATTTTAAACTCAAAATACTCATCGGGGTCATCTGCATCTTCCCAGCTATATTTAACATACTTGTCATCTTCCGTTTCCTCAAGAACAGCATTTTCCTCATATCCATCCCATCCAAAAGTATATACGTCCCCATTGATGTCGCAGGTGTCGCAAAACCATTGAGCAAGAGACGATGCTGAGGTTAAAAAATTATATAATATAGCGGGTGAAGACCTCACCATAAATTCGCTTGTGTATTTTGTTTTAGCCATTTAGTGCTTGTGTTGAGTTTGCAATTATAGTTAAAATTGTATGTAAAAAGCAAATTAAATTTTGAAATGTGTAAAACTTAACAGTTTTAAACAATATTTTAGATGTCTTAAAAGTTGAAATAAAGTAGGTTTTAACTTATCTTTGTCTACTTGTCGAAATTCATTAAAATTAAATTGTAGATGCGTCAACTAAAAATTACTAAATCCATCACTAACCGTGAATCGCAATCTCTGGAGAAATATCTTCAAGAAATTGGTAAGGTGGATTTACTTACTCCTGATGATGAAGTGGACTTAGCTCAGCGTATTCGAGAAGGAGATCAAATCGCATTAGAGAAGCTAACTAAAGCAAATCTTCGTTTCGTAGTCTCAGTAGCGAAGCAGTATCAAAACCAAGGACTGTCACTAAGCGATTTAATTAATGAAGGAAATTTAGGCTTAATTAAAGCCGCTCAGCGTTTTGATGAAACGAGAGGCTTTAAATTTATTTCATATGCGGTTTGGTGGATTCGTCAATCCATACTTCAAGCATTAGCAGAGCAGAGTAGAATAGTTCGCTTACCCCTTAATAAAGTGGGATCCTTAAATAAAATTAATAAAGCATTTTCAGAACTGGAACAGACTTTTGAAAGAGAGCCGACTGCTGAAGAATTAGCAGAAGTTTTAGAATTACAAACCTCTGAAGTAGAGACGACCTTGGGTGTTGCAGCGCGCCACGTTTCCATGGATGCCCCATTTGTAGATGGAGAAGACAACTCGTTGCTGGATGTATTAGAAAATAACAATACGGACAAAACAGATGGAGCCCTTGAATATAAGGATTCACTCAGAAACGAGATTGAGCGTTCTTTAAGTACTTTATCGGAGCGACAAAAAGATGTGATAAAGCTTTATTTTGGCATAGGTGTTGAACATCCTATGAGTTTAGAGGATATCGGAATTAAATTTGACCTCACGAGAGAACGTGTCCGTCAAATTAAGGATAAAGCGATAAATAAACTGAGAACAACATCAAGAAGTAAATTATTGAAAGCATATTTAGGTAATTAGTTTTGTCTTTCTAGTCACAATGTATATTTTTGCAAAGTCGGATTATTCTCAATGAATTTTCCGGCTTTTCTTTTAAAATTAACCGTAAAAAACAAAAATGAATACAAGTTTCAGTTCGGAGTTGAAAAATTGGGTAAGCAAGGAAAGATTAGCACTTGAGCTGATAACCCATGCAAGTTCTTTATACTTTGATAAAAATGTCGAGTTAGTTCTGTTTAGACGAAAGCTTGTAGATAAAGGTGTAACAGAGGTTATTAATGACCATGCTCATGCTATCACTTTTGCTAAAATACAGGTTTCATTAGAGAATTCTGTACAATTTGCAAAAGCGCTTTGTGCGATGGATTTAGCACCTGCCAAAATCGATCTGGGTAGATTAGAAAAGGAATGGCAACAAGAAAGTACTGATTATAGTAATATTGAATCCTTCCTCCATGCAAAACTTGTTAATTTTATTGGATCAGATAAAATCACGATTAAAGCCAAAGACATTGTTCTATACGGATTTGGTCGTATTGGTCGTTTGGCAGCGCGTATTTTAAGCGAAAAAGTAGGAACCGGTAGCCAATTGCGATTAAAAGCAATTGTAGTTCGTAAAAAAGGAGAAGATGACCTTGTGAAGCGTGCTAGTCTTTTACGAAAGGACTCCGTGCATGGCAATATCGCAGGAACAGTAGATGTTGACCATGAAAACAACAGATTATTGGTGAATGGAAATGCCATTCAAGTAATCTATGCAAATCATCCCAGTGAAATCGATTATACAGCTTATGATATTCAAGACGCCCTAATCATTGATAACATGGGGATCTGGAAAGATAGAGAAGCGCTCTCACAGCATTTTGAAGCAACAGGAGCAAGCCAAGTGCTGCTAACAGCTCCGGCAGGCGATGATATTGCAAACGTAGTTTATGGAATTAATCATAAAGGTGTGGACATCGATAATGAAACTATATTTTCCGCAGCTTCATGCACAACCAACTGCATCGCTCCAATTCTTAAATTAGTAGAGGATAACTATGGAATTACTGATGGTCATATCGAAACCATCCATGCTTACACCAATGACCAAAACCTTATCGACAATTTTCATAAGAAAGCAAGAAGAGGTCGAAGTGCAGCATTAAATATGGTGTTAACCTCGACTGGTGCAGCAAAAGCAGCCATAAAGATATTCCCTCATTTAAAAGGGAAGTTAACCGCTAGCGCTGTTCGTGTTCCTACTCCTAACGCATCCATTGCAATTTTAGGCCTTAACCTTAAAAATAAAGTTAATGGTGGCGTCGATGAAATGAATGAAATATTTAGGCAAGCAGCTTTAACCGGTGATCTGGTCGAGCAAATAGGTTTCGCAGCCTCTGAAGAGCATGTATCGACTGACGTGGTGGGCAACACCAATGCAACTGAGATAGATAGCTTGAATACAATTGTAGCAGAAAGTGGCATGCGAACTGTATTGTATGCATGGTATGACAATGAATTTGGATACACCAATCAGGTGATCAGATATGCTAAGCATATTGCTAAGGTGAGAAGACTAACCTATTACTAGTTCGAATATATTGGCCGTTAGGAAATAGCTTGAAGGCTATATACAAATGGACTAAAATACTAGAATGAAGAACTAATTAAAATAACAATAATTCAGATGATAAGATATTTTGTTTATCATCCTAAATCTTGAATAATATGTTTCAAAATTTACAAGAAAAATTAGAAGGGGCATTTAAAAGCCTGAAGGGGCAAGGTGCGATTACAGAGCTAAACGTCGCAACTACGATTAAAGAAATACGCAGAGCCTTAGTTGATGCAGATGTAAATTATAAAATTGCGAAAGAGTTTACGGACAAAGTCAAAGAAGAGGCCTTAGGTCAAAACGTCTTAACGGCCGTTTCTCCTGGTCAATTGATGACCAAAATCGTAAAGGATCAACTAACGGAACTTATGGGTGGTGAAGCGGCAGCATTCACACTTGACTCCTCTCCTGCCGTTATCTTAATAGCAGGTCTTCAAGGAAGTGGTAAAACTACCTTCACGCACAAATTAGCGCATTACCTAAAAGATAAACAAAAGAAGAGGCCCATGATGGTGGCAGGGGATGTTTATCGTCCTGCAGCTATTGATCAGTTAAAAACACTAGGCGAATCAATTGACATTCCGGTATACGCGGAAGAAGAAAATAAGCAACCGGTCGAAATTGCAAAAAAAGCAATAGAATATGCAAAAGCAAACAATTACGATGTAGTTATTGTTGATACGGCCGGCCGATTGGCTGTAGATGAACAAATGATGAACGAAATTGCAGCTGTTAAATTAGCTGTTAATCCTGATGAAACTCTGTTTGTTGTGGATTCTATGACTGGTCAAGATGCAGTAAATACAGCAGAAGCTTTCAATAAAAAAATCGATTTTGACGGTGTAGTTTTAACCAAACTTGACGGAGACACTCGTGGTGGAGCTGCATTAACAATTAAATACACGGTTAATAAGCCAATTAAGTTCGTATCAACCGGTGAAAAAGTAGATACCCTAGATGTTTTCCATCCAGACAGAATGGCACAGCGTATACTCGGTATGGGAGATATTATCTCTTTTGTAGAAAGAGCGCAACACCAATTTGATGAAAAGAAATCGAAAGAACTTGAAAGAAAAATTGCTAAAAATGAGTTCGATTTCAATGACTTTCTGCAGCAGTTGAATCAAATCAAAAAAATGGGAAACATCAAAGACCTTTTAGGTATGATTCCTGGAATGGGAAAAGCGATGAAGGATATTGACATTAGCGATGACGCCTTCAATAAAGTTGAAGCCATCATCCACAGTATGACTCCCTCCGAAAGAGCGCAGCCTGAGCTAATGAATGGCAACCGAAGAAAACGTTTAGCTGACGGAAGTGGGAACTCGATACAAGAAGTCAATCAATTTCTAAAACAGTTCGAAGAGATGCGGAAAATGATGAAGAAAATGCAAAAATCTGGCGCTGCAGGAAAAATGATGAAAGGCTTCGGAATGGGTAAATAAGTTCAGGAAAACTAGTATCAGTCAACATGCAAACCGATAAACTATAGTGCTGTCATATTGGGAAAAAGAAAGTTTCATTGCTTATGATTTTATCATAGTCGGTGGAGGTATTGTAGGTTTCTCAACTGCACTAAGCCTTAAAGAGAAATATCCCAAGGCAAGTGTATTGGTATTGGAAGCAGGTCTATTGCCCTCGGGAGCTAGCACCAAAAATGCAGGATTTGCCTGTGTAGGCAGTTTAAGTGAAATCGTTGAAGACCTCAAACATCACACCGAAGATGAGGTCGTTCAGCTTGTGCGTTTACGTAATGAAGGCTTGAAATTGTTGCGAAAAAGATTGGGTGAAAATCGTATTCAGTATGAAGCTACTGGAAGTAATGAGTTGGTGTTCCCCCACGAAGAGCACTTGCTTAATGAATTGCCAAAAATCAATCAAATATTGAGCCCTACTTTGGGCGAAAATGTATTTAAAGAAAATCCGAAAGGCATACAAAAACATCAATTAAGTGCCTCCATTTCGACCCTTATTCACAATCGTGCAGAAGGAAGTATTCATACTGGAGAGATGATGAAGCAGCTCATTTTTAAAGCGCAGATGCGAGGGGTAGCCTACAAAACAAATAGCAAGGTTTCTCGAGTAATCGAAGAAGCTAGTCAAGTTGTAGTAAAGATTGAAAATGAAGACATCCACTTAAAAGCACGTAAAGTTTGTATTTGTACCAATGCCTTTACAAAAACCTTAGTCCCCGATTTAGACCTAAAGCCTGGTCGTGGTCAAGTGCTTATTACACATCCCATTAAAGATTTACAATTGCGTGGAATATTCCATTTCGATCAAGGGTATTATTATTTCCGAGAAATCAACGGCAGGGTTCTTTTGGGTGGTGGCAGGAATATTGATTTTGATACAGAACAAACGACTATTCAAGAACTCAATACAAAGATTCAAGCAGATCTTGAGAGTAAACTCGAGAAGATTATTATCCCTAATCACACATTTGAAATAGCTATGCGATGGACAGGAATCATGGCATTCGGTAAGCAAAAGAAACCAATCATAAAGGACATCAGCGACAATGTTATAGCTGGCATGCGCTTAGGTGGAATGGGCGTTGCCATAGGAAGCAAGCTAGGTGATTTACTAGCTGATAAGCTTGAACTCTAAAGACTTAAAACCAGCAAAGAATATTAGAAATAGAACTACACTGATTATTGCCATTGGATCTATGACTGTGCGCGAACCTATCCGTTCAATGCCCCTCGCCTTTCTAGCACCCCTTTATCTTTCATATATTCATCGTAGGTCGTAAATTGCTTGTCGATACAACCCTTTGGACCAAATTCAAAAATTCGATTAACAGAGGTTTGCATAAATGAATGATCCTGAGTAGTCAACAATGCTACACCAGGAAAATCTTTTACGCTATTGTTAAATGCAGTAATTGATTCTAAATCAAGGTGAGAAGTTGGCTCGTTAAGCAATATGACATTGGCTTGCTGGAGCATGATTCTTGATACCATGCAACGCACTTTCTCTCCTCCCGACAATACTTTTACACTTTTAAAACTCTCTTCTCCTGTAAACAACATCTTACCTAAAAATCCACGAACAAAGGCTTCTTCCTTGTTTACAGAGTATTGACGTAACCAATCTATCAGGTTTAAATCATTCTCATTAAAATACTTTGAATTGTTACTCGGTAGATAGGCATGCTTTACAGTTACCCCCCATTCGAAACTGCCTGAAGTTGGCTGTAATTCGCCACTTAAAATTTGATAGAAGGCATCTACGGCTCGACTATCCTTCGAAATCACCCCTAATTTATCATCCTTAGTTAACGAGAGATTCAAGCCAGAAAAAAGAACTTCTCCATCCTTCGTATAACCCAAATTATCCAAAGTAAGGATTTGATTGCCTACTTCACGTTCTTGCATGAATATAATAGCAGGATATTTCCTACTTGAAGGTTTCATATCTTCAACGTTGATTTTATCCAAAGCTTTCTTTCTTGAGGTTGCCTGCTTACTTTTCGCTGCATTTGCGCTGAATCGAGCAATAAAATCTTTCAATTCTTTAATTTTCTCATCAGCCTTTTTGTTCTTAGAAGCACGTTGAGATAACAACAACTGTGAGCTTTCATACCAGAATGTGTAGTTACCAGTGAACAAATTAATTTTAGAAAAATCAATATCTGCAATATGCGTACATACTGCATCTAAAAAGTGTCTATCGTGAGATACTACAATTACTGTATTCTGATAATCAGCTAAAAAGTTTTCTAAAAATTCAATGGTCGCAGCATCCAAATCATTCGTAGGCTCATCCAATACCAACACATCTGGTTCACCGAAAATAGCTTGAGCTAACAAAACACGAATTTTCTCATTCGATGTTAAATCAGCCATTTTCTTTTCTTGCTTCGCTTTATCAATACCTAGATTGCTTAACATTTCTGAAGCATCACTCTCGGCATTCCAACCATTTAAATCTGCAAATTCAGCTTCTAAGTCACCGGCTTTCAATCCATCTTCCTCAGAGAAATCAGGTTTGGCATATAAGGCATCCTTTTCTTGCATGATACCAAAAAGAACCGTGTGCCCCATGATAACAGTTTGAAGTGCTGTATGCTCATCAAATTTAAAGTGATCCTGCTGCAAAACTGACATCCGCGCTCCAGGCTCCAAATCTACCGTGCCACTTGTTGGATCTTGATCCCCTGCAAGTATTTTCAAAAAAGTTGATTTCCCTGCACCATTAGCGCCTATAACGCCATAACAGTTGCCTGAAGCAAAGGTCACGTTTACTTCGTCAAATAGGACTCTTTTACCAAACTGTAAGGATATATTGTTTGCTGTAAGCATAAGTTTTTAAGTATTTAAATTTAAGTGTGCAAAGGTACGGTTTTTTTAAAACGTAGCAAGTTTACCTTGGATCAAAAGTAAAGCTATATGAATACTTACCTGCTTTCAACATATATTGATCATACGGCTTTCTCCCCCATGAATTATCGCCACCAACTCCGGTTTGCCCATAATCGATATTCAACCAAACCTGCGCTCTTTTAGGCACATCCAAGGATGTTTTTCCTTGTTTCTCCGCTCCTGCATCGATATCTGCCTGATTGTGGGGCCATGCACTAAAACTCAAATCATTACATGTAATTCTTAATGAATCATTCGGGGCGTATAAGTTTACCAAAAAAGTCTTGGTTCTATTGCCATATTCTTGAGGGCGGATATAAGGCATTTCCTGTATTTGAAGATCGGGATAATCAGGATCTGGATTCAAACCCAAATAAAACTCATCCAATCGTTGTCCATCTTGTCGGTCGATGTAATTCTCATTTGGCCCCATGCCTACATAGTGTATTAAATCATAGTCAGCTGGCAATAGCATATATGAACCTATACGAGGAATTTCTTCGCTCCACTTTAAGTCGAAATCCAAATTTACTTCCATCAATCCATCCGAATAGATTTTGTAACCCAATCGATAAGTTCCTTTTTTCTCGGGCAATTCGAAGACCGCAACAACAGCATAGTAATTATCTGCCTGACCATGGCTTAAGTCGATCAACTCACTCAAATGTTCAGCTGAACGCCAATACGCCAATCGTTTATTGGCTTTGTTCCCGTAATCATTATCCGTCAATGCTCTCCAAAAATTCACTCGAGGTCCATCTACAAATTTCAAAACATCATCGACACTTAAATCATGTAATGTACCTTTTTCGCTTATCACGAACTCGACCTTATCATTGCCAACTAAATTGAGCTCACCCACTTTCCTCGCTTTAAATTGAGTCAATTCTTTACCTAAGTTCACCTGTGGTTGATTAAAATCTTTCAAAAAGAAATTCTTTACATATTCATTTCCATACTTGATCAGTGAAAAACCAATAAAGGCAACATCTCCTGGCGATTTATATTGGATTAGCGTATCTGAATTTGGGGCACAAGTTAAAGCATTGTACCTACCTACATGACCTTGACCATCCGTTGTTCGCCAATTGACCCAACAGTCAAACTCACTTAAATTATATGCTTCAAAATCATTGGTAAATCGGAAAGTCGTGTCATTAACCATCTCAATTTGCACATTGCTTTGGGCATGTTTTATGGCATCTGCCCCAGGGTGCAACTTTCCATCGGCGCTAATCACCCCATTGGCACAAAAATTACCATCACCTTGCAAGCCTCCAACATAGGGATGATTTTCAGGTTCAAAATGCCCTCCGTAGGCCAAAAAACGCTGTCCATTCTCATTCGTATTCCAGATGCCTTGATCTCGCCAATCCCATATGAAACCTCCTTGCACCTGCGGCTCGCTGCGAACAAAATCCCACAAGTCATTAAAATTCCCTGTACTATTCCCCATCGCATGTGCATATTCAATCCAAATGAATGGTTTGTCTTTATCCTTCTTTATAATCTTTTCAACCTTATCAATAGGTGCGTACATATGCCCATTAAAATCAGAGTGCTTTTCCCTGATAGTATTCATGAAAAAATGACGCTCATTAAACACCGGTCGATTATGATCCAATTCCTTCAACATTTTATAGGCTTCAACCATGGTTTTTCCTGTTCCATTCTCATTACCCACACTCCACATGATGATAGATGGGTGATTCTTGTCTCGCTGGTACATGTTATAAATCCGACTCAATATAGCCTCCCGATAATCTGGATCGATAGCAAGATTGTCAAAAGGAGCAAACATCATGTAATAATGTCCCTCTACATTAGCTTCATCGCAAACATAAAGGCCAATTTCATCGCACAAATCATAGAAAATTGGATGATTAGGGTAATGTGCAGTTCTTACGGCATTAAAATTGAGTGATTTGATGAGTTGCAAATCGGTGCGCAAGCTATCTTCGTTGAAAGCATTTCCGGTGTAAGCTACTGCATGCCCCCAATTCGGGTCGTGTTCGTGCCTATTTACGCCCTTTATTAGGGCAGTATCGCCATTGATGTAAAAGATGCCGTCTTTAATTTCTAAACTTCTAAAGCCTACTTTTTGTACCACTTTTTGCAGCAAATCATTTTGCTCATTTCTTATGCAAACCTCTAGAGTATAAAGATTTGGATACTGCGCCGACCATTGTTGAACATCCGATATTTGTCCTTTTAAACTTTTTTTTGCCCAAGTATTCAAGCCGTTTGCTTGCGTAAAATAGCGCTGCCATAAAACCGAGCTGTCTTGGGCAATCAGCTGACACTCGACACTGAATGTTGATTTATTGTAATTAGGAAAAACTGTGTGCAGATCTACACTTAAGATGCCTAGTGAATAGGACTCATCTAGGGACGCTTGAATAGTTAAATCTTCAATGCTTACTTCGGGTTGCTTATAAAGATATACATCTCTTTCTATACCGCTCAAGCGCCACATATCCTGATCTTCGAGATAGGTGCCATCGCAATATTTATAGACTTCAACAGCGATTTGATTTTGCCCATTTTGCAAGTAGGAAGAGGCCAAAAACTCACTAGGCAATTTACTGTCTTCGCTATACCCTAAATACTGCCCATTAAGCCATACAAAGAAACAAGAATTAACCCCACCGAAATGCAGTATAATATCATCGACTCCCGAATCCCAATCTTTAGGCAGACTAAAGTTTTTCTTGTATGAACCCACTGGATTAAAATCCCGCGGGACATTCGGCTTATTCGGCTTGAATGGATACTTCCAATTGGTGTAAATGGGATAATCATAACCATACATTTGCCAGTCGCCTGGCACAGGTATAGTCGCCCAATCATCCGTATTGTAAGTTGTTTGGTAAAAGTCTACCGGGCGCTCTTCTGGCACCATGCTATGATGAAACAACCACTCTCCATTCAGGATCAGATAGTTTGGATTTTCAGTGATGCAACGCCCTTCCTCTTGGGTATCAAAGATAAATGAGGCATGCGCATTTAAGGTATTTTCTTGGAAAAGTTCAGGATTCTCAATGTAAGCGTATTGCCCAAATGAGAATAGGGACCAGCAAAAAAAAGTGAATGTAAAAAGGCGATAAAGCATGTTAAGGTAAATTACAAGTAAAGATAAGAAAATGAGCGGAGTTGAAATCGCCTTAACCGACCTAAATATGCGAACAAAACCTTTTAAAAGAAATCAAAAGTTAGTATATTTCGACCAAATCTTTATATATGAAAATATTTATAACTGCTATTTTACTATTTATCGCGATTGGATCACAAGCGCAAGAAGCGGCAGTTTCATCCGGAGGTGATGCCATAGGGACTGGTGGGTCAAGCAGTTATTCCGTTGGACAAATAGTATACACTACGCAGACAGGAAGCAATGGCTCTGTAGCTCAAGGGGTGCAACAAGCTTACGAAATCTCTGTTACTGTAGGCATTAAAGAAACCCCAATCAAACTGACAATCAACGCCTTTCCCAATCCAACCAATAATTTTCTTATTCTTGATGTAAGCGATTATACCAGCGAAAAGTTGACTTATCAGCTGTATGATGTAAATGGAAAATCAATATCTAAAGAGCACTTAACAGACACCAAGACTACTATTGACATGCTAGATTACCCCGAGAGCACTTACCTGCTTAGTGTACAAGAAAATAATATGACCATCAAAACCTTTAAAATAATTAAAAAATAATATCATGAAAAAAATCTCCTCCTTACTTATTGCCAGTATGCTATCCATAGTCGCATTGGCTCAATCACCAGAAATGATGAGTTATCAAGCTGTTGTCCGAGACGCCGGAGACAATCTTGTAGCGGCCACAACCATTGGTATGCAAATAAGCATCTTACAGGATTCCATTAATGGCACAGCAGTTTATGTAGAAACTCATGCACCAACTACAAATATTAATGGTTTAGTAAGCCTAGAAATAGGTGCGGGCTCAAATGTAGTAGGTACTTTTAACGCCATAGATTGGAGCAGTGGTACTTACTTTATAAAAACAGAAACTGACCCAACTGGAGGAACATCTTACACCATTACGGGTACAAGCCAATTACTAAGTGTGCCTTATGCCTTATTTGCGAAGAACTCATCTGGATGGCAAACTATTGATGACACCACGCATACTTTAAACCAGGTAGGAATTGGAACGGCTAGCTCTTACCCAGGAGTTGAATTAGTCCTTAGCGATGATGTTTTTGCTTCGCAGGTAATAGAGACTTCAGGCACTACCACAGATGCCGAGATATGGTTAAAGAATCCTAAAGGAGTATGGCGTATGCATGGTGATCAAAGTGATGGAAA
>MDTC01276105.1_pt1 | contig 16100 bp, 21 predicted proteins | sample 811181 | NCBI WGS metagenome assembly MDTC01 (sample SAMN05326644, study PRJNA326480) | marine metagenome | isolation source: seawater | place: Pacific Ocean: North | collected 2011
CTTTTAAGATGACTCTCTGCACAGGGAATAGAGTCATCTTTAAACCCCAAGGAGCTTCTACAAACTCAATAATGTCTGCATCCTTCTCTGATTTTTTCCCGGCTCTTGCACTAGCTGAGATTGCGACTGAACCGAAACTCATTATTTATCACTTTCCATTGCTTTTTTTGCGTCTAAGATCCATTCAGGATCATCTACCATCCTACCAAAAGTAGCAAAGACGCTTTCAGCTAGTTCCGGTCTTACTCCCGCTTCATCACAGGCCTTGCGAAAAGTTTCTGCTATATGTCCAAAAACCTTTTTGAAAGTCTTTGATTCTAAGTCAATCGACTTAGAGGACATCAACTCTTTCTTCTTAATCCAAGTATCACCAACAGCTCTTAAAGCGTTGACTCGTCTGAGTGATATTTGAGAGGTAGAATCACCTCTGCGTTCTGCTTCTTCTCTTTCAAAAGCAAGAGAAGCCGATTCTTCTGCTAGTCCTACAAGAACATGGGTAAGCACTTCTGAAGAATCTGCATTCTTTTTAGTTTGGTCAAAAACAGGATCGTTACTTAACTTTGCCTGTTTCCTTTGTTGGAGTTGATTTATATTTACTTGAGGATTAGATGGGGAGACAGTATGTACTTGGTTTGGTGGGGGAGTTTTAGTGTTCGACATATTGGAACTAGGAACTCCAGGTTTGCCGTACATCACATAAGGTTCACCTGTCTTAAAGTTGATCCTAATTGTATCGGTATCTAAAACTTCGGAAGGTTTTCTCCAGATAAGTTTGCCATACTCATCTTCTACTTGAACTCTAGTAGCACCCGATGGGATAGGTATAGACATATTACCTCCATGTTCATTTAAGATTCATTCATAGGTAATATACCATTCGGACGCACTAAAAGTACACCAGCACCCCCCTCATTTGCTGTTGGGTCAAAGAGAACATTGCCATTAGAATCTTCAATGATAAAAGGTGGAGTTCCATTAAGTAATAAATAAGAAAAGCTATAAACCTTAACAAACAGAGAAGAAGAGACTTCAGAGCTACGAACTAAAACATGGTTAAGATTGTTTGGATCTATGGAAGCTGTAATATCAGATACAGAATCATTCAAAACTAAAGCTAGGTCTGACGCAACATCATTTACATTACCAGCACCTTCACCCTCACCTCGACCAAAATGTGTACCTGCTTTAACAGCATTTATACGATCCACATCTATATATCCAGAAGTTTGGATTTGGATTAGGTCTTGGTCATAGAAAGGGGGTGCGTTACCTAAATTCTCATTTCCAAAGTCAGTCGTTTCTACCTTTATCCTTATTTGATTAGAGGTAGGGTCTACATTTCCGAGAATGCCAGTTCCCATGCTTGTTGTAATAACTTGAGTCTCAAATGTTTGACGAATAGGGTCTGGATTACCAACTTCCCCTTTTGATGGGTCAGATGACTTTTTCAAGTGTGCCACTAGCATTTTAAATTGGGGCGTTGCAACCACCCTACGCTTATAAGAGGAAAGCATGAATAATCTCCTTAGACTTCAAAGCCACCAAAAAGAACTTCACCTAGTTGCTCACTCGTAGGTGCGTCTTCTACAGACACATCTTGATTGGCAGTTAAGTTGAACTCATTAGCGTCATAGTTATTAACAAATAGTGAAGCTGTTTGCTCACTATCGTTTGCGTTAGCAAGTCTTATCATCTCTTTTTGGTAAGACTTAGGGCTTTCAACAATCTCGTTTACAGAAGCTACTATAGGCTTGCAGTATTTCTGACAAGAACCACCCACATTGAAAACACACCCACCACACTTCGATGTTTTCATTAGAGTTGGGATTTGATTAGCTCTATGTACCAATGCTCCTTTATCACACCCATCTGTACCCTCTGTCATATATGCAGTTGCATCTACATAAACATGACCGGATAATCCTTCGTGTTCTTCTCTAATAGAAGCAATACGATCACTGTGGCTCTCTAAGACATTTTGAGAGAATCGAGTGGCAAGTAAAATATCAATTTCTTCGCCAGCAGAACCCTCGCTAATCTTTTGTTGAAGCCAAGTTGCAATCTTATCAGATTGAGCTTCATGTGCAGTCTTGGTTGGGTTTGAAGCTCTTTTAGCAATGTGGGCTTTAAACTGTTGTCCTTTAAAATCAGACTTCTTAGCAGACGCACCCTTAATGGCAAGTTTATAAAGTTCTTTGAACTTAGATTCTCCCTCAAGACTAAAGGCACGATTAGCTTCTTCTTGGTTAATAATCCCATTAGAAATATAGTGGTCAATCTTAGAAGCAATCTTACGACCTTCTGAAATCTCAGAAGCATTTACCTTTTCAGTAGGCAACTTTTCCCTAGATGTAATGATGTGTGCAGTTGAAACAACGCCATCATAATCTTTTGCTTTCTTAGGGTTTGCTAAGTATTTGAATACAGAAGACACCTTATCTTCTGGACTCTTCCTACCCTTTGTAGCCACTTCTACTTCTTCATAAGTTACTAACCCCGCTTTTACCATTCGGGAAATAGTTTGCATTGCTCTTTCTGTTCTTTTTTGGAGAGTAATCTGCTCTTTAGAAGTAAACTTTGCGTTAGGATCAAGTTTTGATTGTTTGGTCATATAGTGAGCTTCAACCCCACCTACATAACTCTTAACTTGGTCTGGCTTTGAGAGGTATCTGTAGACAGAAGCTACTTTTTCTTCGGGTGTAGAAGCATTCTTTGTAGCCGCTTCTACTTGGTCTATCGTAATGAGACCAGACTGTATTAACTTAGCCACTTTTTCTTGAGCGTTTTTGTTTCTCTTTGCAAGATCTCTTCCCTTTTGGGTGTCTACTTTATCATTGGCAGAAGTCCTGTGCTTCTTTAGGTTATGATAAGAAGCATTTTTCCCCTGTCCTTGATAAGAACTTGAAGATAGAGGTTGACTTGCTAACTCATAAAGACGATCAATCTTTTCAGAGGCACTTTTGTCAGATTCGACAACAGCACTAACTTGCTCGGATTCAAGCAGATTTTGTGCAACAAGTTGCTTCGCAATTCTTTGAAGTTTTAAGTCTATCTTGCTTTGTTCAACTTCTTCATAAGAAGCGACAAAAATGTTTTCTTCTCTTGCACTTTCAAGTTCTCTCCGAGCATGATCAAGAGAGATTAAACTAGATTGGTCTTTTTGAGTAGGAAACCATGTTTGGGATACTTTTTGATTTGCAACACGACCCTCAATGAGATCAATAAAGGCAGTCTGTAAGCGATCCTTAGCACTACCACTAGCAATGCGAACACCATAAGATTCTAACTTAGGTAGAAGAGATTTAGCCGCCTTGTTCCAAGGTACTTTATTAACAACTTCCATCCCTAAGAAGCGATCAAAGGCACAATCTTTGTTCTTAGGTATAATATACATAGCAGTGGCACAACGCTTGTTAATTACTTCGTTCCAACGACCATTAAAAAGACCTGGAAAGTATTCCTCTTTAATATAGACTTGTCCATGTAGTCCGTATTCAGAAGCTAACTTAACTTTTGTATCTAAAACATCAGATTCACTAACTTCAGACAGTACACTCCCTAAAGCATTTCCATAAGCAAGTTTTCTTACATTCTTTTCCATCATCTCTCGATAATCATCTCCAGGCAGATGAGATTGATTATCTCTATATGGATTTCTATAAGGTTCATGCCTACGATTCTCATTAGGAACTATATCAAGTCCTGTAGTAGAAGTTTGACCCCAAGATTCTTCTAACTCTTTAAGTTTATTAAACTCAGAGGTGTTCATATATCCATCTGCAAGATTCTGATAAATCTCGTCTGTAGATCTCACACCCTTTAAGTTTTCTTTTGACTCACTAGCAAGCCAAGAATGATCTACTAAACTTATATCTTGGTTCGATTGTTTAGTTAGTTCACCCATATTGAGGTCTACTTCTGTTTCCACACCATTAGGTAGCGTAGAGATACCAGAACTATCTACAGGAATCATACCACTAGGTAAGTCTGCTAGACCTTTAGATTCGGGTAGTCTCGCTTTCTCTTGAGGTCCGCCACCATATTCGGTATCAAAATGAAAGCCGTCCATCATATAGTTAGACCCTTGAGTAAGGGTATACCCTCCGTTTGGTAGGTAGCTTTTTGTCTTACTCATTTTATTTGTCCTTTCTTGGAGATGAAAAGTCTCTAGCTTTTTCGTTACCTTCTTCATCTAGTTGTTTGGGTCTATAGTCATCTTCTTCGACTTCAATAGCCCAACCTTCTGGATCATCTTTCATCTCTTCTATTTCTTCCATGACTTGATTGAGCATTTTGTTTTGCTCAACTTTCCAATGGTCGGCAGTGATCTCATCGTAAAGAGTGTCAGACATTGCAGACAATGCTTCTACAACATTCATATATTGCCTACGAATAGCTTTAATCTCCATGATGTACCCACGACCGCCAAGATTACCATCAGGACTAATGTCTCTTGATTTAATCTTGGCGAATGTAGAGTATGCACTCATAGCATGGCCGAGTGCTGATAATGTAGATCTAAGGACTTTAGCTATATTCTTATTGCACTTTTGATTAAAGGTATGGTTCGGATCCATATTGCGTTGGCTAGGAGGGTGTTGCCCCCAAGCCCAAGCATTTGAATCATCTCCATGATCTTTGATGAAACGAACTTCACCCGCAGTTTTTACCCTAGTTGCGGTTTTAGATCGTGCATTAATTTTACGAGCTTGCTTTATTAGGACATACCGTTCAGCTACAGCCCTTGGGTCGGCTTTTCTCATAATACTCTCTCTTTATTTACTAATCATACAAAGAGAGAGTATAAAAAGACTATTAAAATCCTATAGTCTCTCTCTAAGATGTTCTTCGACAACAGCTTTTAGACGAGCACGAAGATCCTCTTTCCAATTTCTTGGGATGTCTGATTTTTTACCCATCCAAAGAATCTTACCTAAAGTCGGTGTGAGGTTTGTCCAACCACGCTGTTCGTCTTTGAACTTAGCATAGAAGTAATCCTCTTTTTTATGGTGGGCACCACCAGTGCAAACGCCCTCGTAATAGATTGCGTTGTATTTATCAAGACCATCAATCAAGTCAGCAAACTCTCCAAAAACAACAGTTCTTTTAGTTTGTTCTTTGTTCGTTGCTTTATTAAACTCTTTACGAGTTTCGGGTGTAGGTAGTGAAGTACCTCTTTCATAAACCGCTACAAACGCTTCTGGACGATCATAACCGATATATTTAGCTTTTTTGTAACTTTCAAGGTCTCGGTACGCAGAGAATAAACCTAATGCTTGACCACCAAACTGAGTCTTAACTCTGATAGCTTTCTGTGCGTCTTCAATAGCTCTTGCATTTCCAGACGCTTCAGCATCTTCAAGTGCTTTAAGTAGCTTTTTTGTTCCTCTTTGTGGAAGTACGCAACAGAATGTATGTCTCACTCGCCCAACTTTACCTGTTGTGGGGTCGATTGGGCTGATCTCAAATGAGCAATTTTCACGCAGATCTCTTGGCTCAACGAGTTTCATTATCTCGTAGTAAATCTCGTGATCTGGAGATGTGTGGAGAGCTTCACAGTTTTCTCTATTTTGTTCTGCGTTACATTTGTGCTTATTTACACTGACGATCTGTCCTACTTGCAGAGGTTTTCTTGAAACTTTTTCCCTTTTCAGATCTTTTGGTACGGGTGGCTTAATGGTAAGTCCTGCAGAAGTAAGAACCGCCTTAGCTTCATTCTCTGACATACCTTGTGGGTTAGTCATCTTAGCCCAAGCCGCAAACGCCGCAGCATCATCATCACCCCTTGAAGCGTTTTTAAGGATGTCGATGATTTTCGCTTTAAGCACAGGATCTTTTTTAGCGATTTTAAGTAGCTGTTCTCTTTGTGTTTTGTCCATGAGGGATCTCCTTTGATGAAAAACTTCATCAAAGAGTAAGCAATAAATAAACTATCAAAATCTCTCAAGGTCTACTTTATGCTTCATAAGATAATCTAATCCCTCTTGGTGGACTTCTGTATTCAAGGGTGAATACACTTTAATAATTCCAGCATGATGAATAGATTTAGCACACATAAGACATGGATCACATGATGTGAACATCCATTTTCCTAATGTGGAGTTCCCTGTGCGACAAGCATTAAGAATGGCATTTATTTCTGCGTGATGGCAACCAACATCATTTTGAGTGCCACTTTTAATCTTGTGGCGATCACGAAGACAATCTGACCCACCACATAAATCACCATTATTTTCTCTTGGTGGTCCGTTGTACCCCTCACTAATTGTTACATTGCTTTTTGGGTCTACGATCAATGCTCCCACTTTTCTCCTACAACAAGAGCTTGCGGAAGCAATAAGTGAACATTGTTTCTTACGAATTTCTATGTGTTTTTGCTTCATATTCTTTAGATACCTTGTGCTTTATCTATGGGAGTATTGACTCTCAGAATGGAGTTCTAATGACAAAGGCAGTTTTGCTAGATACAAGTGTGTTGATACACGATCCTCAATCGGTAAATTCTTTTGAAGATGATACCAAAGTCCTTATACCTATCTATGTAATCATGGAGTTAGATGTATTAAAAGACTCGCATAAAAGAGAAAAAAGTCATGTCGCACATTTAGCTCGTCAAGCGTCTTATCTTATACTGACTTTACAAGAAGAAGATAAAGTTCAAGTAGTTTCACACGATGAAGAAGTTAACATTAAAGCACTCGACCAAGCACATGAGATCAGATATGTTGATTTGCTTATTTTGAAAACAGCTATAAGACTAAATGAAGAATATGATCTTACTTTAATGTCAAAAGATGTGAATCTAAGAATCATATCTTCTTCTGTCGGAGTAAAGTCGGAAGACTACACTTCAGACACAAAAACAGATACGCTCTCTGAAATAGGTTTAAAAGAGTTTGTTCCCGATGTTATGCTAATGAACCAATTAGTTAAATCTTATTGGCAAGGGGCTGTGAGATTACCTCACGAGTTTGATACTGAGTTCCACGAAAATCAATATGCGTGGTTTATAGCTCCGGGTGAAAAGAAACACTTATTCCAACATAAAGATGGTTCGCTATTTAATGTAGATAAAGTAAGAACTGAAAAGGCAAAGCCTAGAAATCTTGAACAGCGTGCCGCCCTTGATGCTCTTTTAGATGAAGAAGTAGAACTTGTTGCTCTTTTAGGTAAAGCGGGTACAGGTAAGACATACTTAGCGTTAGCAGCCGCATTAGAACAAGCTCATACATATCAGCGTATATTACTTTCTAAACCTGTGGTAGATGTTGGCACAGGGATTGGTTTCTTGCCAGGGTCTTTGTCTGAGAAGATGGAACCGTGGATGCAATCTTTTTTCGACAACTTAGATCAGATCAATCCTCTTTGGGATGCTGGACCAATGGGTGGAGAAATGGGTACTAAAGAGGGATTCCTTGAAAAGAATCAGATTGAGATTCAACCTATACACTCTATCCGAGGTCGTTCACTTAAAAACGCATACATGATTATAGACGAAGCACAAAACCTCACCAAACATGAGATTAAGTCCATCATTACAAGAGCGGCAGAGGGAACAAAAGTAGTCCTTTTAGGTGATCCTTATCAGATCGACCACCCTTACCTCACAAAACAATCAAATGGTCTTGTCTATGTGATTGAGCGTATGTTGGGTCAACCTTTATTTGCGTGTGTTAGTCTCCATAAGTCTGAAAGGTCAACTTTATCTGATATAGCGGCTGATCTTTTATAGTTTCTTTATGACTACTCATAAGTGATCTCATTAACTACAAACCAAAATGGAGAAACCCATGAGAAGATCAGCATCAGAAATCCTAAGAAACCTTGAGCGTAGGATCGCTCGTCTTGAAAAATCAGCCGCTAATAAAGGAAACTATGCCTTTGGTATGCTTCCCGATAGTGAGAGAGAAAAAGCAGACCTCCACTACTCTCTCGCAGATTGGTTTGAGTCAAATGGCATGAAAGCATTTTGCGGAGCTCCTGCTGATGATAACTATTGGTGTGAGGTTGACGCAACTCCAGAAGAAATCATGGATCTTGTAGGAAGAAAACTTAGAGGTCGTGGTCAGTTCTTCATGTTCAAGGGGATGGAGTATGGAATCATGTCTGAAATGTACAAAGCACACTACCTTAGAGGAGCTAAGTTAACTTCTCGCCTTCACCTCGTAGATGGTTCTCGACAAAGTATGCCTAAAAAGTATATTAAATAAGGAACAACCGGTCGTTAGCGATTATCTCCGCTTCCGCCAATGACACCCCTCGCCTTGCGATCTAATAACTTGTCCATATTATCCTCTGCAATCTGTGAGAGACTTAGACCAAGTTCATCTGCAAGGCGGGCGGCGTACCAAAGCACATCACCAATCTCAGATGACATAGCTTGAACCCACTCCTCACGAGTCATTTTGCTATCACCATCTCTGATCCACTTTTTCATCTTACCCGCAACTTCACCTGCCTCAGAAGCGATACCGAGTGAAAGGTAAACCAAAGCCATTTTTGGTGGGTATTTAGCAGTTTGTGCAGTTGCTTGTTGGTAGTTGTTGAAAGTCTCATCTGAGTAATCCTTGTACCCATTATCATAGATGTATTGATCTGCTTCCTCATAACCAACCAAACGAATGATTTCTTCACGAGTTACTACAATGAGTTGATCTTTCCCATCAACCTTTTCAAACTTTGCGTATTTCATATTCTGTTCTCGATAAGATTCTTCAGCAACTTGATCCATAATGGCCTCTGGATCAAAGTCTGAATTAAAAGGTACATTCTCAAGTTCTTTACAGGCTTTGTCTTGTAGTTCTTTGACTATTTCATCATTACAGTAGTTCTCTGATTCTTTAGTCATATCACACTCCTTATTTGTAGTTTGTTTATAATCGACATTAGGTATGTTTTTATACCATTCTTCTTATATGAAAGGAACAATCCATGAGAAGATCAGCCAGTGAAATCATTCGCAATCTTGAAATGAGGGTCGCTCGCCTTGAAAGACAAGCCAATTCCAACAGATCCTCCAGTGAGAAAGATCAAGTTGAAGTAGCTCGACTTTATGTTGAAGAAAAAACTGGACTTAATCTTAAACGAGCTACATATAAAGTTAAAACAAAAAAACAGCGTGAAGAAGAGCTAGATGAAGGTCTAAAAAGAAAAAAGAGAATAATGAGATTTTTAGAGCCTACAGACTATGATGTTGCATTGGGTTCTATTATCAACATTACTTTTGAAAAAGGGTTTATGAAAGTCAACTATAACCCTATAACAGATGAAATCGTTGTTAGTCTTGTAGACGAAAAATTGGATCGTATTTCATCGGTACTAAGATCAGGTAAATACAATGATGAAATGATTGAAGACCTGACCAATCGAAATGAGCAAATCCTAGACATTGAAGTTGAGGGAGCTTATGCTAAAATACAGGAGTATAAGGACACAATACCCTTTAAAAATGATGGTCTTAAAATGATGGTACTTGTTCCAGTTGTTTTAACGATTGGTCTTAAAGATGGACTCGATCCCTGGCGTTCAGGTTGGTATCGAGAACATGGGAAAGTTGAAACCGTAGAAAGAAAAGAAAAGTGTGCCTTTGTTGCGGATAGTAAAGGCAATCTTACTTATCTAGGTGATTTCACTCCCGCTCGTAAAGGCATAGGTAAAAAGTTAGGTCTTCATACTCACAAGCTACCAAAAGATGTGAAAACAGGAATTAGATTAAGATAATCTGATTTGGATGTTAGATTAACCGATAGGGTCTAAAAAAGGAGCGTCTGAATCTTCCTCTGCTTCGGGCTCACCATCGGGTAAGATATTTTCTCGCCAGTTTCCGTTACGACTTACTTCTTCTGAGAAGTAGTAAACATCGGGCGTTGAGAGGAAATATTTCATCTCACCAGATTTCTCATCTTCTTCACCACCAATGAAACAAAGTTGGTGGTCAAGGAGAGCAATACGCTGTTCACCATTGAGGTTGTTCCAACAATCTGCACCCAACTCGATGACAAACTCATAAGTATGCTCACCTAACACTGAAAGAATGCCAGGTGCTTTAGAGGTTTTACCTAAGATGGGAATACCACCCTTTCGTGAGCATTTCTCTTTGAAAATGACTACAATATCATTACAGATGTCTGCGAGGTGAGGGTGTGCGTTCCCAATAAGGGTGTTGATTTGCTCTTGGATTTCTGGTCCTGCTTTCCACTTATCGCTCATGTGCGACCTCCATTGTGGTTAGGGTTAATGATAATACCCTTATACAATTTAGGTGCGTGGAGTTATCTTTTTATATGTGTCTTGTAGAAATATTCTAGGTATTCCCAAGCAACTAACATACTTACTTCGATGATTAAAAATAGTCTAAGTACAAAGCTAGGGTTAGCGGCGACATACATTCGTGAGAACATCTTTAGTTGTTCATCTTCTCTATCATCTATGTCTTCGTCCATCATAACACTCATGCCATTTTGATGTAGTACGATAATGATGTTATTACCTATAAGTTCTTGAATAACATTCACTTCAATCTCTACAGGGTCTATTTCTTCTGGAGGTTTACTATCTTCACTCATACTTTTAATCCTTTATAGTAAGCGAACTCCTGTTTCCTATCCATTTAAGAAAGGGTGAAAATCAAATGGGTTTTAGGAATGCTATCCCCAAGTTATCCTGACACCCTTCTTCTTCGGCCTTAAAAATAAGGTACATAACAGGGGAATAGGGGAGTTCAATCAAACTCAAATATAAATAGACTATTGTAAGTTGTTTATTGTGAGAGCATATAATAAAGGAGATTTTTATGAAGTTTGACCCTAGACGAGCAAAAAAAAGACCACCGAAGAATAGAGATCCTAACAGTCCGTGGGATTTACGATCTTATAAAGTGCGAAAAAATCAGTTCAATATGGATTTAAGAAACCAAGATATAAATAAGGAAGTGTTGAAGATTTTTGGTGAGGAAATTGTTAAAGGTGTGAAAAAAGAAGCAAAGAGGGCTTCTGGGTTAGGCACTGGAATCCCTAGAACTAAAAACTTTCTTGATTCCTTTTATTATGAGATCACCAAAGGGGGTACAATCAAGATCAGATCAGATTGGCAATGGGTTAAGAAGTATCTTGAACGCAAAGAGCCTTATGAAATGAGTTGGCTTACTCGTAAAGATCAAATGGAACAGAAAGTTGTTCCTATTAAAACCAAGAGTGGAGAAGTTGTTTTTAGAACTTTACCTTTAAGAACAGAGCAAAAGTGGATACACCCTGCGGTATATAAATTTAACTTTATCGAAGTGGGAGTTGAAAAGGGTAGAATGAAAGCTCTAAGGAGAGCAACCTTTTATCTGAAGAAAAAAATAGGTAAAGAAAAATGATTTACAGAGTACAGTGTCTACAAGACCTAGAGGTTAAAAGCTTAAGGTTAATGCTTAAAAAGGGGCAATCTTTTGATTGTACTAAAACACAGTATGATGGAAATCCAGAACTAAAGTATTTAGTAAGTCGAGGATTTCTTGTTTTAAAGGTGAAGAATAGCAGTGGCTCAAGATTAGGAGTCCACAGTAACAATAGGTTTCAAGTTGTCAGAGATTCTAAGGTTGTTAAAGAAGTAGTCGAGAAACCTGTAGTTGTAGAGAAACCTGTAGTTGTAGAGAAGATCGTAGAAGTAGAGAAGATCGTAGAGAAGATCGTAGAAGTAGAGAAGATCGTAGAAGTGGAAAAATCCGTACCACAAGTTGATATGAATCAACTTGCTAGTGTGTTAATCCAACAACTAGGGGGTATGATTTCTCCCGAAGCTATTGCAGAAGCAGTCGCTAAACAGATCCCCACGCAACAGGTTATTGTAAATAATCCACAAAATGTTGCCGCACAAGGTAATATGAATACATCAAGTGATGAAGAACTCACTTTCATCCCCTCAAACATTATATCTGACAATGCTAAGGCTTCATCAGAATCTTTAGCTAACGAAACTAAATCTCAAGGTTCTGATGAACTATCAGATGCGTTATCCGCATTGAAAGCATTAAGAAAGGCTAAAAAATGAGTAAAGGTGTAGGACTTGATATTGGCACTATGAATCTCGTTTCTGCTCGTATGAGTGGGGCGAAAAAAAATGAGGTCACCCTTAGAAGAATGAGAGATCTTTTTATTGACCTCCCATTGTCTGCTAAGAAAATGCTCAAGTTAGGTTCAGTTTCTTACATTGAATCTGATGATAATCTTCTTGTACTCGGTGATGAAGCAATGGAAGTTGCCAATATGTTTGGGCGTGAGGGTCGTAGACCTCTTAAAGCTGGATTGATTTCTGCTGATGAGATTGACTCCCTCACTGTTCTCGGACACATGGTCAAAGATGTACTTGGTGAACCGAGCCATGAGGGGGAGCATTGTTATTTCTCAATCCCTGCCGCCCCTGTAGACGCTAACATGGATGTGGTTTACCATAAAGGTGTGTTCACTCGTATTGTTCAAGAATGTGGATATACTGCACACCCAGCAAATGAAGCTATGGCAATCGTCTTTTCTGAAACTGCTAAAGAAGCATTTAGTGGGATTGGCATTTCTTTCGGATCTGGTATGACCAATATCGCTCTCGCTATCAACACCATTGAGGGTCTTTCATTCTCTGTTGCTCGTGGTGGAGATTGGATTGATCAAGGTGCGGCTCGATCTGTTGGTGCTACAGCGTCTAAAATGTGTTCTGTTAAAGAGAGGGGTATTGACCTTAATGCTCCTAAGAGTCGTGAAGAAGAAGCGATCTCGTTTTATTACAAGGCACTTATTGAACACGCACTTGATAACATCGCACAACAGTTTGTGATGAAAGGTGGACACCTTACCCTTAACAAGCCCATTCCAATCGTAGTGGGTGGGGGAACTAGTCTAGCTGGTGGGTTTATGGACTTCTTTAGGGAGGTCTTTGAGACTAAGAAGAAGCGTTTCCCCATCGAGATTTCTGAGGTTCGTCATGCTTCTGACCCACTTCACGCAGTTAGTAAGGGTATGTTAATCCTCGCACAACAGGAATATGATGAGGATTGATTAAATGAAGAAAGATGAAATTTCAATAAAGGATAAAGTAGACGCTATCCTTAACCCTGTTACTAACAGAGAACCTAAGATCGAGAAACAAGAGAATGTGTCTTGGGGTGAGTTTTCCCTTAAGCAAGAAGTGCTTCCAGAAGGGTCTGCGATAGTAGATGAGACTATTTCAGAAGTTTCTATTATAGACCTTAAAGGTAAGCACTTTAAGTTCCCTGGCGAGTTTCAAATGATTCGTGAAGGTAGTAAAATTACTTTTAAGTCTATCGGTTAATAGTTTATTTATACCTTATTCTTTAATGATAACCATTAAGGAGATAAATATGCGAAACCGCATCGCTAGACTTGAGCAAAAGATTGAGCGACTTGAGAGAGAAGCTACTCATAAATCTGCTCGGTATCTTTCAGTTAGGGAGAGTGCTAAGAAAGTGCTTGATGCTATGGAAGAAATGGAACAAGCACTCAATCAAATGCCATCTTTCACCATGCAAGGTGATCGTTTTTATGAATCTATTAATGATAGATGGCACACTCTACATGACGAAGTTAAATCTGAAATCAAATTCATTAAAGGAGCTTACTAATGAGTAACAAGATTATTAGAAATCTACATCAGAGAATTGCCCGTATCGAAAACCTCATCGCTAAAGATGTTGTTTTAACTCCAGAAGTGATCGAAAAAGCATATAGCGATGCAAGTCGTTTAAGCCAAGTAGACCCCGACATTGCTAAAGCATTAGTTGTTGCTGGTGATAAGTCAAAAGATAAGATTCAAACTAAAAACGCTACCCTTTCGGCTTCTGCTTTGAATCCTTCTCAAAATACAATGCTACCAGGAAATTCAATCTGTATGCTTTGTTGGATGATTAACAACAACAAGATTGATCCTAATCTTGGTGCTATCATTTCAAAAGATGGGTACATCATGGATGGACACCATCGTTGGGCGGCCATGATTCTTCTTTTTGGTAACTCTGCTAAAGTAGGTGGTATTCAAGTAAATCTTCCAGGTAATGCACTTGTTAAGGTTCTTAATATTATTACTGTTGGCCAATATGGTACTAGGAATGGCAATGCAGGCTCTGGAAACATCACAGACTTTAATGTAAAGACTGTAGAAAAACTTTGCCGTCAAGCAGTAGAGAAAGGTCTACCTAAAGGTATTGGTGGTAAGTTTGGTTGCTCTGCTGAAGATGTAAAGAAAGCATTTATCAAGCAGTTTGGTGATGTTGAAGTTGCTATCAATGCGATTTCTCAAAACGCAAACCAAGTTAACACTAAGACTCCATCTTGGGCTGTTGATCGTACTGATATGCCTGTTCTTGATCCCGACAAAGGTCAAGTAGATGGTGCGGCAGGTATGCTTTCTCGTGGTGAGGTTGAAGTTCTCCCTCCTTACCCAGAGGAAAATATTGTTCGTGTAGCAAGAAATCGTAGACGCCGTAATCGTTAATAATCTATTTATGATCTAACCTCTCTTAACACATCAGAGAGGTTAATCATGTATAGATCATCTGCTTATCTTAAAGAGATCACAAAAGGACTAGACCCTAAAGTCAAGTCTAACGCTTCTTCTATCAAAGCTGTCGTAGAGGGTTTTGAAGAAAAAGTGTTAAATGAACCTATCGAGTTTGAGGTAGGTGATTACATAGTAACGGTGTCTGCTAAAGGATCTCGATCTAATCCTGACCTACACCTTTCTTGTACTTGCAACTATTGGCAGTACCAAGGTGCAGAGTATCATGCGGTTCAAAATAACTACCTATTTGGTAAAGTAAGAGGTACAGCAGAACAACCAACAAAAAAAGACCCTGATGGCACACACAAGGTGTGTAAACACGCATATGCGGTCTTAAGAGACTTCTTTGGAGCTTAACTCATGCCAATGTATTTATATCGTTGTAGTGAATGTGGACACGAGTATCAGTTAAATGTTCGTATAGCAGACTACCAAAAAGAACAACCTTGCCCCGAATGTGAGATACCAAATAAAAAGGTGTTTCAACCCACAAGGAACTTCATACTTAAAGGTGATGGTTGGGCGGGCAAAAACAATCGTATCAAGAATCAAATGCGTAAGAAGAATGAGCGTCTTGATGCACGAACCGCAGAGATGAAGCGAGATGCCCCTAATGTAGCTCTCGCACCTAATGTAAATGGTGAGCGTGTAGATTCATGGTCAGAAGCCCAAAAGTTAGCAAAGTCTCAAGGTAAAAATACAGAATCCTACGAACCTATGATAGCTAAAGAGAAAGAGAGCAAGAAATGAGTAGAGGTCGTTTAATACCAAGTTTGATTTACAGATCAAAAGGTCTAGTTGATATGGTAGTCCATAACTCTAATCTTAGGGGTATGGATCAAATTACAGTTTTTGGTGCGTCTAATCTTAATGACGCACTCAACAATCCTGTAGAGATGTTTTCAGTGCCTTATGATCGAACCTTTAGGAGTCCGTTCATAACTAAAGCTAAGTTAGGCGTTGAAGAATCTCAAAGAGATCAAACTAGATTCACATTTAACCCTAATGAGTATACCACAACATTTAAGGCAAACACGCCTAGAATCCCTTCAGATGACGAGATGTTGTTCATTAGAGTGAGAGGTCGAGTAAGAGCAACACAAGAAAATACAGACTTCGGTCCTGTTGTTGGAGTTGTACCTTACGATTTCTTTTCTATGACTGCACCTGTGTTCACAGCTATAGGTAACGCACCTAACCTCGATACAGGAAATGGGATTCCAGATGTTTTAAGTACAGGTGCTTTAAACTTCCACTTACCTAGTTTTAGTCAAACTTTGAATATACAGAATCTTGACTCTCCACAAGGTGGTTCAAACTTATTTATTACTTTTAATCCTGGAATGTCTCCCTCTATTCTGAGACCAGGAGAAGCACTCACATTAACATCTGGTGCAGTAGGGGAGTTCTTTTTGGCAGGTCAATCAGGAACACCTTTATTCACAATAAGGTGTTCTGTTGTTAATAGAGGTTAAATACTACCTATCCTTAATAGTCTATTTATAATTGATATGTATATAGGTGAACCCTAACTATTAAGGAGAAAGACA
>MDTC01061747.1_pt1 | contig 16098 bp, 17 predicted proteins | sample 811181 | NCBI WGS metagenome assembly MDTC01 (sample SAMN05326644, study PRJNA326480) | marine metagenome | isolation source: seawater | place: Pacific Ocean: North | collected 2011
GTTTTGAAGGCAAGGATGCTAAAGAAGGTATAACTGCCTTTCTTGAAAAAAGAAAACCAAACTGGGATTAAATAGGAAATTTTATGGACTTAAATTTTGGAAAAGAATATAAAGATTTTACAAAAGAAGTAAAAGATTTTTGTAAAAAATACAAAGGTATACATTTTACAGACTCATCTAAAGTGCCTTTAAGTGGTTCATTTAAATCAGGTGAAATTAAAATGACTAGATCGGATTGGCAAAAAATACTTATTAAAAAAGGCTATTTTGCAAGATCAATACCTGAAGAATATGGTGGTTATGGTGGAGAGAGTGACATTATCAAAACTAGAATAATTGCAGAAGAATTTGCCAAATCAAAAATACCACCACCAATGGGTGGTCAAGGAATTGATATGCTTGTTCCAACTCTTTTAGAGCTTGGAACTGAAAAACAAAAACAAAAATATATAAAGCCCACATTATATGGAGAAATTATTTGGTGTCAGGGTTATTCAGAGCCTAACGCGGGAAGTGATTTAGCAAGCCTTCAGACTAAGGGTGAACTAATTGATGGAAAATGGATAATAAACGGGCAAAAAATATGGACTAGTACCGCCCAGTTTTCACAAATGATGTTTTGTCTGGTTAGGACTGAGCCCGATGCCTCTAAGCACGCTGGAATAAGTTATTTATTAGTTCCAATGGATACTCCTGGTATTGAGGTCAGGCCATTAGTTGATATGACTCTAAATGCTGGATTCAATGAGGTATTTTTTACTGATGTCACAATTCCAGAAAAAAATATTGTTGGCAAACGAGGTGAAGGCTGGGCTGTTGCAAACGCAACATTAAGTCATGAGAGAGGATCTCTTTCAGATCCAAATGCGATGATGAATAGATTGAATTCGCTAATAGATAGAATGAAAATGGAAACTGTTAATGGTAAAAAAGTGATTAGTAATCCAGTCTATAGGGATAAACTTATGAAAATCCAGGGAAAAGTAATTGCATTTCAGTCAAACTCGCTCAGAGTGTTATCTGCAAAAGTAAATAAAAATCAAGATGTAAAGATTGCTGGCATGATACAAAAACTTGTTGGTACAGAGTTGAGACATGAGCTTGAAGGTTTCGCTATAGATATTATGGGTGAGCTCGGAACACTTTATGAAAATAGTCCCAACATTAGAGATGGTGGATCATGGCAAGTTGCATATATGTATTTTCTTGGATTAATCATTGGTGGGGGAACAAGCCAAATTCAAAAAAATATTATCTCCGAAAGAGGCCTTGGAATGCCAAAAGAACCAAAGTTTCAACAAGGAGGATAATATGTACTTTGGATTATCCGAAGACCAGATATTTTTTCAAGAAAACGTGAAAAAGTTTCTTGAAGATAACGCTCCTGTAGATGTGATTAGAAAGATTGTAAATGAAGATGACAAAACTACCAAAAAAGATCTTCATAATGGAATTATAACTTTAGGCATTAATAATATTTTGATTCCTGAAGAAAATGGCGGACTTGGACTGGATCTTCTTTTTGCAGCTGCCGTTGCACAAAGTCTTGGAGAAGGTATTGCCACCCTTCCCTTTACGGGCTCATATGTTATGGCTCCTTTAGCAATTAAATATGGTGCTAATGAAGAGCAAAGAAATCTTTATTTAAATGAAATGTCTAAAAACAATATTAGCTTTAGTGTTGGTTTTTCAGAATTTTTTGGATCAAGAAATCAATCTGAGTTAAGCTTTTTAAATAATAAAGTAAATGGTAAGACTTTCTTTGTTTTGGATTTTGATTATGCATCTCACATAATGGTATCCAATAAAGATGGTCAAGTCGGTATTATTTCGCTGGATTCAAATGGAATTGAAATTATAGATTTGATTACGGTTGATAAAACTAGAATATTCAAAGAAATAATTTTTAACAATGCTGAAATAGATGTATTAGCAAATACTAGAAACTCAAATGAAGCAGTAAATAATGCTATTGATGCAGGAAGAGTAATTATTGCTGCTGATTCATTGGGTGCATCAAAAATCATGCTTGAAAAAGCTATAGAATATTCGAAAGAAAGAAAGCAATTTAACAGAGCTATCGCATCATTTCAAGCAATCAAACACATGTGTGCAGAAATGGCTTCAGAATTGGAACCATGTTTTTCACTTTTGTGGCATGCAGCTCACTCTTTTGATAATAATGAAAAAAATAAAAAAATTATGGCATGTCATGCCAAATCTCATATCTCTGATATTTCTAAGATGATTTCAAAAAAAGCAACTGAAGTTCATGGTGGTATGGGTTTCACAGATTTGCTAGGATTACATTATTGGTTTAAAAGAATTGGGGTCAATAGACAAATTCTTGGAACTCCAGAAATAGTTAGAGAAGAAGCTGCGTCAGCTCAAAACCTTTAAAAAAATATGATAAATTTTAAGCTTATATTTATTACTTTATTTTTATGTACTTTTTCTTTTTCAGATGATTACATAAAAATTGAGTTAAGTGATTCTAAAAATGAATTAAGCAAAGAAATCTTTCAAAAACTTCAAAAAAAACATTATTTAAAAAAAATAAATACTGATAATTTAAATGAACGTTATTTTGAAGCAATTGTCCAAAAATTTGATGAGAACAAAAATTTATTTATTGAAGAAGAAATTCAAACATATTTAAAACAATCAAGAAATATTAATGAAAATTATTTTGATATAAAGCTTGCATACGAACTAATAAATCTTTACTTTGAAAGGCTAATACAATATTCCAAATATCAAATTTCACTTGTTAAACAAGATAGCTTTGATTTTTCTAAAGATGAATTTTTAGATATTTATTATGATGACAATCAGTGGCAATCGAATCTTGATGATCTTAAAAATATATGGAAATTGGAGACTAAAAATGATCTGCTGACATTAAAGTTATCAGACTCTTCAAGCTCAAAGCCTCAAGATGATTTAATAAAAAGGTATTTAAATAGAATTAGAAGGATAAATCAACAAAAAGAAGAAGATATTTTTTCTTTGGCAATAAATTTACTTATTAACCAATTTGATCCTCACTCCTCGTACTTATCTCCAAGATCTGCAGAAGATTTTGAGCTTAATATGAGTCTGAAATTAAGTGGAATTGGAGCACTTCTTGGAATTGAGGATGATTATACAAAAATCATTAATTTAGTTCCTGGCGGACCTGCTGAGAAATCTGGGAAAATAAATCCAGAGGATAAAATCACAAAAATAAGACAAATTGGTTCATCTGAATTTATAGATGTTGTTGGTTGGAGAATTGATGAAGTTGTTGATCTAATTAGAGGTGAAATTGGAACAGAAGTTGAGATAGAGTTTATAAAATTTGATTCAACTGAGAATTCAACAAAATTAGTGACTCTTAAAAGAGAAGAAATAAAACTTGAAGATAGAGCTGCAAAATCAAAAGTAATAGATAATAACAACAATAAAATAGGAATTATAGATCTTCCTTCTTTTTATATAGACTTTGAAGACTATCAAAAGAAAATTGAAGATTATAAAAGTAGTAGTAATGATGTAAAAAAAATTCTTGAAGATTTTAATGCATCTGATGTAGATGCGGTTATTTTAGATTTGAGAAATAATGGTGGTGGTGCACTTATAGAAGCCAATAAAATTATTGGACTTTTTGTTTCATCTGGTCCAACAGTTCAAGTAAAACAAAGTAGAGGTTATGTTCAACCATATGGGTCTTCTAGAAGTATTCAGGTATGGTATAAACCGCTATTGATTTTGGTGAACAGATATTCTGCATCTGCGTCTGAGATTGTTGCAGGTGCCATTCAAGATTATAAAAGGGGGATAGTAGTCGGGCAGAAAACATTTGGAAAAGGAACAGTCCAGACTCTTGAGAACCTTTCAGAGGGACAAATTAAAATCACTGAATCAAAATATTATAGGGTGAGTGGACTGAGCACTCAAAATAAAGGTGTTATTCCAGATATTGAACTACCAGTTACTTGGGATATCAACACTGTTGGTGAAAGCTCATATCCTACTGCAATGTCATGGGATGTAATAAGGCCATATAGACATAAAAAATTTCAAATGAATCCTGATCTTCTCAATAACCTTGAAAAAAAATATGAGCTAAGGCTAACAAAAGAGCCAAATCTAAATTATTTAAAAAAATTAAGAAATAGGTATGACTTTAATAAAAATAAGAAGATTTTAAGCTTGAATCTTGAGGAGAGAATCATCCAAAAAGAACTAAGAAAGGATTGGTTGTTTAAAATCGAAAATGATAGAAGGGCTGAAATTGGTCTTCCAGAGTTTTTATCATATAAAGAAATGGAGGACTCTAATAATTCTGAAGATAATTATGCAAATGACATTAATCTTGAAGATGACTACCATTTAATTGAGTCTACAAACATAATTAATGATTACATTGAATTTGAAAAAAAAATAATCTTAACTACAGCTAAATAATATGAAAATTGTATCGTTTAATATTAATAGTATTAGGGCAAGACCTCATCAGATTGAACATTTAAGAGATACTATTAATCCAGATATAATTGGACTTCAAGAAACTAAAGTAAATGATCCTGAATTTCCCATAGAGTTAATAAATGAAATTGGTTACCATGCAGAGTTTTGGGGTCAAAAAGGACATTATGGTGTTGCTATACTTAGCAAAGAAAAACCTGTTAATACCATAAAAGGTTTTATAAATGACTCTGAAGAAGATCAAAAAAGATTTATACAATGTAAATACAAATATAATAATTCTCAAATTGTTATTATGAATGGTTACTTCCCTCAAGGTGAGAATATTAGTCATGAAATCAAATTTCCAAAGAAAATTAAGTACTATGATGATCTGAGAAATCATATTATTGATCTAAAGAAAACTGAGAAAAATCTTATAGTAATGGGAGATTTTAATGTCTCTCCTGAGGATATTGATATTGGGATTGGTAGTGAAAATGCTAAAAGGTGGCTTAGAGATGGTAAGACCTCATTTCAACCTCAAGAGAGAGAAATGTGGAATAGTATAAAAAATCTTGGTTTTATCGACTCTTGGAGAGAAATTTTTCCGAATGAATCATCAGTTTATTCTTGGTTCGACTATCGTTCGAGAATGTTTGATCAAAATCCAAAAAGAGGATTGAGAATTGATCATATTTTGCTATCTGAAAATTTAAAAAAACATATTAAAAATGTTGGTATTGACTATGATGCACGAGCTATGGAAAAACCCTCTGATCACTGTCCTGTATGGTTAGAAATAAATGGATAATATTGAATTTAGAACTCCTTTAAGCTTTGAGGAATATAAAAAATATAATTTATTTAAATGGAAAATTCTTAGAAAGCCTATTGGTAAATCAATAAATTCATTAAAAGATGACTTTGAAGATTCAAGTTATCACCTAATTGCTCTGAAAAATAACATAATAATAGCATGCGGTAGATTGCATTTTAATAGTTATGAAGAGGCACAAATAAGGTATATGGCTGTCGAAAAAATTTTTCAGGGTAAAGGTATCGGAAAGCAAATCTTAAGATTGCTTGAAGCAAGAGCTATAAAAGAAAATGCTGTCAAAATTATAATTAATGCCAGAGATCACGTCTTAAATTTTTATAAAAAGTCAGGTTATAAGATTGTTTCAAAATTTGATGGATCTGATACAGGCATTCCTCATACAACAATGGAAAAGAAAATCTGATTAACGTTTGTTAATAAAAAAATCTTTAAGTAGATTTGAGCTCTCTTCCTGAAGTAATCCAAATTTATAATTTACTTTATGATTTAAAACCTTTTTATCTAAAAAATTATCAATCGAACATATACTTCCAGTTTTTGGTTCTTTAGTTGCAAAAATTAAAAATTTAATTCGTGCATCAACTATTGCTTTTGCACACATGTGACATGGCTCAAGTGTTACATATATATAACAGTCATTTAATCTGTAATTTCCTAATTTTTTTGATGCAGATCTGATTGCATTTATCTCAGCATGTGAGCTGACATCTTTATCAGCAATCACATTATTCCTACCCTCTCCGATAATTTGATTATCTTTTACAATGACAGCGCCAACAGGTACTTCATTTAAATTAAATGATTCTTTTGCAAGATCAATTGCAGATCTCATAAATGATGATTCTTGATTTGAAAAAGCAATCATTAATAAAGTTCAATATTTCCAATATCTAACTCAGCAGAAAAGTTCCTTCCATATGCAACTAACCCTATTGAATTTATGTTTGAAGACTTGAGGCTAATATTTTGATTCCTTGAAAATTTAAATGACTTCAATGGCAATTCAATAACACTCCACTCTTCAGATGCATAAAACTTTGTATAGTAGTAATTCCAAGGCATCATTCGTGGAACTCTCAAATGAACGTAGTACTCGTTATTGTTACCCTTAACTTTAATTCTTAAACCTTCATAATCATCTGAGTTTATATTGATATTTACACGTGATTGAATAAATCCACCATTATTTTTGGTACTTACCTCTCCTTTAAGTCTATAAAATTTTTCTTTACCATCATCAATCAAATTAAAATTGACCTCAGAAATTCCGCCCATAACTTGGTCTGATATAGCTGTCCAATCTGCTTTAACATCGTCTAAATTATCAATAATCATAGATAAGGAGTATGAAGAAAAAAATAATAAAAATAAATATTTAGTACTATTCATTCTTAATCAAGATAAGTTTCTTTATCCGCCTTGAACCAAGGCAATTTTACAACTTTTGAAATTAGGTCTCCATACGGTGAATCAACCAATACCTCAGTAGCCTCATGACAGAAATCAACTTTTAATATTGCCAATCCTATATTTCTCTCTAATCTTGGAGAATAAAACGCTCGTGAGAGCCTTCCAATTTTTTTTCCATCTTTAAAAACGGGCCAAAAATTTTCAGGTGCTTTAATAATTGGTTCGCCTTTAAGCTCAAGTCCGACTAATTTTTCTGATGGACCCTCTAACTTAATTTTTTTTAGTGCTTCCTTACCAATAAAATCAATTTCTTGATCAACATCAACAAGTCTATCGAAACCAATTGTGTATGGATTATGCTCTCTCCCAAAATCACTGCCGTATGACAAAAGTCCTCCTTCGATAGTTCTTATTGTATTTGGTGCTATTACCCTACCATTAAAATCCTGGGCAGCTTTATAGACTTTTTCAAATAAATCATTTCCAAGTTTTCTATCTTGGAGATATAGCTCGTAACTTAATTCACCACTCCAGCCTGTTCGCGCAATCACCATAGGAATACCGTCAAGAGAAGTCTGTTCAGCTTTATAGTAACCAAGATTGTCGTGCTTGCCATCAAAAAGTTTTCGAATTAATTTACCCGATTTAGGTCCACTTATTTGAAGCGGAGAAACATCTGGTTCATGAATAGTTATATCCATACCAGAGTTAATTGCAATTCCTTGAAGCCAAAGAATGACATCTCCATCTCCTGGAGAGATCCAAAATTTGTTTTCATCAAGCCTTAATAAACATGCATCATTAATAATGCCTCCATTCATGTCAGTTAAAATAATATATTTGCAAGATCCAATATCACATTTGCCAAGATTCCTCGGTTGAATAAATTTTACAAAATCGAGAGCATCTGGACCATTAATTTCAATTTGTCTTTCAGCCGCAAAGTCTCCAAATGTTACATCATTTATTAAACTTTTATATTCCTTTTCTGGTCCAGAAAAACCAGTTGGTAAATACATTTTATTGTATACGGTAAAGCCAGTTACACCATATTTTAAATTTGAATCATAATAAGGAGATTTCCTTATTCTAGTACCAATTCCAATTAGTAACGGTAGTGCAGATTTAGACATAAATTATCCTTAAATTTACCTGTATTTTAATCGCAAAATATCTAAAGAGTAAATGGATTATTTGCTTATTTAGAATATTATTTATATAGTCTTTCAGAGAGGGAAAAATGGGAAAAAAAAGGTTCTTTGACGATAGATTAAAATATCTATCTTTCATTCAAAATACGGGAGAAAAAAAAGCAATCTCAGAAAAGCTATATCCTTATATTTCCAAGCTACCTAAAAATAGAAGTTACTTAAGAATACTTGATGCTGGAACAGGTGATGGAACAATAAATTCAAATATTGTTAAAGGATTTCATAGATATCATCCATATAGCTCATTATTGATGACAGGAAAAGAAGTAAGTTTTGAGGATCTCAAAAATACAATTGAGAAAATGCCAGACAGGTTTGTTGAGCATCCGAACTTGATGGTCACTATGACTAATGTGAAATTTTCAGAAATTCATACAGTAGAAAATTCAAAGAATATTAATAGTAAGAAAATTAAATCTTTTGAATTGATTTTAAAAAGTAATAATTCTTTTGATTTTTATAAACAAATTACCGGAACATTAATTGGAAACTTTATAAAAAAAAACTGGGGTATTGAGATTAATAAGACCGGTAAAACATCCTATGCCAATCCATGCATTATCAAAATTTATAGAGAAGACCACAAAAAATATCTAATGCCTTTCATTGATAATAATTATGATAATAATAAATATGACTTAATAGTTGCTTCTCAAGCATATAGAGCAGCATCATCTGTAAAAATGAAAGTTAATAATGTTATCAAGCCACTTATGAGTTTACTAAATAAAAATGGATCATTAATAATTACACATTCAACAGGAGGAAAATCAATTCAGAAGATTCTAAAAAGTGCGTTTGGTGAACTTGATGCTTTTCCGAATAATGCTAATGATATTATTAATTACTTAAAAGAAAATACTTCAGAATATAAATCGAAATTTATTTTTGCAAAGCCTATTATTTATAATTTCAAGTTTAGGAAATCTCCCGATCACAAAGTAACAGAACTTTTTGGAAATGCAGTAGACTCAAAATGGGCTAATATTTTATATGTGGGGCAAATTCCTGAAAAACATATACAAAAGATAGAAAAAAACAAAAAGTTATTTGATAATGTAAAAAAATTAATTCATCAAACTAAAGAAATTTATTTTGAAAATGAAATATTTAAAATAAAAAGAATCAATTAATGAAATTATTAGTAATGGGTTTACCTGGTAGTGGAAAGACATACCTTGCAGAAAGATTACAGCCTCTCCTTGAAGCAGCTTGGTACAATGCAGATATCGTAAGAGAAATGGCAAATGATTGGGACTTTTCTCCTGAAGGAAGAATTAGGCAGAGTTTAAGAATGAAAAGTCTTGCAGACTTTGAAAAAAGTCATGGCAGAATTGTAATATGTGACTTTGTATGCCCGACAAAAGAGACTAAAAATAATTTTAGTCCAGATATAACAATTTGGATGAACACTATCAAATCTGGAAGATATGAAGATACTAATAAAATGTTTGAAAAACCTGAAAAAGCAGATTTTATAGTTACAGAAATGAATGATGATAATCATAAAATAATTGCAAAAGAGGTGCTAAAAAATGTTTGATTGGAAAAAACCGACTGTTCAGATGTTGGGAAGGTGGCAACCTTGGCATGAAGGTCATCAAGAATTATTTAAAAGATGTGTTAAAAAAACAGGACAAGTAATTATTCAAGTTCGAGATGTTCAAGGCTCATCTGGTGGCAATGGACAAGATGATAATCCATTTTGTTGGGAAGATGTTTGTAAAAATATTGAAGAGAATCTATCAAAAGATGGCTTTAAAAGGAGTATAGATTATGAAATCATGCTCGTACCAAATATAACAAATATTACCTATGGAAGAGGCGTTGGGTATGTGTTTGAGGAAGAAACATTTGAAGACAAAATAACTTCTATTAGTGCTACTCAAATAAGAGCTGAACTTAGAAAAAAAGGCAAACTATAAAATTTACTCTACTTTGAAAGTAAGCCCAGCATTTTTTTCAAGTCTATTCATTAATTTAAATCCCATTGATGCTGCAGGAGTATAAATACCTCCCGTCAAATCTTTTGATTCTGTTACCAAACATAAAGCGCTTTCAAAAATCATCTTTGAGGTAGATCCATAGCCTGGATCCATATCGCCAGAGACTGATACTTTAAAAATATGCCCATCAACTTTTGTATAAAATAAAATATCATAGCTACCTTTTTCTCTTTTATAGCGCGATGGCCCTTCTCCTGGCTCAGGAGCATTACTCAAAGGGTTAGTAGATGAGATATCTTTCGCTGCTGCTTTTCCCTCTTCACCTGATCCTTGAACCCACATTTCGTTATATAAAAAATCTTTTCCATAAATATGATTCATTAATTTATTTGTTCTGTGAATATTTTTTGTATTTATTGGCGCCATAAAGAATGGAGCTATCCAAGTTTGAAGATTTTCATCATACTGTACTTTAGAATCATCCTTTTGTTTGATACCCTCAATACCATCACATAATGCATATGGATTTATCAAAACATTTAATAGTTCAGGATTTGTTTTTAGTGAAGAAATAGTTGCTTTCATTGAAGCAGCCGTCCCTCCTGAAAATTCTCCATCCATAGTTCTGATTCTACTGCTAACTTCTTTTGTATATTTATTAATTTTAGATTTAACTTTTTCTTGAAGAAAAAGAACACCGAGATCAAATGGAATACTATCAAATCCACATGAGAACACTATTCTAGATCCTGAAGATTTTGCATCATTGGAATATTCTGAAATAATTTTATGCATCCAAGCCGGCTCACCACATAAATCCACATAGTCAGTTCCGGATGATATGCATGCTCTAATTATTTTCTCCCCATATAATTGATAGGGTCCTACTGTTGTCAAAACACATTTTGTTTGATTAACAAGATCATGAACTGATGACTCATCATTGCCATCAACATTTATAATGCCTACACTCTCAGGAATTTGAAGTTTTTCTTTTAAGCCATTTAATTTTTTATCGCTCCTACCAGCAATAGCCCATGAAATATCTGATCCCAAATATTTTGATAAAGCATATTCAACAACTAGCTTTCCAGTAAATCCAGTCGCACCAAATATTACAACATCATATTTTTTTGAATCATCCATGATTAATTTCCTATGTAAACTTTTAACAGAGGATTATAATATAAATAGTTTTTTTATATTAATTTTAGACATGTTTAATAAGATCAAGGAATTCTTTAGAGTTTTATATGAATTGAAATTTATCGTTCCATTGTTAAGATATAAATTCCCTAGTCCTGATGATAATGCATCTTTAGCACATTCATTTGAAAAAACCGTTCAACAATTTGGAGATAAAGATTTTATTTTTTTTGAAGACGAAACTTGGACTTATAATCAAATAAATAGTTCTGCCAATATGCTTGCTAGAAAGTTAAAAAGCGATGGTATAAATCATAGTGATCGTGTTGTTCTTTTTATGGAAAATAGACCAGACTATATAATTAGTATTTTAGCCCTTAATAAAATTGGTGCCATAGGTGTTTTGATTAACACAAGCTTAACTGGACAGCCATTAATTCATTGTATTAACTCATCTGATTCAAAAAAATGTATTGTTGGTGCAGAGCTTTCTGTTCCGTTAAGTGAAGTTTTAGATGAAATTAATATCAAAAATAAATCAGATTTTTTATGGGTTAAAGATACTGACGATTACGAGTGTCCATATTGGGCAAGTGACTTAAAGTTGCAATATGATTCAGTAAATAATGACAACCTTTCTATTACAAACAAAGTTACAGCAAAAGATATAGCTTTTTATATTTTTACATCTGGAACAACTGGAGTGCCAAAAGCTGCACTCTTTCCAAATGTAAAGATTATTGCTGCCGCAGTAAACATTACTAAAGGCGGTTATAGAATGAATCATAAAGATTGTATGTATAACTGTTTGCCCTTATATCATTCAACAGGCATGATGCTTGGTTTATGCGCATGTATTCAGGTTGGTGCGTCAACATTCATAAGACGAAAATTTTCAGCTTCGGCGTTTTGGACAGAAGTTAAAAAATATAATACTACTGCTTTTGTTTATGTAGGTGAATTGTGTAGATACTTAAGCTTCCAAGAACCTAATGATAGTGAAAAAAATAATCCTATATCTAAGATGGTTGGAAATGGGCTTAGACCTGATCTTTGGGATTGCTTTAGAAACAGATTTGATGTTGAAAGAATTATTGAAATTTATGGCGCTAGTGAAGGAAATGCAATGTTCATGAATCTCCTTAATAAAGATGCAACAATCGGTATGACTAATGCGGATGTTGCACTGCTTGAGTATGACGTTGGTAAAGATAGTTTGGTTAAAGATGAGGATGGTGAATATATTGAAGTCAATGAAAATCAACCAGGCTTACTTATTGTAAAGATTGGACCTAATGCTGTTTATAATGGGTATACAGATAAAAAAGCTAGTGAGGAAAAGGTGATTACAGGAGTTTTTGATAAAGAAGATCGTTGGTTTAATACGGGTGATTTAGTAAAAACTGTTGATGTCGGCTTTGCTCTCGGTAGGAAACATTATCAATTTGTAGATAGGGTTGGAGATACTTTTAGATGGAAATCAGAAAATGTCTCAACAAACGAAGTTGCAGAAATTTTAAATACGTTTAATCAAGTAAATATGGCTAATGTTTATGGCGTTAAAATTCCTAAGAATGAAGGTCGAGCTGGCATGGTTGCATTTAATTGTTCTTTGAATGAATTTAAGTGGAGTGATTTTTCTGATTTTATTGCCAAAAAATTACCAAACTATGCTCAACCAGTATTTATAAGAATTATTGATGAGCTTGAAACTACAGGAACATTTAAACTCAAAAAGGGTGAATTAAGAAATGAGGCCTATCATCTTGATAAGGTTAATGGTAATAAAATATACGTCAAAAAACCTGGTGAAAAGTCCTACAGTTTGTTAGATGAAGACTATTACAAATTAATTATTAATGGAGATGCTGGTTTTTGATTTTAGATTTTACTAAGTAATTCTCTAATACTATACGCCCTTTTATTTTTATTTAAATCATTCCAGTTTACATCCTTATATTTCTTCATATTAGATAATTTATTGGATAATTTGATATTGCTTTTTTTTAAATTATCTAAAACTTCTTTTAAGTGATTCCTTTGATTACATATTAAAACCATATCACAACCAGCATCTAGTGATTTTAAAGTTTTTACATAATAACTTTCTTCACCAGCTCCATGCATTGATAAATCATCACTAAAAACAATACTATTAAAATCTAATTGTTTTCGAAGAATCTCTTTGATCCATAACTTTGAATAACATGGGACATTTTTATCAATCGATGAAAATAAGACATGAGCACACATTACAGCATCGATTTTACTTTTAAGTTTTATATAAGGTTCAATATCATTTTGCAAAAGCTCTTCAAGTGATCTGCAATCAACTGGAAGATCTATATGACTATCTTCTTGAACACCTCCATGTCCGGGAAAATGTTTTGCTGTCGATTTCATACCAGCTTCATGCATGCCATCAATATATTTAGATGCAAATTTAATTACTTTAAATTTATCATTTGAAAAGGCTCTATCAGCAATAATACTTGAAGTATTGTCATCTAGGTCAAATACAGGTGAAAAATTTATATCAACTCCTGAAGCAATTAATTCACTAGATACCAACCAACCAATTTCCTGAAAAACTTTTGTATTGTTATATTTAATTGCATATTCAGCTATATCTTGCATTGAAGGTATTTTGGTGAATTCATTATGAAACCTCTGTACTCTTCCACCTTCTTGATCAACAGCAATAAGAATATTTTTTTTTACTTTTTTAATTTCTTTTATTAAGTGTTGTAACTGCTCGATGGACTCAAAATTTCTTGAAAAAAGAATAATCCCTCCGATATATTCGTTTTGTAAAATATTTTTATCTTCTTCATTGAGATATTTTCCATCAATATCAACCATCAAAGGACCAAATAAGTGTTTCATTAAATTAATAACTCACGATAGTTTTAATATTAAAACCTTTATCTTTTATTAATTTACTGCCTTTGAGATCTGGTAAATCAATAACACTTAAAATTAAGATATTTTCAACCTTAACATTAAAATTATCTGTAAATAGTTCTGCGCAGGCCAAAGCTGTCCCCCCAGTAGCAACCAGATCATCAACAATAACGATTTTCTCATTATCATCAATACTTGTATTTTGTTGTATTTCTATGGAAGTACTGCCATATTCTAAGTCAAAGCTTTTTGAAAAAGTTTTGTTTGGTAACTTGCCAGGTTTTCTTGCTAAAACAAAAGGCAATTCAAGATCTCTGGCAATTGTTCCTGCAAAAATAAAACCTCTGCTTTCAATACTTGCAACAACATTTGCATTAAATTTTTTTGTAATTTTAGTTAATTCATTACAAGTTTTCACAAAAGCAGCAGGAGTTTCAATAAGACTCGTTATGTCTCTGAAGGTGATGCCATTAATTGGAAAATTCTCTACAGTTCTAATATATTGCTTTAAATTTAATGGATCATCCATCAATCATCATTCCATTTAGGTTTTCTTTTTTCTAAGAAGGAATCAATACCTTCCTTAGCATCATGATTCATGGTGTTCTCTGTCATAACATTTGATGTATATTTATATGCATCAGATAAATTTAACTCAATTTGATTATGAAATGCCTCTTTGCCGATTTTTATTGTTCTTGAGGATTTTGAAGCGATTTTATTTGCCAATTCCATTACCGTTGATGTTAAGTGCTCTTCTGATACATAATCATTGATTAAAGAAATTCTTTTTGCCTCATGGGAGTCGATCATATCTCCAGTTAATAACATCTTCATAGCATCTTTTTTTCCAACATTTCTTGATAATGCCACCATCGGTGTTGAACAAAATAATCCTAAATTTACTCCAGGAGTTGCGAATTTTGAGATTTTTGAAGATATTGCCAAGTCACAACTTGCTACGAGCTGACATCCAGCAGCAGTAGCAATTCCATTTATCTCAGCAATCACTGGCTTGTTACAGTTCACAATGGATTGCATTAACAGTGAACATTTATCAAATAGATCTTTAAAATATTCTGCGCCATTATCATTATTATTCCTTGCATCAGTAATTTCCCTAAGATTATGACCAGAACAGAATACATCCCCTTTTGCAGCTATTACGATTACTTTTATTGTTTTTTTGAAAGAGGCTTCTTTTATAAGTTGAGAAAGTTTTATTAACATTTGTTCCGATAAAGAATTTTTATTGTCAGGATCATTTAGAGTTAATCTTAATATGCATTTATCTTTTATTTCTGATAAAAGTATACCTTCTGAAATATTTTCCATAACTTATTAAATTATAAATATAATTATTAGTCCAATTTTAAGATAATAGAATTTTTTTTGGGCATTCATCCATAATTACTTTGAGTCCATTTCTTTTTGCAAGAGATTCTGCATCTTTATTAATAATGCCCTCTTGAGTCCAAAATATATCTGCATTAATTTCTACAGCCACTTTAGCAAGATCTAATATAAATGCTTCTGCTCGAAAAATATCTACCATATCAACTTTTTCTTTTATTTCTTCTAGTGTTGAATAGCATTTTTGTCCAAGAATAATTTTTTCATTTGGATTTACTGGAAAAACTTTATAATTATTTTCCATTAAAAACTTCATAACTTTATAGCTATCTCTTTCTGGTTTTGAACTTACTCCAACAATTGCAATGGTTTTTACGGTTTCTAAAATTTCTTTAATATATGAACTTGAGTATTTTTTTAACATAATATTTTTAGTCCAGTTATTTATTATATGCGGGGCTCGTTACTATGTATGCCCAGTAAAAAAATAAAAATTGAAGAGCTAAACGAAAATATAGTAACTCAATTGAAATACTCATAAATGCATCTGCATTTAATGCCATATAAATATTTGCTGGATATACTGCAACTAATAGAGCAACTAAGCCCCATCCAGCAATTTTACGAAACTTTGAAACTAAGACTCCGACACCACCTAAAACTTCAAAAAATCCACTAATATATACCGCCTCCAGATGAAAGGGGAATTTTGGTGGCATGATTGATAAGTAAAACTCAGGATTGATAAAATGATCAATTCCAAAAAAAATAAAAAAAATTGCCAACCCAAACAAAACTATTTTTCTATAATTACTATCAGGTAAATTAAGAATTTCTA
>MDTC01226834.1_pt1 | contig 16098 bp, 16 predicted proteins | sample 811181 | NCBI WGS metagenome assembly MDTC01 (sample SAMN05326644, study PRJNA326480) | marine metagenome | isolation source: seawater | place: Pacific Ocean: North | collected 2011
CATTGGTGAGAAGAGCTATGCCAAATCTCGTTGCATACGACATTTGCGGTGTTCAACCTATGACAGGCCCTACAGGTTTGATCTTTGCTATGAAAGCAAGATACAACGACTATCCAACAGAAGATAGACTTGATAACAGTGAAGCACTATTCGGTGAAGCACGTTCAGGTTATTCAGCTGCTGGAGCACCTACTGCAGGCCCTGCTGGTTCCGACCCTGTTAGTGACCCATTTGACGCATCTGGCCCAGATACATATGCATCTGACACAGTTGCTGGTATGACTACTGCGAATGCAGAGGCATTAGGTGATGGTTCCACATCAGGTTACGAGAATTTTGCAGAAATGTCTTTCACAATTGAGAAAGCAACTGTAACTGCAAAATCAAGAGCACTCAAAGCAGAGTACACATTAGAACTTGCACAAGACCTCAAAGCAATCCACGGTCTTGACGCAGAATCAGAACTTGCAAATATTTTGTCAAGTGAGATTCTTGCTGAAATCAACAGAGAAGTTGTCAGAAACGTAAACCTCCAAGCAAAAGCTGGAGCTGAAGACACTGCTACATCAGGTACATTCAACCTAGACGTTGATGCCAACGGTAGATGGTCTGTTGAGAAATTCAAAGGTCTATTGTTCCAAATCGAAAGAGAGTCTAACAAGATCGCACAACAAACAAGAAGAGGTAAAGGTAACTTTATCCTTTGTTCAAGCGACGTAGCATCTGCTCTTTCAATGGCAGGCGTACTTGATTACACTCCTGCTCTTTCAACTGACTTGAATGTTGATGACACAGGTAACACATTTGCTGGTGTCCTTAACGGAAGAGTAAAAGTTTACATCGACCCTTATGCTGGTGTTAACTACATGACAGTTGGATACAGAGGAAGTAATCCTTACGACGCTGGTATGTTCTATTGCCCATACGTTCCTTTACAAATGGTTCGTGCAGTTGGTGAGAACACATTCCAACCAAAAATCGGATTCAAGACAAGATACGGAATGGTATCAAACCCATTCGTAGGTACTACACCTTCAGACGGTCTTGCTTCTGCTGGAACAAACCAATACTACAGAAAAATCGCTGTAAGCAACATTCTGTAATCGGACTTTATGTTTCACTAAAAAGGTCTCTTCGGAGACCTTTTTTTTGGCCCTAAATATAAGGTCATAAACACACATACACACAGGAGGAAATATGGCAAATCAAGGAAAATCAGGGTACGAAATTCGTGCCGATCTATTAACTCTCGCAGAGGGGGTCTTAATCAATAACATTGAAAATGAAAGACAACCCATTTACATGTGGAATGATAATCATCCCGAGAGCAAGAAGGACTTACCTTTAAGGACTTATACTGCTCAAGATGTTATTAATACTGCAAAACAGTTTAATGATTTTGTAAACGAGAAATAACATAAATATAACTATGGACAAGTACGATAAAACAATTACTATGAGCGAAGGCCCATTTGAAAGACATGCATTCCCTAACGGAGTAGAAACCAAGGATGTATTATCACGTCAGATTGTTACTAGGTATATCCAAGATGGTTATTTGTGCGAGTCCATAGTTACCCGAGAATACAGGGACGGTGACTATCATGACACCACAAAGTCCTCTAGGATAATCAAAGTAAATGGCTGATAATATAAACATAAACAAATCCCTTTTAGGTAAGAATAATTTTAGACTTCTTATTGATAAAGTACCAAGTGTTGAATTCTTTGTAAAGAATGTTAACATCCCAGGCTTGCAGTTTACAGAAACAGTTGCACCTGCTGGTATAGGTCTAGATGCATTTTTCCCAGGCGATAAAGTTTCGTTTGATACTTTGAGTGTAGGTTTCTTGGTTGATGAAGACCTTGCAAACTTCAAAGAAATATTTGACTGGATGGATTCTATCGTTCCAGTATCAGACCCAAGTGCATACAAGAACTATGTAAAGTCTGAAACAGTTGCAACAGGTCAACAGTCAAAGATCGATGATGCTTTGAATCAATACTCAGATATTACACTGGTTACAAACACTAATAAAAATCTACCAAATCGATTCTTCAGGTTCCATGATGCATTCCCTATCTCTTTAAGTGGGATTGAGATGGAATCAGGTGCAGACGGAGAGACCGTCATAGCAACAGTAGAATTCAGGTTCACATACTACGAAATAAAAACCACTTCCTAATATACCATAAATATGGTATAATGGTACATTATGACTCTAGATGACTTGAAAATAGAGTGGAAGAAGGATTGTGAAATAGATGATATCGAACTAGATGTTTCATCTTTAGAGGTTCCTAAACTCCACGCAAAATACTCCGAACTCTTGACAGATGCAATTGTCAAGCATAAATCCTTGCAACTTAGATATCAAACCATGCTCAGAGATAAGTGGTTATGGTTCAATGGTAAAATGGATGAAGGAAGAATCAAAGAACTTGGATGGGATGATGACCCTTTTGATGGTCTTAAAATCATGAAGAATGACATGCAGATATTCTTCAACTCAGATGCAGACTTACAGAAGTTGAATGCCCAAACTGAGTACCAACAAGCAACTATTGATTTTCTAAAACGATGCATGGAAAACATTACATGGAGACATCAGACCATTAAGAACACTATCGAGTGGCGTAAATTTATGGCGGGTTCATAATGATCTATAAAAACTATACTTGTATATTACCAAACTTTCTTTCCGTGGAAGAGGTAAGTTACATTCATGGTTATGCACAACAAATAGATACTATGAATTCTAGAGTCGGTGGTGGAGCAGCCACAAAGGATGCAGACTCTTATGAAGAAAGTGGTGGTGAAGATCATGCAATCAGACAGTCTACAAATAAATGGATTGATCACAATGATCTAAACTTTGATCAGAAAATTAAACAAAAAATATTTGATGGAATGGTTCAAGCAAATCAGACATCAGGTTGGAACTATGATATTGCAGATATGGAACATTGGCAATACACAGTATATGAAGCACAACCTAATAGAAAGAAGGGTGACTTCTATACTTGGCATACTGATGCTGGAGTTGACCCTTATCCAAGTGGACAAATAAGAAAGATATCTTGCTCTGTTCAATTATCTATTCCTGAAGATTATGAGGGTGGTCACTTTCAATGGATTGAGAGTGCTGGTACTTTTGACAGATTACGTCAGGAACAAAAAACTATCTATACAGATGATATCATTCACACTGCACCCATGAGTGCAAAAGAGATAGGTTCTCTAATTGTATTCCCATCATGGTTGCATCATCAGGTCACACCTGTGACGAGAGGGGTTAGAAAATCCTTGGTAGTATGGAACACAGGATGGCCTCTGAGATAATTCTTAAGAAGATCGATGAGGTCTTCATGCAAGTACAATGTGACGATGGGTTAGCCAGAGACCTATTCGATTTCTTTTCTTTTACTGTACCTAACGCAAAATTCATGCCATCAGTCAAGAGTAGATACTGGGATGGTAAGGTACGTCTATTCTCAATCAAAACAAATAAAATCTATATTGGTTTACTTCCCTACGTTGATGAGTTCTGTAGAGAAAGAGGATATGATATTATAGGAATCAATGATATCCTTGGACAAAAAGAAAGAGAGCCTGATGAAGGTTTCATACAAGAACTAGGTCTACCCTTTGAACCTAGAGACTATCAAATGGATGCATTTAGAACTGCAGTGCAATATGGTCGACAACTTTTATTGTCACCCACTGCAAGTGGTAAATCATTGATCATATATTTGCTTACAAGATACTATAATAAGAAAACAGTTGTGATTGTTCCTACCACATCACTGGTAGAACAGATGGCAAAAGATTTCGAAGACTATGGTTACACTGATAGGGTTTGTAAAATCTATAGTGGTCAGGAAGTATTTGATGCAGACATTACAATTACAACATGGCAATCATTTTCTAAAGCACCAAAAGATGTTATGGAAAGTTTTGAAGTTGTAGTCGGGGATGAAGCACACCTCTTTAAAGCAAATGTTTTGAAAGGTATACTTGAGAAGATGAAGAAGACTGCAATTCGAATTGGAACCACAGGAACCCTTGATGGTTCAGAGTGTCATAGACTGCAGTTAGAAGGTATGTTCGGCCCAGTCAAAAAGGTCATAAGCACAAAAGAACTCATGGATGAAGGAACCATCGCAAACTTGTCTATAGATTGTGTCATACTTCGTCATACTAAACAAAAGAAAATGTCCTACCAAGAAGAGATGGATTACCTTGTCTCTAATGAAGCAAGAAACGAATTCATCTGTAATCTAGTGTACAGTTTATCAGGAAATACACTCGTATTATTTCAATATGTCGAAAAACATGGAGTTCTTCTACATGAGAAAATGCTTAAGAGACTGGGTGATAAACTCCACTATGTTTATGGTGGAACAGACACAGAAGATAGAGAAGCTGTAAGAGAGATTGTAGAAAGGAATAAAGATGATACTATCCTTGCATCTTATGGTACATTCTCTACAGGTGTAAACATTAAACGAATTGATAATATTGTATTTGCAAGTCCATCTAAATCTAGAATACGAAACCTACAGTCAATCGGTAGGGGTCTTCGTAAGGTGGAAGGCAAAGAAAAAATGAGACTTTTTGATATTGCAGATGATCTACAGTGTGAAAACTATACTCTCAATCACCTGAAAGATCGTATAAATATTTACAACGAGGAAAATTTTTCATACGAAATTAAGCAGTTCGATTTAAATGACAAGACCTAACGATATAATTCCCCAACAATACGAAGTCCTAAAACTTAAGACTGGTGCTGAAGTTGTTGGGATGACTAGAGATACACACGAAGGTGTGGAGATAACTCTACCTATGTTATGCAGACTTGAAGTAGTCAATCCCGAAGGTACTCATACCCTTGCTACTTTTTATCCTTATGCACCTATGTCTGCAGACTCTACAGTCAAGATGCCTCTTGATATGATTGCACATAGAAGTCGACTTAATAATCAATTCATTCCATACTACGATGAAGCATCTTCTCGATGGTTCGACATGGTTGAAAACGAAACTATCCCTCTAACTGGAAACAGAAAAGAAGTCAGAAGATCATATGTCGAAAGAATGGTCAGAGACTTGATGGATGCAACAGGTGGCCCGATCACTGAAGAGGAAGAAAGAATGTTGCAACAGTTAGAAGAGGAAGAGTGGAATCAGGAAGATGATTACCTTGCAGACTTTGAAACAGCACGTCCACCTTCTGACAAGAAAAAAATTCATTAAAAATTATTTTTTTATACCATTTATGTTACATTGAGTAACGCGAATGCATATATACTATCGAATAATTTTGAGTTATATCATATTATTCAGTGTGTTTATATTTACTAACGAGGAAACCAAACCATGACCACGGCAGTTTTGAAGATTGCAAGGAGCATGGTGTCTGAAATCGAACACTTGAGAAGATCAGAGATTATATCAAAGCTAATCGATGGTATAGAGTTCATAACACTATTGACTCTTCCAATCCTTATACCTTTCGGTATTATATTCCTATCAATGGGATATTAAGTTGTTGTGGCATTTAAGGAAAAATGTCACAGAAAAAGATACAAAAAATTAAAGAGAATGCAGAAGTGTGTACACTCATGCTAATCTTTATGGCTTCTTTGTGGGGTGTTGCATGAAGTATCCTAATCAGTTGAGTTTATTGCTCAACAAACCAAGGGACGCAACCCCCCAAGAAGTCGAAGACTGGTACAACACCGAATTGAAATGGTGGGGTGATCGTCAGCTTAGTTTCGTTGCAATTGCAACAGTCGTTCAGATATCTGCATTAGGAATGATGGGTCTTGTAATGATGATCAACCAGTGGGTGTTTTCGTGAAGACCTATATATTAGGGATGATGGTAGGATTGTGTATGTTCTATGTTACAATCGGTGAACAAGATCGAATGTCACGTGCTATTGATAGAAGGGTAGAAATCCCTTTATTAATATATTCCCCTGCGGGTACATAGTTATTTTACCATCGAATTTCCATCTGTAAAGATGGTTTTGCTGAAAAATTCAAATTAAATAAATACTAGAAACCCCCTTACAATACGGAGATTTTCTAGTATAATAGACACATGACTACTAAAAAAGACCCAAAACAGGCTGAACACTATGTTAACAACAAAGAGTTCACACTAGCAGTCTCCGAGTATAACGCATCAGTTAAACTTGCAGAATCCAACGGGGAAGTCCCCCCAAGAATGACAGAATACATTGGTGAATGTATCTATAAAATTGCTACTCGTTTATCGACTAGACCTAATTTTATCAACTACACATACCGAGACGAAATGATTTGTGATGCAATTGAAAACTGTATCCAATACATCGGTAACTTCAATACTGAAAAGTCAAACAATGCATTTGCATATGTAACTCAAATTTGTTACTACGCATTCCTACGAAGGATACAAAAGGAGAAGAAGCAAGTATTCATCAAGCAGAAGTCCATCGAGGAAAGTAACATTACTATGGATGCATACACAACTATTGATGGGGAACATGACCCTACTCTTACCAACACTAATATAGAGTGGATGCAAGAGAATATGAATAGGGTTGAATACGAACCACGAAAATCAAAACGAACCAAGAAAGTTAAAGAGAACAGTCTAGATAAATTTACTGAATGAAGATAGCACTATTGAATGACACCCATGCGGGAGTCCGAGGTGATATGGTTGCAATGGCCGATTACCAAGGACGTTTTTATAATGAAGTATTCTTTCCATATTTGGAAGAGAATGATATCAAACATATCATCCACCTAGGTGATTACTTTGATCGCAGAAAATATGTAAACTTCTCATCCCTTAAAGCAAACCGTGAACACTTTATCCAACCTATGTTGGATGCTGGTATTACCATGGATTTGATTATTGGTAATCATGATACTTATTATAAGAATACGAATGATGTAAATGCACCTGAACTATTATTGTTTGGTGATGAGAGTATTACTGTACACACTGAACCCGTAGTCAAAGAATTTGATGGATTGAATATAGCATTTAGTCCATGGATTAATAGTGATAACTATGCAGATCAAGTTGAGTTTCTAATGACATGTGATGCACCTATCTGTATGGGACACTTTGAGTTTGAAGGTGCTTTGATGCACCCAGGCATGACGTGTCAACATGGACTTGATCATTCTTATGTAAAGAGATTTGAGAAAGTATACAGTGGTCACTTCCATCAGAAGTCAGAGTTTGCAAACATCAGATATCTTGGTTCACAAATGCAGTTCACATGGTCAGATTATGATGACCCAAAATACTTCCACATCTTTGATACAGAGACAAGAGAAGTATTGCCTGTGTTAAATCCACTTACAATTTTTGAAAAAGTATTTTATGATGACACTAAAGAAACATTTGAAAAGATCGTCAACAAAGACTATTCAAACGTAACAGGAAAATTCACCAAAGTGATAGTTGTCAATAAAGACAACCCATATTGGTTTGATGCATTCTTAGATAAACTACACGCAGCTTCACCTCTACACTTAAATGTAGTAGATGACCATAAACATATGGACTTGATGGATGATGCAGATGTAGAGAATGTAGAAGACACCTTGACTATACTAAACAAGTATGTCGAGAGTATGGACATCCAAGGAAAGAAAAAGCCTCTTACAGAATTGATGACTTCATTGTATAATGAAGCACTGGATGAACACACCTATCTATGATTATATTTAAAGAAGTAAGATATAAAAATTTACTATCATCGGGTAACAAGTTTACAAAGATACCACTTAATACCCATCAGACAACTCTTATACTAGGTGAGAACGGTGCTGGTAAATCGACTCTATTAGATGCATTATGTTATGCACTGTATGGTCGTGGGTTCCGTAATCTGAAAAAAGACTTACTTGTAAATTCAATCAATCAAAAAGAACTTGTAGTTGAACTTGATTTTTCAATCGGGTCTAAAGACTACAAAATAATCCGTGGCGCAAAACCTAACATCTTTGAGATATGGGGTAACGATATCTTATTGAATCAGGATGCAAGTGTCAGGGATTATCAAGAACACCTAGAAAATAACATACTCAAAATGAGTTATCGTTCATTCACTCAGGTGGCAATCCTAGGGTCAGCAAACTTCACTCCGTTCATGCAACTTAGAGCAAAGGACAGAAGGAAGCTAGTTGAAGACCTTTTGGATATTACTATTTTTACAACTATGATGCAGTTGTTGAGGAAACGAAAGTCTAATCATGTATTAGAAGTGAAGGAGAATCAACATGAGATTGCAATTCTTGAAGAAAGGATTAGTGGATTAAATAGTCAACTAAATGCACTCCGTGAAAATCGTGATGAAAAAATCTTGAAATTCGAGGCTACCATTAGTCAAACTCAAACCAATATCGACAAACTATTAGGAGAGGTTGATGAAAAGACGCAAAATGTGGTGGAGAAAACACGACTTATCGAGAACAAAGATTCTACGGAAGATAGACTCAAACAAACAAATGACTTGGAGACTCAACTCGAAAGAGCTAGAAAAAAAGCAATTGAAGACATTGAGTTCTATGAGAACAATGACAATTGTCCCACATGTAAACAGGGTTTAGATCATGAACACAAAGAGAAACACATTCAGGAAAAATCTGCAAAGGTCAATGAAATCAAGGAGGCGTTGTCAACTCTTGAATCCCAAATTGCAGACCTCCACACCGAGATCGAAAGAATCAGAGGTGTTCAATCCGATATTGACGACATCCAACGAGAGATTGGATTAGCACAAACGGAAATAGTTTCTAATCAAAAATACATTGGTAAACTGCAGAAAGAGATTGCAGCTCTTGAAGAAGAGCAACAAGGTAATACAGATGCACATACCCAAGTAGAAAAGTGTGAGGATGATCTCCATACACTATTGAAGAGGAAACAGCATCTTGCTGACAATGGTCACTACTTAGAGATTGCAACTCTCTTACTTAGAGATCAGGGTGTCAAGGAAAAGATCATCAAACAATATGTACCCATCATGAACAAATTGATCAACAAGTATCTAGCACAGTTAGAGTTCTATGTTGGTTTTGAATTAGATGAGAGTTTCGAAGAAACAATCAAGTCTAGGTTCAGAGACGTATTCAAATATGAAAACTTCTCACAGGGTGAAAAGATGAGAATCGACTTGGCACTTCTCTTTACATGGAGAGCAGTTGCAAGAATGAAGAACTCAGTGAACACTAATCTATTGGTATTAGACGAAGTGTTTGATAGTTCACTCGATGCAAATGGTACAGATGAATTCATGAAGATGCTAAACACTCTTACTGAGAAGACAAATGCATTTATCATTTCTCACAAAGGTGATATTCTATACGACAAATTTGAGAATGTAACGAGGTTTGAAAAGTATAAAAACTTCTCAAGGATAGCAGAATAATATAAATAGTATTATGAAATCTTTCTCACAATTCACAGATAAAACCATAATAGTACCAAAGAAGCCTTTGGTTGAAGCATCTATTCTTAAACCCGATTATGTTATCGGACATAAGTTTATGTACAAAGGTGGTATCAAAGAGTTCGATGCAGAAGGTTTTAAACATGGTGATGTCTTCATTGCAGTGAAACCTACTAAGAGAGTAACTGCTTTTTTAGGAACAGAAGACGGACAGTTTGAGAAATATCTACAGAGTGGTAAGAAGACTTTTCATATAAAAGGTGGTGCTGGTTATAAGTCTGCATACTTCAATCATGTAAAAGAAGGTGGAGATACACCAAGTGGCGCACAGTGGGAAGAACTTATCATCTACGAGTACAATAAACTCAACAACAAAAAAACAGATGCAGACGTAATAAGAACTGCAGAGTCATTTCCACTATACCTAGACATTGCAAAAGAGATTGCAGTTGGATTCAATAAGAAACTAAAAGAGAAAGAATTAGTATCCACAGGTAAAGGTGGAATACCAAATACCATTTCCAAAATCTACAAAGACAGCGGTGCAAGTAATCCTACACCTAAGACAGATATTGCTGGTTCAGGATTCAAAGAAAAAATATCACTCAAGAAAGCAGGTGGTTCACAACTTATGTCAGGTGCAAAGGGTGAGTCTATTGCAACAGTCAGAGCTGCACTTTCAAAAATGGGTGAGAACAAAAACTTTGCAAAAGGTTTGGTAGAAAAAATGGAAGAGAAGATGAATAGTCTTATCACAACTGAGACTGTTACATCACTAAACAAAAGGACAGCAGCTGGGGAGACGGGTGAGGACATCATAGATTTCCAACAAAAAGATAAAGACAACAGAGAATTGTCAGAAATCTTGATGTCTTATTTAAACAACGATACAGAAGTCAATCAACTATTCTCACTGAACGTAGTGTTAGAAGCATCAACGGGTAATGTTAAATTTAACGAAGGCCCTGCAGCTGCAAACCTACTAGGTAAGTTTGATATTAATACAAAAAAAGTTGAGGTAGAACCAATCACCTCAATCAATGATAAGATCATCAAGAAGTATGCAAGTCAGATCAATCCTTACATTGCATTTAAGAAAGGTGGTGGTAATTCACCAGCATATTCTACTATGAGAATAGGATTGAAAGAACATTATGGTATTGATGATTTTAAAACCATGGTCGTTAACGAACTCACCACCATGGATGGTTTCGATCTGTTACTAACTGAAGAAGTTCTAGAAGAAGGTGCATTTGATATTATCAAACGTGCTGGGAACTGGGCAAAAGAAATTGGTTCAAAAACTTGGAACAAGTTTCAAAAGGTAATCAAGAAAGTAATGGACAATGTAAAGAAAGTATTAAAGAGAATTGCAAACATGGGTAAAAGAATGTTTGAAGCAGTCATGGCTTTCTTCAATGTCGAGATTAGTAATGTGAGAGGAGTTCCAGTCGATATAAGTTTATAATATGTATGAATTAGTTGAAGAAGCAATGAAGGTTCTACGCGAACCCACTGATGATTTTGATTTTGATAATCCACCTGAAGACCCCAAAGAAATAGAAAAGAACCTTGCAGAAGCAATGGAACGATTTGGTGGTATTGGTTTATCTGCAAATCAATTAGGATTGAAGTATCGTGTGTTTGTAATGAGAACTGCAGACAGTGGTATCAAAGCATTCTTTAATCCTGAAATCACCATGATGTCCCAAGAGACTGAACTACAGAAAGAAGGGTGCCTTTCTTTCCCCGATATATACTTAATGATAAAGAGACCTAAAGCAATCGAGTTAGAGTACACGGATGCAGAAGGTGAGAAACAAAGATTACAACTTGAAGGTTTAGGTGCAAGATGTGTTCAACATGAACTAGATCACCTGAACGGAATTATCTTTCTTCAAAGAGCATCTAAATTAAAATTAGAGAGAGCTATAAAAGCAAGACCAAAAGAAAGAAAGAAGAGAATAGAATATGAGCGCAGAATGGAAATTGCTAGACAACTCCAAAGTCTACAATCACAAAGTGATTCCGATACTGACGGAGACGGAGACGAAAGACCTAATCAGGTGGCATAAGTCTCATACACATCTTCAATCAGTAGGTTCCAAACAAGATTATATGGGTGTTCGAAAGATGCACATCCAAAACGAATACATTCGCACATTATTTCAAAAGGTAGAAAACCATTGTCTAGGTGAGATTTTTAAAGCAACTGGTAAGGTATATTATGCTGAAATGTCATCGATTACCAGTTGGCATAATGGTGGATATCAAAATCCACATCTAGACACATATTCTCATCAAGAAACAGCAGGTAAATCTGAATCAGAAATACAAAATATGAATGATGGAAAACCTTCTAGGGAATGGACTTGTATTGTATATCTGAATGAAGACTTTTCAGGTGGTGAAACCTATTTCCCACCATCAGATTATTATCCTTTTGGACATCAAACAGAACCAAAAGCAGGTAGTGGTTTACTCTTCCAAGGTATCCATCATGCACATGGAGTTTTCAAAGTTCGTAGAGGACAACGTCACACCATTGCAATTTGGTTCACTGAAGATCAACAAAAGTGCGCCCCAACAACATACTCGACAAATTTAGATTTGAATGAGAATACTATTAAGGAACATTTACAGTATGATCTTCGTGATCAATTAGCACATCCTGAAAACCATAAATTTTGGTATGATAAAAATGCATATCAGCAATGGGTCACCCAAGCTAAAAAAATAACTTCTTAAAACCCCTTTCCCTCCGTGTAGCTCAACTGGATAGAGCATCGGCCTTCTAAGCCGAGGGTTGTAGGTTCGAGTCCTACCACGGAGGCCAAATCAAGCCTTGACAATGCATACCGCTTTCTGATAGCATATAGGTATGAGTAATTCAATTAACAACCAAATTATAGACAATATCAGTGACGATGTATGTGCATTGTACGATGATAAGGGTGTTTGGGGTGTTATCGATGCAATTACCACCGATTTTGGGGCAGACAAAGTAGTCTATTCCAAGGACGATGATGATCACATTGATACCCTGATCAAACTAAGATTCGATTCTTACTGCATATAAAACAGTGGCTTAGGTAGCCTTGACAATGCCTACGGCTTTTTGAGATAATATAAACATGACTGAGAAACTAAAGACCCAAAAAGACAACCTTGCAAAACTGATGGCAGGGGAAAATTTGACAGTTGTGCATAGGAAAACTCCTACTGCATACTTCGATCTTAAGAATAGGTTACTGTGTTGCCCTATTTTCAAAGACGATATATCACCTGAACTTTATGACTTGTTTATGGGTCATGAGGTTGGTCATGCATTGTGGACTCCATTTGAAGGTGTTCATTCTGCAGTTACTAAGAACAAAACTCTCAAAGGATATCTCAATGTTGTTGAGGATGTCAGGATTGAGAGAAACATCAGAAACAAGTATGCTGGATTGAGGAAGTCTTTCTTCACTGCATACAATGAATTGATGGAAATGGATTTCTTTGGAGTCAAAGGTAGAGACCTACAAGGTCTTTCTTTGATTGACAAAATCAACTTGATCACTAAATGTGGTTCTAGAATCAACATCAAACTTTCTAAAGAAGAGCAGTTCTTCCTTGATTGGTCAATGAAGTGTGAGACTTGGGAAGAGGTTGAGGAATGTGCTACTGCAATCTATGAATGGTCAAAAGAAAATGAAACTAGGGATGAGACTGACGAGCAGTTAGTTCCTCAAATGTTCGACATCGGTGACGATGAAGAAGATGAAGATCAAGAAGAAGATCAAGAAGAGAATGAATCTTGGGATGATTCTTTTGAAGATTCAGATGAAGAAGCTGAGGAAGACAATCTTCCTGAAGCACCTAACACTGGTAATGGTGATCAAGAAACTGAAGATGATGATTCTGAAGAAGAGGAAGAGTCTGAAGAAGAAGGTAGAAAAGAAACTGGTGGTTCAGGTTCTATCCAAGAAGGTTCTACTCCTGATCAATACGATGATGAAGATGGTGCAAGGGAGTCACTAACAGAACACAACGCTCACAACAACGAAGAGCAATTCCTTTCTGATACTAACATGATCAGAACTCAAATCGATCTAAAGAGTAAAGACTTCGGTAAGTATGTCGAAGATACTCTTTATGATTACAAGTTGGTTCTTGAAGATTGGAGAGACTACTACGTCAATCCTAATTCTTCAATAAACCAATCTTACTACTCTCAATACAAAGATCAGAACTTTGCAAAATCACTTCACACTTACAAGAAGTTAGAAGCAAAGAACAAAGCAATCGTTGCTCACATGGCAAAAGAATTTGAAATGAGACAGACTGCTTTGAATTCAAGACATGCATTCACTGGTAAGACTGGTAAGTTAGATATGAACAGACTTGCAAAGTATCAGATCGTGGATGATGTTTTCAAAAGAGTTACCTATCTTCCTGATGGTAAGAATCATGGTGTCAACATCATGATCGACTGGAGTGGTTCGATCTGCAATGAAGTTGCTGATATCCTAGAACAAGCAATCATTCTCACAATGTTTTGTAAGAAGGTTTCAATTCCTCACAGAGTTTACTTGTTCTCAGACAACATTTCAAAAGCAAAACCTGAAGGTAATGAAGAGGTAGAATACTGGAGAAACAGATGTGGGTATCTCGTTGAGTTGTTCTCTAACGAAATGAACGCAAAAGAATACAAAGAAATGATGGGTTATGTTTGCACTCTTTACAATGCATACATGATTGATGATATGAGATACGGTAGAAACTTCAAATCAAAGATTGAGAAGTACAATGACTGGTTCTCAGGTGTTGATTGGATTGACCCTGATCAAAGTGGCTGGATTGATATTCCTCAAATCTTCTATCCTGATAACAAATACAGACTTGGTGGCACTCCACTGGATGCAACAATCGTTGCAATGAGAGGTCTGCTTCCTAAGTTCAACAAAATGTATGGGATTGAAAAGTCAATCTTAACAGTGATCACTGATGGTTACTCTCACAGTGCAAACATTCTTAATCAAGATGCAAAAGAAAAAGCTGACTTCGATGAGCAGTTGGGTGATGGAATGTCTTGGGATGTCAAAAAAGAGAGAGACATTATTGACCCGATCAACGGAAAAGTTTACAAGTACCTATCAGCAAAAGACAGATGGGACAGAAATGATTTTGACCAAACTCAGAATCTTCTAGACTGGGTTGGACAAACAACTGGTGCCATTGTCACTGGATACTTTGTTTGTGGTAAGAAAGCTGATATGACAAATCTTCTTATGGTGATTGGTCATGAAACTTACAAAGACTACAACTACGAAAAACAGAATGCAATGTGGAAAGAAGCTAGAAACAATGGTGTTGTGATCGAGACTAAGGGTTACAACAAACTCTTCTTGACCGCTGCATCAAACCTTGGAGCTGGTGGTGATGATACTTTGGATGATGATTTGATCGGTGCAAAGAAATCAACCTTGACTGCAAGGTTCAAGAAGAACCAAAAGAGTAAAACTACTTCAAGGTTCCTAACCAATGAATTTATAAAGGAGATAGCATAATGCCACATTTAAGAGTAGACCCTGCTTACTATGAAAGGATTCCGACTCATGATCTCAGCAAGTTCGCTGAGGCAATCAATGACGTTGGGCCTGCCCCCTGTACTTTTCACAACTGTGAACTGATTGATGAATGTAAAACCAACAGCACTGAATGTTTTGCTTTCAGGGCATGGGTCAATAATGGAGAGAAGTATTTGACTGAAAAGAACGCAAAAGGTGAGGTCAAATGCCTTAAGAAGATGGGGAGACTTCTTGAACCCCTTAAGTAACAGTGGCTTAAATGGCCTTGACAATGGCTACAGCTTTTTGAGATAATATACACATGATGAGAAATAACGAAAACGGAGACTATATGACTGAGAAGACTATTTCTGTTAATGGTAAGGATTTTACCATTACTCCTGATAAGGGTGAGGTGTTGGATACCCTCATTAAATCGTATCCTAATCAGTCTGCCTTCACTAGGGCAGAGATCAAAGAAGCACTTGATGGGTATCTTCCATACTGGATTAAATCCTCAAGGTTTCCATTCAAAGAACCCAATCCTGAAGGTGGAGTTATCTTCAACCTTGAACAGGTTATCTCGGGTTACAACGGTGGGTATTCCCACGGGGGTGAGAGTCCAGTGAAAGTTGCACCAGTTCCCGCAACTTCTAAACCATCCAATATGCCTGTTGCAGCTGCGACTGCTTCGGTCAATCTCTTGGATGAACAAGTGAAGATCATTCCTGAGAAGATGGGGAACTATGTTCCTTTTGGTCACTTCAAGGATGTGAAGAACATCATCAAGTCTAAGATTTTCTTTCCAGTGTTTGTCACTGGTCTTTCAGGAAATGGTAAGACCTTGATGGTTGAACAAGTTTGTGCCCAACTGAAGAGGGAACTCTACAGGGTCAACATCACCATCGAAACTGATGAGGATGATTTGATGGGTGGACATTCTTTAGAGAATGGTAACATCATTTTCAGGGAAGGCCCTGTTGTCAAAGCAATGAGAAAAGGTGCTGTCCTTCTTCTCGATGAAGTTGACTTGGGTTCTAACAAGTTGATGTGTTTACAATCAGTTCTTGAAGGTAAAG
>MDTC01095569.1_pt1 | contig 16092 bp, 24 predicted proteins | sample 811181 | NCBI WGS metagenome assembly MDTC01 (sample SAMN05326644, study PRJNA326480) | marine metagenome | isolation source: seawater | place: Pacific Ocean: North | collected 2011
ATCACAAATTGGATAATGAGTACGTTTTACCATACCTGTCATCCTAGCAGTACCCTTAAACTGAGTATACTGTACTTGTAAAATATGTCCAGCAAAATGGTTTGCAGTTATAACTCCACTTTCTTTTTTTATAACTTCAGTTCCATCAATTGTTAAACTTGCATTTGGCATATCATCCTGTTAGATTTAAAGTACCATTAGTACCAATTACAAGATTGGCAGTAACACTTAAATTGCCAACAACATTTAATGCACCTTCTACATTAATGTTTGGAACTGTGATAGGTCCACTAAGCATAGCAGAATAGGCAGATGGTATTTCAACATCATCTGTAAATGTTTTAGTATTGATACCAACGATCACAGATTTTTGTTTAGCGTTACTTCTTGATGGCATTATGCAGTTTTAATTGGATTATTTAATGTATTTGAATTATTTTTTTATATTTATCTCACGATGGTTTTTACCTAAAAATTACTATCTGCACAGTATCAATATCTTGAATGACTATGTTACTACCAAGGGTTGCAGGACATGCAATTTTCACACTAGTTGTACCTATTACATTAGTATCATGTCCATGAGGCGATGAGTAATAGGAAGTAACATTACCTATGCTACTACCTAACACTACATAATTAGTATCCGGCATTGGTGTGATAAAATGTATGGTGTAGGTGCCTGTGGTGTTGCGAACTACTTTACTTACATTACCTGATGATCTTATTGCACAATGATTTTCTCCACCTACACTTATATAACTAGTTCCATTGAAGTTTACGAATGCCCTACATCCAAACATGGGTAGTGCGGTATTATCTGCATTAGATGTTGCACCATTTGAAGCACTAGTATCCAATGTAGTAAAACTTTTTGCTAATACAGTATTAGCGATCACAGGTGTATTAGTTCCTGTTTGTGTTAATACTGTTTGTGAATTTAAAACTAGAGTTCCCACAAATTATCCTATTATATTCATTTGACCGTTAGCACCAATTGTTAGATTACCAGTAATATTTATTTCAGATACTATATTTAAATTACCATTTACAGTAACATTTGGAACAGTTGTAGGTCCTATTAACAATTGAGAATATCCTGTTTCTGCAACAACATCTTTATCAATAACTATTTCATTACTTGGACGCAATCCTTCTGAATCAAATCCTTTAACAATTGATAGATTTCCCATTTTTAGTAATCTTTCATATGATGTTGTTCGGGTACATCAGGCCAAGGCACGTTTATTAAATTACCTTGTTCATCTAATTTGGGTACATCATCTGTCATGTTAACACATACAAATGGTAAATCTCTTAGTGCTTGCATATAATTTTTCCATATAGGTGGTACTTCAACTCCTTGACTGTATGCCTTTAAAGTTACCCAATCTGTTTCTGCTAATCTGCGATTGCGTTCTATTCGTAATAATCGCATTGGTTCTGTTGTTTCTAGTTCCTGCATTTTTGCTGAAACTACTGACCACTCGAAGAATCTATTTTGATTTGTTAGGTCACGATAGGTGCGTAAATAATGTTCTTCTGTGGTCACATCTGCGTCTACACAAAATTCTGATGTAATTCCTAATTCGTTGAGTGCTTGAATAATCACGATTGGATTTCCATTAATGTAATTGAACTTGAAGAACGAGAAGCATTACTACTAGTCCTGTTTATGTATAAAGTTCCACCGTCTGCTTTTCCGTATAATTCAACTGTTAATGTCCCACTAGAAAAAGATGCTGGTGTATATAAAACTGAATTTGAAAAACAATACAACTCATTACCACCACCTTGTACTCGTCCCATTAGTCCATCAACACCTTCTGTACCAATTACTGCATTTGAGTTTGTTGTATCAACTAGTCGAAAGTTAAAATACTGACTAATATTATCTTGGCAATAAATGCTTAATATAATTAGTATTTTATTGCCAGTTGTGCAATTGTTGATTGTTGCAGTGATTGCTGTTGAAAATGCACCAAAAGAAGTAGATACCCTAGTAGGTTGCGTATTAAAGTTGTTTTGTGCTACACGCAAAACATGCCCAGCAGGGAATACAACATTATCTGCAATACTTGCTATTCCACTAGTTTCTGTAAAGACCGTGGTATCGTTGAGTTTAAGGATTGCCATTATTCAGGTACCTTCGGCCAAGTTATGTTTGTTGACTTAGACTTGCTACTGTTTTTTGACTCCAATGTAATGTTACTAAGTTTTATGCCACTAATCATTGCTGAATTTCCTGTGCTAAAAAAGTAGATTTTACGCCTGCTTCTACCCGTATCCAATTACCTGAGTTATGTTTTCTACCACCTAAGTAATAAGTATGGGAAGTTGAAGTAAAATCGGTGTCAATAAATAAAATGTTCGCTAGAGTGCTAAATTTAGAACCCGATGATGAAGTTCCTTGATAGTTCTGGAAAGCATCACCATCAGTTGCATATAAAAAAGAAGTATCTCTAAAAATTCCTAATCCGCCCATCGCAATACTTGATGATCCATATGCTTCGATTCCAACACAAAAATGTAAAAGTACAGCATTACCAACTGTTAAGTTATCAATAGTAACGTAATGTACTTTTGAGTTGGAGTCATTATGAACATGAAATGCTGTTAGATTAGAATCACTAACATCTTGACTTTGTGTTTGAACAAGTCGGAATTTTGTCTGTATGATATGGCCAGGAGGTAATTTTATTGGTAAACCACCAGCAGTTGATTCATCATGAATTCGTATTTCACCAGTGGGAACTCTACCCGCAGAGTTATCAGTAACTAAAGAGATTACTCCTTTTTTACCTGTGTATGTTGAATGTTCTGCTACTGAACCACGTAAGTTCTGTATGATGTTTCCCATAACTCTATTTTATATTAATTAAATACTACTATTTTATTCTGTATTTATCAAAGGTGATGATAAATTAAAAAAGCAAATATCAAAGGAACAGTCAATATAGAAATCAATAATAATAAAAAATGTAAACTGAATAACTCTTCTTTGGTGAACAAACTTTTTAATAATATACAATCTTCATATAGTTTATCTTTTAGATTCACTTAATCGTTATCATCTGTAAAATAAAAACCAGTAAAAATAATTGTAGCATTTGTTGTCGCAAAAAGATGTGCTGTTTGATGACTGCCCCCATCAGTATTATCGTAATAAATACCAACTTGATCTCTAGGATCTTGTGTCCTTACTAACCCATACATTTGATAACTTGCGGTATATCCGTTTAAACTGGCAAAATAAAACTGAATATTACCTTGATTCCATTGTGCGTCATTTGCTGACTGCAATGATGCGAGAAAAGGTAATCCATCAAACCCTATTTCATTACCACTCGCCTTCCCACTAGCATATGTACCTCCGTTGGAAGCATTTCTCATTATTTGACCAGTGATGAAAACAATCTTCCCCATTTTTTGATAAAAACCTTCTTGAATACTGTAGGTATTATCAGCAAAGACTGGTCCTGTTTCTCCTACTTTTACTAATTGTGGGGTAAAGGTTCCTGTTTTGAACGTAGGATTAGAAACTGTAGGACTAGGTAAAGTAATTCCACTTTCAACCTGCACAGTATTTTTTAATATAGGTTCAGCACTACCTGTCTGAGTTAGTACCGTTTTATTTCCTAATGATAATATTGCCATACTACACTATTGTCCAAGTTGAGCCAGCAGGTATTACTACTGTTGCATTGTTTGCAATTGCAATTGGTCCTGCAGACATTGCGTTTTTACCAGTTGTGATTGTATAATCATCTGTAATTGTTGTATCATTTTCAAAAAATATTGCATTGTTTCCACCACCTTTAGGAACACTTTCTGCGGCTGGACTAAAAGAAAATGTATTATTTGCACCAGCAGTTAGAACTGTCCCAATAGTAACACTTGTCGCATTTACATCTTGTAAATCATCTAATAATTGACTTCCACCAAAAGCAATACCACCAACAGTTTGACCATCATGTAAACGTATAATACCAGTTACAGTTCTATTGGCAGTATTATCACAGATTAAAGTAATCTCACCGTTTTCACCAGTGAAACTGCTATGTTCTGCTACTGTTCCTTTTGCAAATTTAATAACTTCTGGCATTTAGTTGATACTTAATTATGTTTTTTGATTTATTACTTTTATTTATCTAGCTGAATTAAAATTTATGGATTGTGAAGCAAATGCCATGTAGATGTAAACCACAGTATTGTCATTATTTTCAGTATTATTACCACCACTTCTTATTTTAATTCCATTGGAAACAAGGTCAATATCTAAATAATCGTTTGAACCAATAGCAACGTCTGCACCTCTTCTACCTTCTGCAAAACTTCTATTTGCCCAAAGGGTATTTCCTCCACCTGAAGTGTTAAATGCGCTTCTTGTGGAATCTACCATCATCCAACTACTATAGCTCCCTCCATTACTAGTATTCTTAATCATTACCCAAGCTGGACGGAATCCAGTGTAAATAAAGGGCCCATCGGTAGAACCATTACCGGTATAACTTCCGAATGCAGAGTAGCCGGGAACTGAGTGCCAGCAATATGCAATCATATTATCGCCAGAGCCATTACTAGGATTTAAATTAGTTCCAACAAATTTTATTGTATTACTTGTAAGTTGTGTCTCTTCACCAGTATTTGTTCCAAAGGGATTAGTTAAATTTAAATAAAGATATTGTTGCTCATTGGATACTGCGGGTATTGTGTTAGGATTAAGTTTAACTAACCAATTAACTGAATCAGATGTATTTTTTAGTAATACAAAATCTGGTGTTTTGGTTAACCCGTGGGGAATTGTAGCATTATTAGTATTGTTCCCAACCCATTTAATTATACTAAAACCTGCGGTTGTATTTACACTCATTCTAGTAGGTGTTATAGTTGCACTTGCTGCATTTTTTAAAGCTGCAGTTGTTGTTGCAGTTTCATCAACCATTGCCACACCATCACTTGCGGGTTGACCTCCAGCACGCCAGAACCAACCAATATAATGTCCCGAACTAGTCCAGTTTGTCCTACCACTAGAACCACTTGCAAAATTAACTTTATTATTAGTTACTGAACTTACATGACCATTTTCATCTGTACCTTCCGCATTTGTATTATTAGTATACAAAATATTTTTACCAAAACCTCTAACAGAATCAAAAAGTACATGATTGTGTGCATTTGCCATACTCTTAACCCAGACTAGATCTGGATTAAATGCTATAGTATTTCTTGCACTATTGCCATCGTTATCTTCATCAACTGTATAATTGTCTGGTATTGAAGCTGTTGATGAATAGATACCCCACCTAAGTGCTATAAAATGTTTATTTGGAGAATCACTTTGAGCAATACTAATTGCGGGTTCTGGTATATTTTGTGTACAAAGTGAAAGTGCTCCAGTAGGTGGCTGATATAAAAATCTTCCTAATCCTCTTACATCAGTGTATATGTCTGCTGGAGTTTCGGTTCCAATAAAAGTTGGGTCTTGACCAAAGTTAAAAGTTTTATTACAAGCAGGCCATGTTGTATTAACATTGTATCCTACAGCATATTCTAAATCTAAAGGACTCCAATTGGTTATTGTGAGCTTATGTACACCATTTTTAAAAATACTTATAATACCATTACCAATATCTACTAAATATCCAAGCACATCTCCACTTGTAGTTGCTGTCTCTGAAACACTTCCAAGAGATGTATTAGAATTATTTGTAGTGATAGAAATTCCACCACCGTATGATGTAATATATATACTATTAGTACTAATTTGATTGGAAATATTAAATTCAGAATTGTTAGGAAACAGCGCCAATGCATGATCATCAGTTGTATCATTTGTTCTTACTTCTACGTAATATTTGCCTGTTTTGGGTATTAACAAATTAGAAAAACTTCCAGTATTATTTCCACCACCACTAAGTTTTAAATTTCCTTCTGATAATGCTCCCCCTCTTAACATAAGAGGATTCAAAGTTGCAAAATTATTTGCTGGATTATCTGGTACAATTCTATCTGATATTGCCATATTTTAAAAACCTGATGCTGTCCAATACTTTTGAGTTGAAGTCCATTGAGAATTATATTTGTGTTTCACTTGAGTCCCATCAATATCACTAAAATCTAAATAAAATCCATTGTGAGGTCTTGATTCATTTGTACCGTATGCGAGATCTCCATCGCTGTGTGTAGGAATTTTTGGTAAATAAACTCTATTAGTACTATGTAGTAGCTCATATACAGCAGGATTATTTCCGTCAAAGAAATGTACATCTGTTATATAACCATCAAAATATGATTCAGGTGTATAAACTGAAGTAGTTGCTCTGGCTCCAATGTAATGACGAATGTTTCTGTTTATGTTAGGATTTATACTTGTAGTAAATGCTGGACCATAAGCATTACTATTATTATCTGCATATATTGCTGTGAAATCATTAACCTCAACAGTGACTAATGGATATGGATCATTATCAGTTCCATGATCTACAAGTAAATATACATGATACCAAGAACCCACATCTTTATATTTTGCTGTGCTTGTCCAAGTGTAAGCAGTTCCTCCTGTTACTATTTGATATTCTATAGAGTTATTTCTAAACCTTAAAACATCTCTGTTATCAACATCATCGGTTGCACCAAAAATTGCAAGTTGATCAAGACTAGATAACTTAACAAAAGCAGAAAAAACAAAACATTTTCTTATTTGCGAGCCATTATTATCTGTAGTTCCGGCATTTTTTGTACCAAAGTCTAAGTATAGATAATCATTTGTGCCATCAAATAATACACTTTTATGAAGACTTCCTTGTTGTCTGATATTTACTGTTCTGTTAGTTGAAACTTGTGTAGCTCCAGGATCTGAGCTTGTGCTTTGTGCTTTTGCTGTAAAAGAATATGTTGTTAATGCACTATAAGTTTCTGGTAAAGGATTCACATTTGAAATAACACCGCTTGTTGCATTTATTGTTAATTGACTTGGAGCACCTGTCATTGTATATGTTACAGCATCTCCATCAGGGTCTACTGCTGTAGCTAATGATACGTTTACATAATTTCTAAAAACAGAAGATAAAGTTGCTAATACATCATCATTGTTAATTGACCATGTTGGTTTATTGTCAACATATATACAATCAAATTTAACTCCATAAGCAGTTCCATTTGTAACTTTTAGATCGTATGGTTCATGAGCTTGTAAAATATCAGAAGTGTTAAAAGTTGCTGTTAAGTGTGTTGTGTTACTATAACTAACACTAGCAGGAACAATATTTGTTGCTCCATTATTAGGAATTAATCTAACTGTAGCACCTGAATCAAACTCTAAACCAGTTATTTGTAATGTTTGTGTAGCACCTGCTTCGGCTGAACTATTTGCCAAATAATTTGGTGTAATTGTATCCACAATAGGACTATTACGATTTATTCTTACCCAAGTATTTGAAGATTCATAAATTTCATAATAGTTTTGAGTTGTGTTATAACGAATCATTCCCCCAAGTGCGGGTGACGGTCTTTGTGCTGTTGTACCCCTCGGAACAATAATTGCGTCAGTTTTGTCTCTTAAATCAACTGTGATATTTTCTAACTTTGCATTACCGTTTGATTCAGAAATAACTGAAGTACTTGTTGATGTTTCAACTGTAGTAGCATTGGATTTTAGTATTACAGATGAACCACCTGCTGAACCTCCACCTTCTCTAGAAGAAAAGTCTCCCATATCAATAATTGTTCTGAAATCACGTAATTCAGAAATCAAACCACCATCAACAAGGTCTTGATTCAATACTGATAAAGTATGACCAAAAGTAAATGTTCCATTACCATCAGTTGTTAAAACTTGATCTGATGTTCCATCTGCTATTCCTAAATCTGTTAGAGTGGAAGCACCACCACTTGCAGCATTAGCAAAAGAAAAGCTTCCAGAACCATCTGCAGTAAGAACTTGATTTGCAGTTGCACTAGAATCTACATCAGAAAGTTCTGATAATTTTGCTGCTGTATTTGCAAAAGAAAAATTACCTGAACCATCTGTTATTAATACCTGATTGGCTGTACCATCAGTAATACTTAAATCGGTAAGTGTGCTTGCTGCTGTAAATGTTAATGTTTTGGGATTGGCAGAAGCATTTGTAGTGATGGTAACACCAGAACCAACTAGTTCTAATATGTCTAAACCAGTCGCAACAAGGTCAGTCTGTCCAGAAACTTTCAATGTTTTGAAAGTTGAATTCATTTGTATTTTAACAGCACCTGAACCCAAATCTATTACATCAAAACCACTATCACTATCAAATCTAAAATCATTTACATTTGTTACTGTTGATAGAATAGCATTTGAACTATTTGTTTTTTTGACCGCAATTGGATCACTTGCTGCTGCAAAAAAGAAACTTCCATTTCCATGTGTAGTTAATACTTGTCCAACTGTTCCATCAGAAATACTCAAATCTGTTATGGAACTTATAACTTCTGATGCATTGTTTTGAAAGAAAAAATTACCGGAGCCATCTGCAGTAAGAACTTGGTTTGCAGTTGCAGTTGCTGTAATTCCGGTAATCATATCCAGAGTAATACCTGAATATGAATTTGCTGTTATAGTATTTGAAACTAAAGCGTTTGCAGAAAATGTATTAGCAGATTCAAGACTAGGAGGTAATAATATTTCTCCCTTTTCATTGATTATAGTACCAGATGCACCACGTAAAAGGCTATCTAAAAGAATCCCCGTATTGGCGTATCTTGGTTGTAATACATCAATTTTAAGTATGCTTGCCATTTAACTTTATACTACAGTAAGTGTACCATTGAGAGTGATAACACCATTAAGAGTCACTGGTCCAACTAGCATTGCGTTTTCTCCTGATGGTATTGTGATATCATTATTTATCTGATCAGGGGAGGCAAACATGGGGTGAGTGGCTTTGTCATTTTTTGCATTATGCATTGAGCTACGAAATCCTGGTGATATCGTTTCAACCATTACAATATCATCGGTGTGTCTTGCACTAATTACAATTATTTTATTAGTATAATCAATAGTGTAATCAACTTCGGAAAGTCTCAATCCATTAACATAAACATTTATTCTATCACTAGGAGCAATAGAATTGCTTAATTGAAAATTTGTTTGACCCAGTGTTGCAGTGTATGTTTGCTTGACGTATGTTGAACGTGATAAATCAGTAATTTCACTTGTACCAAATAAATCAACAGTATCATTAGCTAACGGTGCGTCTGCAAATGTAACATGAGTACCTAAACTATCTACTGTATAATCTTGTGTTTCTTTTAATTTAATTCCATTTTGAAAAACAAGTACAGCACCACCTTCAAACTGAACACCAAAAGCAGTTCTTGAACCATCACCTGTATATGTACGATGGTCTTGTATCTTTTCTTGTGCTAATTGATTTCCTATAAGTGGCATGTTACCTTTAGTATTTTATACAGTATTGAACGTAAACATTTCTAGGACGTGTTTCATTTCCCCCTCTGTTACCTGTATCTACACCAGCAGAATAACTTTGGTACCGTGCTCCTCCACTACCTCCTGCATAACCGTTGTTTAGCTGAATCGGCAAATCATGGTTGTGCTCTTTAAACTCATCAGCCTGACTGGAACCCACAACATCCCCACCTGTCCTTGACGCAGCATCTGGATCGTCTCCATGTCCGTTGTCATGTCCTCGTAAAAACTGCCCTCGCAAATCTGGGAGCGTAAATGTGCTAGAACCATCTCCAACTCCCCATGTTGTACCCACAACTAAAAATAAATCACTATATGTAGTTCTAGATATTGCAGAACCATCACAAATAAGCCAACGATTTGTTGCTCTCCAATCACTAGCGGTTGTCATAGAAAAACTAGTTATCATACCTACCATAGAAGTTTCTGTTGGCATATCAAGACTTGAAACAGAACTATGTCCACTATGTGTAATATAGTTTTCTTTGTTTATCATTTTAGAAAGATTTCTTGCTGCGCTCATTCTTCCTCATCTGCAGGTTCTGGTTCATTGCCTTCTGCTAGCCATGCCAAGTATTCTTGGTAATCTGTGTTGGCGGGGTCTTCTGGAATATTAGCAAAATCTCTAAGCCTTAAAATTCCATTTAATGGTGTATTTGATATTGAATTATTTAATAATTTATACATTTTATAATTCCGCATTTAAGACGTATAAAAATCCATAAAGGTTTCCAGCTCCAGGCGCATTATATCCTGACAATTTACGATCACTACGGTAAATTCCACTTAATGAAGTGGAACTTTCAGAGCGATTCATTGCTCCAGCAGTAAACACATTATATCTGTTTAGAGTTCCCTCCAATGTGTAATAATACAATGTTGGCTGGGCTCGCATCACTGGAGAGATTTCAACGGTAAATGGTAAATTTTGATTTGTGCTTGAATCACAAACCCCATTGCTAAAATGAATTCCTCTATAATGTGCGGAAATATCTGTGCCAGGAACAGTTTCCGTGTCATAACTTTTCTGATAATACCTTTGACATAAACTTAGTTCCATTCCTATTGGTCTATGTTCAAACGGTGTGGCCACAGTGCCTTCTTCAAGCTGGACTTGTGCGATAAACATATCAAAAGCAGATGTATGAGTAGAAGGAGAAAGAATTTCTAAAGCCAAATAACTCGCATTACTCGCACCTAAAGTAGCACCTGTCAATGATGGAATATTTAATTGAAATGTAAATTTTTTCCAAGATGTTGTAATCTCTCCAATATTTACAGTATTATTAGTTCCTCCTGTTCCACCTGTCACTTGTCTATATCGAATTTGTAATGTATTAGCAGGTATAGTTGCACTAGCATAAAGATATAATGATAAAGTTGCCGTTCTACCTGCTAATGTTCGTACATCTTCAATATATTGTCCAAAGGCCATATTTCCAGAAGGATTTGTATTTACTGCCCATCTGAAAAAATAATTTGGTTCGCCAGGAACATCAGTTTGACCTGGTGTAAATTGTTGACGATTTATAAAACCAGTAAAAGCATCTCCAGCAAATCTCCACCTATCAGCAGTGTACATATTTGTAGAATTTGATATAGTAATATTTGTCCCTCTTTGCCAGACATCAAAGTTACCGTTTATAATCTTGTTTCTAAACATTTGAAGATTACTAGCATATCCTGCTAATTCTGCAGCTTGTGTCATTATTCAGGTACCTCTGGCCAAGTTACGTTGATTAGATTGCTCCGTTCATCTAATGCTACATTAGGTGAATTTGCAGGTAAATCTCTTAGTTCATTCCTGTATGCAGTTTGTTCTGCAGTCATGGTTCTATCTGAAACTGCCCACCAATCTGTTTCTGTTAATTTTTGATTACGTTCTTGTCTAAGTATACACATCGGTTCTTGTTCTAGGAAAAACTGTGCTTTTTGTTCTATAGTTGATAATTTTATTGTATTGTGTTGATAATTAAGTATACCATTGGTTACTCTCCAATTTGTAATACCTAACTCCATACACGCTTTTCCATAAAATCTTGATATATCGGAAGTCATCTTTGTCTTCCTGTGTTTGTATAAATTTGTGGACTTAGAGAACCTTGTAACTCATAAACAAATAATACACTTAGTGCTCTTCCACTATCTGGATAGTGTGATGAACCATCTCCTGGTAAATTATAATTAAAAATTTCTCCTCCACTACCATTAGATGTTTCTGTTTCTGTAAAAACATGGTAAATAATTTCATTTGTAGTGTTATATGTATTGTCTACTCCAAATAAGCCAAAATCTTGTATTGCTGCACCACCAGGTACAGAAGAATTATCACTTGACCAATGCGTACCAGGTCTAACATAACTACCTTCAGCACCCCCACTTTGAGCACCTATCCTAGTATCTGAATCACTGAAAGATTGTGTAGATAATCTTCTTGTAAGGCCTACACCAATATCATTATTTTTTCCTAACCATACATTACCCTGAACAAGCATAGTATTGTTTGCTGATTTTGGTGTAATTTTAACAAATAAATTACTTAGAGGTACAGCAAGACTTTCCCTCTCTTGATACCAATCTTCCTGTGTATCGTCAGTACAATACTGCACTTGAACTATATGTCCAGCAGGAAATACAATACCACTACCTAATGTTCCTGTTATATCCGAACTTAATACAGGTTCGTCAGTACCTGATTGAGTAAATACGGTTTTTCCACCAATTGTAAGAGTTGCCATTATGCTGATATTTCCATTACAGTTATAGTAGAAACATGCCGGTGATCATATGTGTTAGTATCTCTATCTGTCTTTGACTTATTAATATATAAGTATTCACCAGCACTTTGATTATCATATCGATACGATGCTTTTATTTTATAAGTTCTGGAACTAGTATTGCCTACAGGTATCAATAATTGCCCTGTGCATAAAGCGTTTATTCCATCTGATGAAGCGTTATTATCCATAGTAAAGTCTAGAAATCCTCTAGCTCTATTTGATGCAGCGTCTGCTAAACCTAATTCAGTGTTATCCTGGAATAATCCTATATGTCCAACCCAAAAACCACTTGCAGCATGTATATTACACATTATTAAAACTTTATTTCCTGCAAATTTAGGAGTTAATGTAACTGCTAATCCTGGTACATCTACATAACTGGTACTTTGTGTTTCAAATGTATCTGTTTTTAGAGCCTGTTGAACATCAACTATCATACCATTCGGTAATCCAGCGCCTACTTGGGGTCTATTGTTACTTGATTGTGTAAACAGTTCATAGCTATTAAGCTTCAGTATTGCCATTATACCGGTTCTTTCGGCCAAGTTATGTTAATTAAATTACCATCATCATCAAGTTGTGGTTCTACAGTTGATGGAAGATCCCTCAATGCTTGTCTGTAAGTTTTCCATTCAGTAAGTTCTGTGCCCTGCTCTAATCCTTTTGTGATAATCCAATCTGTTTCTGCTAAGAGTTGATTGCGTTTTTCTCGCAGTCTCCTTAATGCACGGTCATAAGTTTGATCTTGCCAAGTCTTTTCTTGCTGTTCAACCTCTGCAATTTCTGTAGCAGTTAGTGGTACTAATATTCCGTTTACTAATTTATTCATTTTATCCCCAACAACGAATATGAATGGGAAGCAATTGTGCCACTTGCATATTTTAAGCGCATAAAATTTATTCTCGTTAAACCTTTTAGTATATGTCCACCAATTCTCCAAATATATGTGTCTCCATTATGATTTACCCCTTGTGCAAATCCATTACAATTGCACCGCTCAAGCGAAGCATCTTGACTAGCAAAAATTGTGATTTCTACTTGTACACCTTTGTTTGCTCCATTATCAAGACTGTCAACTAATTTTACACCGTCAGCAGCGTCAGTATTAAACTCAAAACCTCCATTGGCGCTAGTACTACCCATTCTTGTATAAATCCTGCCTGTGCGACAAGTTAAGAAACTTCCAGTATTATTATTAACAGAAAAACTTAAAAATAGAGGTACATTGTCTGTGGTAGGAATTAATCTATGGAAACGCAGTATATATATTTTATAATCTGGAACAATAATAGAACTGTTAAAATCAACGCTTGCTACTGCTGTTGTACTACTTGATTCGGATAATAAAGTAGGATGCCCAGCAGGGAATTGAACATTGCTATCTAAACTTATATTTGCTGTAGAATCTGAATGTGATGCCAGTGCTACACCACCGATTTTAATTGTTCCTGCCATTATTCAGGTACCTCCGGCCAAGTTACGTTTACCAAATTACCTTGCTCATCTAGTTGTGGATTAGCTGTTGCTGGTAGATCTCTCAATTGTTGACGATAATTTTTTTGTGCTTCAGTTAAAGCAATGCCATCTACTGCTCTGCTTGTCCACCAATCTATTGCTGCTAATCTGCGATTACGTTCTTGTCTAAGCATGTGCATTGGTTCGGCTGCTTCGAGTTCGTTGACCTTGGCTTGAAGTTCTTCTTCAGATGGTTTTGGTTTTTCATCATACCATTCTAATCCAGAATAGTCAAAGCCTTTTAGAACATATTTTGCAGATGAATATAATTCTGTTATTGCGTGTGATATATCAAACCTCATACTGCGATCTCATATAAGATAAGAGAAGATATTCCAGATTCATTAGTACCACGATTTTGACTTCTGTTTATGTATAATGTACTGTCTCCTCGAACCCAAAATCCCGCAGAAAGAGAATCTCCAGTTCCAAAATTCATAGTTTTTACTGTTGTTCCGCTCATAGTTCTTATTGAATATTGACCATTTATTCCATCCCCATCTGCTGTGCCAGGGACATCTTCTACATAAGTGAGTGAATTATTTATACTGTATGTAGAACCTGCTTTTTGCATTATATCAGGAGTATTATCTGTTGATGTATTACCTGATTGTAAATAAATCCTTAGACTATGACCATGAGCATCTACATAACCACCTGCTACTAAAATCCAATGAGCAATGAATTTACTATTATTTCCTTTTGCTGTTCCTGTCAGTTCTATAATTTTTGTGAAAGTAGTTCCAATAGTTGTTGGTGTATCATAATATCCATGTAACATTTGCAAAACATGCCCAGCAGGGAATTGAACATTGCTATCTATATTTGTATTTTTAATTGTAGCTATGTCTGTTGTTGGATTATAATTAACAACTTCTTTTCCAGACATTTTTAAAGATATAGCCATATTATCTTATATCCATTGTTCCATTAACTGACAGTTCGCCTGTGACTGATATTGTATTGAACACCATCATTGATGCATTTGAATCTACAGAAAGAGTTCCACTAATATTTATTGGTCCGACAAGCATTGCATTGCTGTTAGCATCAACACTATAATTTTCTGAAAACACTGGATTAAATTCAAATAAACCCATATTATCTACAGATTGAACTATGTTATTACTAACATTTATTTTACGGGCAAATGTTCCTAAATTATCTGCTTTGCTCATGTAGATGGTTCCTCTGGCCAATTTTCAAATACTAATAAATTATTTTCATCAAGTGTTGGTTGTGGTAAATTTCCTGCTTCTATTTTCTGTGGTACATTTCTAAGTTCAGTTCTATATATTTCCCATTCAGTTTGATCTGAATATGGATAATCAAGTGTCATTCGCCAATCTGATTGTGCAAGTTTTGAATCTCTCATCATTCGCAATTGTTCCATAGCAGTCGGAGGTGTTTCTGAATTTTCTTCTGATTCTGGTTCTGGTATTAATTCAACTACCCACGCAGTTCCATCAAATTTACAGGTATGTGTTTCTCTGTTAAATTCAGGTGGTTCCACATCAGTGCATTGTCCTGGCATTAACCATACTCCAGGTTCTAAAGGAGATTCTTGCCTCGGTACTTCGTTAGCGTTTTGTATGTTATATGCAATCATTTTACCTTTAGTATTTTATACAAAATAAGACGGCTTTATTTTTTGAACGTGTTTCATTACCACCTCTTGAGTCTGTATTGACTCCTAAGTCTCCAAAATTATAACTGTCACCAACTGCTAAAAGACGGCCGGTACCACCGTTACCGCCTCGGTTTACAACCCAATAGTGATAGTGAGATTTGAACTCTTCATTCTGACTTGACCCTATAACATTTCCACCTGTTCTACTTCCGGCATCTGGGTCAATTCCAGAACCTCCATCAAGGCCTCTCATAAACCAACCTCTAAAATCAGGTATAGTAAAAGTAGTGCTACCATCACCAGAACCCCACGTAGTACCAACAATTGAGTATAGGTCACTATATGTGGTTCTAGATATTGGAGAACCATCACAAATCAGCCATCCTGATGGAGCAGTATTAGCGGAATGACTTTGTATAGTTCCTACAGGAACAGTCTGGTTTGATAAATTAACTCCTGCCATTTGAGTATTTGCATCCATAGATGCATTTGATAAAGATACTGTATCTATTTTAATCACACCTCCTACAAGGTCTACATTTTGTGCTAATCTTGAAAATATTTTAGCTTTACTTGGCATATAATATTTTTACTTAAAATGTTTTACCTAAAAATTGCTATGGTAACATGGGTGTAATCTTCTTTTGAATCACTGTTTCCATTATAACCAGTAACACATGATATACTTTGTGCAGTGTAAT
>MDTC01167860.1_pt1 | contig 16091 bp, 12 predicted proteins | sample 811181 | NCBI WGS metagenome assembly MDTC01 (sample SAMN05326644, study PRJNA326480) | marine metagenome | isolation source: seawater | place: Pacific Ocean: North | collected 2011
ATGCAGACTCGTGGCCTGATCAGACAGATGGTAGTATTGCAGAGTCAGAGTGGGGTTTCCAACTAGATTACGATCTAGATTCACTGTGCTCAATCATGATAGACTCCTTGCAAAAGTAGACCAGGTAACAAAATCTGTCATGGTTGACAGATTTTGTTTTACCTGATACTTTATCAAATCAATTGAAATCATCGTCAGATCTACTTAGTGCAGCCATGAATGAGATAAAGCATACAATGGCTGAAAGGTAAAGAATCAGTGCGATGTAATCAGTAGGCTGATCGAAATTTGTCCAGTATGTCAAACTGTTTTGGTTTGTCACAATTTTACTTTGCATTTCGTCAGCATCATCATCTTCTATTTCTGAGGATTGCACAATTTGGAACAACGGCTGAAGATCATCCATGGTAGGTTCCGTATTTCGTTCAAATTCAGGACGCATGTCTAGATAGAAGGTGGATGTCGAACTACCTGCAATAATCAGTCCAGATAACTCTTCAGCTTGCATAGTAACATCGGCTTCAAAGTAAATAGGTAGGGCTGGAGTCATAGCATCAACCAAAGTATATGTTTTGGTCAACTTTGCAGTGATGGGTGTTTCTGTTGGGTTCACAGATGCAGAACAAACATCTACTGGAATACCTTTGACTTCATCAGTACCTGTACATGTGATGTCTGTAATTGCGTACCCTCCGGCATCAAGTCTGTCACCATCTCCAGTAAGGAATCCTCCAGTAGTCTCATCCAGATACTCGACAGTGATTAGTCCATAAGTTTCTGTAAACATTGTTGAGTTACGCCAAGAGAGTTCGTTTGAACCGTCTTCTAATATTGTCTCACCTTTGTCACAATCTGGATTATGTCCTGTGCATATGGTGTAGGTAGTTGCTGGTCCTGTACTCAGTCCACCGGAGTTGTAGTATGTCTGATTGGTCTCTAATTTTGACCAGCCCAGAGACATGTCTGATGCATTTCCTGCAATCATAGCAGACACAGGATCTCTCCATCCAAATAACCACTCATTTACAGTTTGAGTCTTGTAAGGCCCGTCACTACCGTAGTCAAGTAGTAAATCAGGCACGAAATCTGAATAGACTATGTCTCTTAGCATTACTCTCAAAGCAGAAGCAGCATTTATGTCAATACCGTATATACTAGCGATAGTTTGCTCATTCCAAGGCTCAGGGTTTCCTGGCTGCATTGTTTGCAGGTTTATCGGTGGCGTTTGTTGGTAAAACTCACCGTAAAGGAATAATGCTGTTCCAGCAGAAGTCGTCACTCCCAGAGGTCCGTATAGTAGGTTACCAGCAGTTGCAGCATCAACAGATACCCTAGGTGCCCCTTGTGATTCTCCTGCATAGCCCCAAGCGCCTCCTAGGTTTAGACTGTATTCGAGATATCCACCATTAATCGGGTCTTCTCCTCCTAGAGTAATATTTACGAATTGTTCAGCAGTTATTGTTCCAGTTCCACCAAGCAGTACCAATGGTAGAGATGTTTGGCTTGTTAGCCAGCCACCAACCCAATTAGCAATTTCAACGTAATCACCCATGTTGAGATTGTAGGTTGTCATCGCAGTAGCAGCATCCATTCCGATGAAGTTTGCTACTCCGAATGAAGTGCCATTTTCATTTGTTGCTAGTAATCCTAGTGGTGTATCAGTTCCATCTCCTCCAAATAACAGATTCATAGCTACCATGTTGTCAAGATCTACACCAAGGTAATTCCTTATTCGAGTTGAAGCATCTACAGCAGTTCCAGATTGGTCCATAAACCAATCATCATCGCCACCGCCGAACACGCTAGAAAACATACCAGCTATACCCCAACAAACAGCGATGTCGTTAGCGATAGTTGCGTTGATATCTGGTAATGTTTCATTTGCCATTACGGTGAAGCCCCAGATACTAGCTCTTTGCATAGTTCCCACATTGGCAAATCCGTTTCCTGCATCAGCCATTACTTCATCATAGGTTGCGATTGGGAATGCATCGCAGTGGCCAGCAAGAACCATTACACCAACCATTCCTGAGAGTGAAACATCCTCCCCTGTTGGCATCATTGCGGAGTCAAATGCATAAGTTAGGTCAGTAATTGATGCGCTACCAGCGAAATCAACTGCACCTTGACCTTGGATTGATTGAGTGTAGTTTACTGTAGGGGGATATCCTGTCATGTTGTTCATACCGGAAATGTTTGCAGCTGCGAAGTAAGAATCGAACTGATTGTACCAATTCATACCAATCACAGTCGAAGCATTTGAGGCATCCAATGTTTCACCATCGGTATATGCAACGTAGCCACCAGCCATTGTGTTTGAGACCCATTCAGCGGTTACTTTACCAGCACTGAATGAGGTCATTTCGTTGTTAATTGCACCAGCAGCAAATCCGGCCTTGGTTAGATCCATAATCCCCGAGATTGCAAGACCAGTAGCTCCAACAACTTGAGGTTGGAATGGGATATTGGTGGTTGTTACTTCGGTATCACATGGTGTCGCAGAATCTTCAGCACATTCATACACTTTGGACTCGCTGTAGGTAAGAGTCCCAGCATTCTCATCAAATGATACTATTTCTCTATGATAGGTTATATCGTACTCAAAGGGTCCAACCTTTTCATACACAGGATTAGCATCGCCGGGATTGGTTAGATCCCATGCGTAATATGTTCGGCTACCAGTACTTGTAGCCCAGTCATCTTTAGCCTCTGTACATTTTTCATCTGCGCAAGCAGAATCTGTTGGGTATGTTTCAAAATTATCCGCAACTGCGTCTTCCACTGCACCAGTAGATAGTATCGATAACGGTGCGCTTAGTACAAGACAAATGATTGCAGTTCCTAGCATCAGTTTAGTGTTAGACATCAAACTCATGGAAGTGTTTTGCGAAACACTAAGCATTAAACATTACACCGGTTTAACGATGTATCGTTCAAGATTTTCATGATATTGCCACCTCCCGACCATTAATTTTGTAGGGATTGAATTTTTTTGATAATTCGTAGTTTAGACTAGAATGAATATTTGTTTCGCGACCCAATGTTGAAATGGGGGGCGCGACGGGCTTAAACCCCGTTGAAGAGCATGAAGTATGTCGTCGTGTCGGGAGGCGTCCTCAGCGGATTAGGCAAAGGAGTAACTGCTTCAAGCATCGGCGTGCTACTAAAAAGCGCGGGACTGCGAGTCACAGCAATCAAAATCGATCCTTATCTCAATAGCGACGCAGGCACTATGTCTCCATTCGAACATGGCGAAGTCTTTGTTCTTGATGATGGAGGAGAGGCTGATCTCGATTTAGGTAATTACGAAAGGTTCTGTGATTTGAATTTGTATAGAGACAATAATATCACTACAGGAAAGATATACTCAGAAGTGATTGAAGCAGAGAGGCGTGGAGACTACCTTGGAAAAACGGTTCAAGTTATACCCCATATTACCGATTCTGTCCAAGATTGGATTGAGAGAATTTCTGCAGTTTCTGCAGATGGTTCTGGCGAAGAACCAGAAGCCTGTGTAATCGAATTAGGAGGTACTGTAGGCGATATTGAAAGCTCACCTTTCATTGAAGCTCTAAGACAGTTCCAATTCAGAGTTGGAAGAGAAAATGTGAGATTCGTTCATGTCTCCCTTGTACCCGTAATGGGGCCAGTAGGCGAACAAAAAACAAAACCTACCCAGCATACAGTCAAAGAGTTAAGAGGATTGGGAATAAATCCAGATGTTTTGGTTTGTAGAGCAGAAGAACCACTTGCACAGGAAACTCGTGAGAAGTTAGCAGCATTCTGCCACGTTTCTCCAAATGCAGTAATGAGTGCTCATGATGTTTCTAATATTTACAGAGTTCCTCTTTTACTGCGTGATCAAGGAATTTGTGAAGCACTGGGCATTGATTGTAATGCTACTGACCTTATGTCTAGGTGGGAAGAAATGGCTGACAGGGTTGATAATCTCGGAGAGGATATTCATATCGCAATGGTTGGTAAGTACACAGGTTTGACAGATTCCTACCTTTCTGTCATCAAGAGTTTACAACACGCTTCATATGTTGTCAACAGAAATTTGATGATTGACTGGATTGAGGCAAGCAATCTAGAGGATGAAGATCATGAGGATTGGACTACACTGAAAAGAGCAGATGGCATATTGGTGCCTGGAGGGTTTGGAGATAGAGGAATCGAAGGTAAAATCCTAGCAGCCAAGTACGCTAGGACGCATAAGGTGCCATACCTAGGAATATGTCTAGGATTGCAAATTGCTACAATTGAATTCTGCAGAAATGTGTTGGGCTTAGAAAGTGCAAATTCAACCGAATTTGATGAAAATACACCAAACCCAGCCGTAGTATTCATGCCTGAAATTTCAAAGACGCATCTTGGCGGCACGATGAGATTGGGTAGCAGGCCAACAATATTCCAAGTCGATGACTGCAAAACAAAACGCCTCTATGGTAACGCTTCTCAAGTTGATGAGCGTCATCGTCACCGTTACGAAGTAAATCCTGATTTAATTGAAAAAATAGAGAACGCTGGCCTCGTATTTGTTGGTAAGGATGAGACAGGTCAGCGCTGTGAAATATTTGAGTTGGATGACCATCCTTACTATGTTGGTGTTCAGTACCATCCCGAATTCAAGAGCAGGCCGGAAAGACCTAGCCCGCCATTCTTAGGCTTGTTGAAAGCAGCCGCTGGGCACGATTTGTGATTATCTCAAATCACGTAATACTCATCATTATAACAAATGAGAATATGAGAATAGCCATGGATAGCAAAACGCTAGGCATGAGTTTGCTCGTTGTTTTTCTGATGGCGAGTTCAGGTGCGGTTGTTCTGGTTGTTGATAATCGAATGAATGATGACATCGAGGTAGTTGAAGAAGTCAAGCAAGAAGAGATTGAGGAAGTAGACTACCCCCCAAAGCTCCTTGTTGATTCTGATTTTGTCCATAGATGGGATGGCAATAACGCAACAGCAGATGGTTTTGTTTACGACGAAAGCCCTCAAACGTCAACTGTAAATGTTGTAATTCTGGATGAGAATATGGCAACTGTAGCATCTTATGACCTACCGGTTGATGTCGATGGATATTGGTTAGTTGAAACACAGATATCAGAACCTGGTTATTGGATTTTAGATATATCGGCGACCGACGGATTAGGTCAGATTAGCGAATCGAAGAAAGCATCTCTTGAGGTAACTAAGCCAATTGAGAGCGAACCGATTTTTAATTTCAGATGGGATGCACCGACAGAGAACGAAACAGCAGGTACAATTAGCGGTTATGTGATTCATGAATTCCCAGAGACATGTGAAATAGAATACAGACCAAAAGACCAGAGCTCATCCTTCCATGTAGAGGGAGTTTTCACTAGCGATTTAGGCTTGTACAACATGACTTTTGACACCTCTACTCACAATACAGAAGGAATTGTGGTAACCGAGTGTGGAATGTTTCAGAGATCACAATATGCGGCGTATGTAATCTTACCAATGCCTCCCGAACCTGTTGGCGATGGCGATAATGATGCTGTCCTTGATGATGTAGACGAGTGCCCCACAACTCCAGAGGGTGAGCCGGTTTATTCGACTGGTTGCTCTGACTCAGAAACTGATGATGATGATGATAATGTCATGAATGATCGAGACCAATGCCCTTCAACCCCTTCTGGGGAATCCGTCGATTATTATGGCTGTTCAGATAGTCAGAAGGATGATGATTTGGATGGTCTAACAAATAACCTAGACGATTGTCCAAATACTCCGGCAGGCGAAGTTGTAGATTCATCAGGATGTTCAGATTCTCAAAAAGATGATGATGGAGATGGTGTAACAAACGACCTCGATGCATGTCCCGACACTCCACCAAATACAGAAGTTAATTCTGTGGGCTGTTCACAAGAACAATCTGGCCCGCTGAAAATACTGGCACTGCACGGTGGAGGGCAGACCGCAAACGGCTTGAGAAATATGCAGGGTATCCAGGATTTGATGAGTTCATTAAGCGAATTTGAATTCGTCTTTGCTAGTACACCTGAAAGTAATAATGTGTGGATAAGAGATCCACCTGGTGGAAAAGGTGAGCCAACAACAGATAGGGATTGGGCAGATGCATCAATAGATTATCTTGACCAGATAGTTGAGGAACAAGGCCCATTTTATGCGATACTTGGATACTCACAAGGAGCAGCAATGATACCGGTGTATCTTGCTAACACAGATAAGACATTCAACAGGGTGATGATGTACAATGGTTACCTACCAACAACTCATGAGGGATTGATAGACACTATCAATGAGGCTGCACCATTTTCCATTCCTGCAATGGTGTTTTCAGGAGAAAATGACGATGGATTCAAGGATATGGCTCCCGCTCTAGCAGGAAAGTTCTCGCAATGTTTGGAGGTCCACAGTCAAACCGCTGGGCACAATCCTCCATATCAAAGCGATTCGACATACAATCAGATTTTGAATTTCATTAGAGATGGAATGTCTTGAGAAAAAAACAATTTTTTCTTATGGTTAGAAAATTGGAGCATTCTATATGGTTCCACAGCCATGCCAGTGAGATAAGAAATTGTTCTGGAGATTGATTTTGTCAAAGACACTCCGCATAAGCTGAGCTGTACGATTATATGACAACTACCAATGGTTAACGACGTGATCTGAATCTTGTTCTAGTTAGTTAATTTCCAGAAAGCTGTAAGTGCTTCATCAGTGCCACCTTTAGAAGAAAATAGCATTTCTCCATCCTTCCAATATTCGTATATATTTGCTCCATTATGGCATTGGAAGAAAGAATTACTTGAATCACTCAAGATAATCATCCAAAATTCGTTTGCCTGATTCACCAGTTCTCTCAATTTGTCATAATCACCATGCCAATCGAATGAACCACCCTCTCCTCCATCAAGACTTATTGTCGTAGGGTTAGGGACTGTAAATTTGAAATTCGATAGGTCCACCTCTTCCAAGTTGTGTTTTGGAGTTAGGAAATCTTCATTTTTGTCTCCAGTACTATCTGAAATTGAAACTCCAAAAATCTTTGAAATCATGTTGGTTAGCCAATTGGACATAAAAATCCCAAGTAAAATCAATTTATTATTGATATCCTAGGTGATAATCCTTCTAGTATAGTTTTCTTGTATTGTCAGGAGATTCGGATATATCCGGATTGGCATCTTCTTCATGAGCCGTTAACGAATATCAGGTTGACAATAAATTGGAATGCTAAGAACCAACCAATACAAACTGCTGCAATCCAAATTAGAGAAGGATCGTCACCTCCTGAGGCATATGAGTACGCTACAATAGCCAAGGCTAGGCCTAAAACAAAGAAAACTCGATAAAAAATTGTAGCCATTATGCTACCCCTTGTAGATAGGGCGTTCCAACCATTGAAACCAAACCACTTTTGAATGAATCTTGGTTCATTATCCTCCAAAAAAACACCTCATGCCTTCCAATTCTTGTGTTGTTCATACACTGGTAGTTTTGCTTTTGGTTGCTCATCCATTCTATCGAGAAGCCAAATGACCCAATCAAACGGACCAACGCCATTTTGTTCTACATTGTCGGCAGAATTAATCCAAATCGAATTGATAAATTTAGCTAGTTTCCTAAATCTGTTATCCAATATCATCGAATATGGTTGATAGTAAGCACAAACAATGTCCATGGATAAGTGCCCTTGGAATACCATAATCGCATGACTATTCAAACCAACAAGAATTGAGTTAATTGCATTTTTTTCTTCACGGCTTAACGAAAGAACGTCATCTACTGTGAAACCTTCCTCTAATTCATTCGCAATTACACCCATGCCTCTCTGGACCATTGGTGTGCTAAGATGTTCAGCTATACGTTCAGTAATTTCTCCTCGCCTTGTATGATTCCATTCCAATATCTGTCTTAATCCAAACAGCATTGTCAATAGAATTGCTATTCCCCCGAGAGCCTCACCAATCTGGGCCGCAGTCTCTAGGTCCATAATCAGAAAAATATTGAGACGAGAAATATGCTTTTTCTTGTTTTAGTGGCATTATTTTGTTAATCTGTAGCAACTCGAATTACACGGGTAGTTCTGTATCCCTGCAATAATTTCAGATATTTGCGATCTCTAATCTCAAGGTCTAGCTCTTCTTCGCCAGTATCAATTCTGACCTCACTTAATCCCAAGAGTTTTGCTGGAGTAGCAATACCTAGAATATTTTCAATGCCTATTTCTCTAAGCACACTAGGTGAGAGTTGTAGGTTACCTCTACCAATTAGAAATCCTTGGCCTCCCATTGGTGAAAGGAGTAGTAATTTTCTTCCTTGGTGTTGGCTGATAATTTCAAGTAACCCTTGTTCGTTGAGATCTTTATGCATCACTCCGTTGTGTTGGATGTCAATTCCTAACAGAGTTGATTCATAGCCAAGCAATTTGCACATTTGCCTCAATGTACCTCCGCTCCCCCATATTATCATCAATTCAGGATTTTCTTCAACAAGATTGCCGACATGCGATGACATAGCCTCGAGGGTTTCTTCCTCACTTTCCCTTTGAACCTGCTCCTTAGCACCCTGCATCCATCTTGGACTGGCGGGAGTAAATGCTTCTCCATACATTCGAACTTTCCATTCACCTTTCAAGTAAACTTCCTCATCTAGGTCCATCACTTCAGTTCTGGCAACCATCAGGTCTCCTGTTACAAACGACCAAACGACCTCTGCTGCTGCTTTAGGGGTTGTAGCAAAGCAGCCACTATGCATTTTTACGCCACCAGGAACACCTACAAGTGGCGTATCTCTATCTCCTAGTGCTTCAACGATATCTCTAGTTGTTCCGTCACCACCTGCATACAAGAATAAGTCAGGCTCGTGAGATTTTACGAACTCAGCCGTAACCTCTGCTGACGTAATTTCAGGTGTATTCCCTGTAGATGTATAGGAACTAGGAATCCAATCGCCTCCCATCCTTCCATCCCATGCAAGGAGTTCAATAGGAGTCTGTGAAATTTTAACCAGATGTTCAAGACATAGTTTCATTCTAGGTCCCGCCCTATCTTCGGCACCAGCAGCTCTTGCTTCGGCGGCTCTGCCATCACTTCCTTTGAATCCTAATCTCCCGCCCAAGCCCGCATCTGGATTCACCACTACTGCGATTCGCATTGTTGCCCCGAAAACTAAACAATACATCAAACCGATTATTTATTGATCAACGATACGAATAGTCATGAAGAGGCGAACTGACGATATGAGTTTCGAAAATGCATGGGAGAAGCAGTATGCTGATGAGAGCAAAGGTGCTCCTGCAAAGGGTCCCAAGGAAGTTGATGATGTCAAAGTTCACCATCCTCCTGCGTTTAGGGGACAGCGAGACATTGTAGAAAAAAGAGACCAATTTAAGATGCCCAAAAGGCAAGCTCCTATTCAAGAAAAAAAGCAGGTAAAAGTTGTTGATCAACCATCATCAAAAGAAGGTGATGACTTTGATGTTGAATGGTAACGGCAAATTGATTTTAATCTCGAGATACTAATTATCTGACAAATCTAATCGCCAAGGTGAAGAATAGAAGCGCCCCCGAGGGAGGCGGAGGCAACCCCCGTGCCAATGATTTCAGTAACCCTGCCCGACGGTTCAGTGAATGAATACGCAGCAGGAATAACGGCTGGAGAAATTGTAATTGACATAGAGGGTAGAAAGCATGATTGCGTCGCAGCCTCAGTAGATGGAATTGAGAGAGATTTCTCAACAATTTTACAATCAGATTGTGCAGTAGAGGGAATTTCAGGATTCAGCGATAATGGAATACATATTCTCAGGCACAGCGCAGCTCACCTGTTAGCACAAGCTGTTACCTCACTATATCCAAATGCAAAGCCTACAATTGGGCCAGCAATAAATAGGGGGTTCTACTATGACTTTGCTGATCTACACGATTTTGGGGAGTCGGACCTAAAACAAGTGCAAAAAAAGATGCATGAAATTGCTAGAAGAAATGTCACAGTTGAGAGGATTGAATGCTCGGATGAAGAACTCAATGAATTGTTCCAAGAAAATCCGTACAAAATTGAAATCATAAATGACAAGTTGGAAGACGGCGAATCTTCAACCATATATCGCCAAGGTGACTGGTACGATTTGTGTTTAGGACCTCACGTCCATTCAACTGCTAAGTTGATGCATGTTAGACTAACCTCGGTTTCATCAGCGTTTTGGAGAGGTGACCAGAATCGAGAACAATTAACTCGAATATATGGGATAGTTGAGCCTACAAAAGAAGCATTAAAATCAACGATGAATGCAATTGAAGAAGCGAAAAAGCGTGATCACAGAAAACTTGGGAAGGATTTGAGACTGTTCCATGTAGACGAAGAAGTAGGTCAAGGATTGATTCTTTGGACACCTCGTGGAGCAATTATTCGCACATGCTTGCAGAATTTCATATCAGAACACTTGACAAGGCAGGGCTATCACCAAGTCTACACGCCGCACATTGGCAAATTAGACCTATACCGAACAAGTGGGCATTTCCCTTACTATCAGGATTCCCAATATCCACCATTAGTGGAGAAAGACATGATGTCGCGTCTTGCTTCAGAGGGTTGCTCATGCAGCGAATTATCAAACATGATGGCAGATGGTGATATCGAAGGTTACATGCTTAAGCCCATGAATTGTCCTCATCACATCAAAATATATTCTTCTCAAGCAAGGTCTTACAGAGATTTACCACTCAGATTTGCAGAATTCGGAACTGTCTATCGCTGGGAACAATCTGGTGAGATTTCCGGCCTAACTCGTGTTAGAGGATTTACTCAAGACGATGCACATCTTTTCGTTACAGAGGATCAAATCGCCAATGAGGTGCTTGGCTGCATTGAACTTGTGCAGGTTATCTTCAATGCTCTGGGTATGAGTGATTACAGAGTGAGAGTTGGATTGAGAGATCCGGATTCAAGTAAGTACGTCGGAGATACAGAAAAATGGGATCGAGCGGAAGATGCTTGTAGAGCTGCAGCGAGTAGCTTAGGAGTTAATTGGTCTGAAGAACCGGGAGAAGCGGCATTCTATGGTCCTAAGATTGACTTCGTGGTTAAGGATGTCATCGGCAGGGAATGGCAGCTTGGAACAGTCCAAGTTGACTACAATCTCCCAGAGAGATTTGATTTACAATACAAGGGTAGTGATGGTGAAATGCACAGACCAGTAATGATTCACAGGGCACCATTCGGTTCAATGGAACGGTTTTGTGGAGTTTTGATAGAACACTTCGCAGGTAAATTTCCGACTTGGCTCGCACCAACACAGGTACACGTCCTCACGATATCTGAAAAACAGATTGAGTATGCTAAGGATATCACTGCAAAACTGAAGGCAGCAGGAATTAGGGCGGAGTTAGATGACGGTGATCATACCATTGGAAAGAAAATACGAATGCACCGAAAATTCCAGCCTGCTTACATGCTAATCATTGGTGATGATGAAGCCGACAATAAGTCGGTCTCGATAAGAGCAAGAAATGGTGATCAAAGAGCAGGGGTTTCTTTTGATGAATTCCTTAACGAATTAAAAGATGAAATTGACGCTAAGGTGGCATCTCCTTCTTTGGTTCCCCCAAAAGAAGGCTGATGGTTTCATATGGGAATTAACCTCGTGAGCGACTTTGGTCCAGTGGCTGTATTTGCTATTGTGTTAGCGGGGCTGTTGGCTTATTTCTTCCAAGATAAAATTATTCCAAGAGGTTTGTCAGGCTTACAGGTTGCTTTCCCAACTGGCGCAAAAAGGTACGAGGTTCATACTGTTACATCTTCGAAAGAAGACGCTAAGCAGTTATTGAAAACTCCTGGAATGCGAAATGGTTTGACGGTTTATGTTATGGCTTTGTCAGGCGCTATTTTACTCGGAGTTGAGTGGCTATTTTACCAAATTGGGATGTCAAATGGCATTCATATGGTCTCGCTTGCAATTGCTCTGATTATGATAGTTGTTCCAGCAATGATATCAACAGGAGTATCAATGAGCACTCAAATTATTACGAGAAAGGGTGGAAAAAAAGCAACACTACAAGGTGCAAGCACGTTCAGGAACGGCGTTGGAGTTTCAATAACTATTCTTTGGTTTACCTCACTACTAATGATATGGTTCATGATGGGTTTGAATAATGTAGATTTCGACAGAAAATTATCAGTCGTAGGCTGTCTAGCATTTGCTCCGGGTTTCATCGCCTATGGTAGAGTAATGGGGTCTTCTTGGACCGCTTTGACCGAATCGAGCAGACAGCTGTCCAAAGGGGAGCCATCCGCTTTCTATCCATTCAAACCCCCTGCTAGAAAACAAGCGATTTCAACACTAGTTTGGATAAATACCGCAGCAATGCCGTTTATTGCGTTTAATACATTCATATCATTGGTTTTACTTGCGATAAATCCAGATTTGTTTGTCCACTCTCAACAGGTTCTCGATTTACCAGAGTATCGTGTTCAATCTTCAATTATGGAAGAAGGAGGTATCATTGGGTTTTACGCCATAGAACTATTCTCCAATATATCTGAGCCCGGTATTCGTGTACCTCTGGTTACGATGGTATTGCTTTTCTTACTACTCAACGTCGCACTTATTGGATTCTTATTTGTGTATGAAGTTGCGAGGATTTTATTCTTAGATATTGCAGATGTTTCAGGAAAGGGTGGCATACGCTTAGCCGATTCAAGATTGCTAAGAAGTGAGAAATCACAACAAGCCAACGTACTGAACTTCTGCTTTACCGGATTTGCTGGGCAGTCTATGCTTCTACTTGCCCTTGCAATGTTAACATTTTGGGATTCTCAATATCTTCCACAAGGACAACAGTGTGGCAGTTGGCAGGATTCAATCTGCCAGGTTCTAAAGAAAGATGCTCTTGAGGAGTTGACATGGATGCTTGCTTCTGGCGGACAAGTGGTATTTTTGGGGATTTGGGTTCTATCTCGAAGAACTGGACAAAAGTTGTCAGATGTCTCATTTGACGCTATGGCAGACCAAAGAAGAGTGGAACTGAAAGCAATCGAGAATATGATTTACAGAGAAGGTAAAGACTTCCGTACGCTGATTAGTTCAGATAAATGGTCTGAGGCAATGGAAAAAATGGAACTATTGTATGAGGACCACGGTGAAGAAGCAATACAGGGATTATCCCTCGTTAGAAGAACTGAAGCGAGTATGGAGATGTTGATGGGGCTTGGAAGATGGGATCAAGCCGAAGAGGTAGCACTGTCTTTCCTGGCACTTAGAGCGGGAAGATCTGCGGAGATTGCTCGAATGATTCTAGCAGCAGCTTCACTTGCTCAAAGGGATATACCCGAGGCAATACCGCGACTTGAATTGTTACCGGATGAGGATGTTGAGTCTGCCAGATTGAAATGGATTGCATCAGTACTCGACCCGAAAATTAAGTTGAATTCCTCGACTCGCTCCATACTTCGTATGGATTCTTTAACCAAGAAAAATATCGATATTCTGAAAAGATACAGAGATGGTATTCCTGCAGGTAACATTAATTGGAAAAATAAGCCCTCTACAAAACTGATAATCCTTGGTGAAATAGCAAGGTTCAGATTATGGTCGCAATCTGAAATTGCTCTGGATAGATTAGAATCATGGGCTCAGAAAAACGACATAGATCTAGAAGAATGGCCTCATGGACAAACAGCAAGGGCTCTTCTATACCTCGATAGAGGTATGAAAGCCAGTGCTATTAACATAGTTGAGAAGACGATGAAGAAGCATCCTCGCCATCCACACATCAGAAGGCTAGCGATTCATTTGGGTAGCCAGGGAGAAATGGAAATTCCTGAGTCAGAGGTTACCGGTTTGATTTGGGCAGACACCATGGGTGGAGATTGGGAGAAAAATTGGCAACCCAGCCACAATGTCGTTTGTCCACCTACAATCACGTCCAGCTCTATGAAAAAGCACTCTTGGAGCGCTAATGCATGGTCCGCACGCAGAAGGATGGCAGAATTTACAAATTCAAAGAAGGGATGGAAAAATTTAGACTGGTCTAATGCGCCTCTAGCAAATCACTTGATCATGACAGGCCTAGTTACAACACTTGGTGGAGCCCCTGTGGATATGGGATTGCCTGGATGGATAGATTTCAAAGCATGCGATGACGCGAATCTGTTTGACCTTTAATCAAACTAAATTGTCTACCAATGCTTCAGTATCCTGTGTCTTCCCACAATACCTGCATCGTAATTGTAATGGTTCTCGATTTACTACAATCAATCTGTGGGGCAATGGCTCGCGTGGATTGACAGTAATACAGTTGGAAAATGTACACCTTGCGACGTTTACAACCTCGTCAGTGAGATTTATTTCTAGCTTTTCAGCAACCAAATAGGCTCGAATGATTGCAACTGAAGCGTCAGGAGCTACAAGAGCAAGTCTGTCTAATTCGTTTTGAGTAAGTTCCCTATCCTCGACTTTGATTATGTCTTTACCTCCCATTTTTTGCGATGGGACGTTCATTACGAGCGATACTGGATTTGACATATCTCCTCCAATTCCGAGCATCTTCAAAACCGATAGTGACTTCCCTGCAGGAATGTGATCAATTACTGTTCCATTTTTGATTGCTGTAACTCTGCGCATATTCGCTTCTTGGCTCACAGTTTCACCCCCTTCTCTTCAACATCGTTCGGAATATCAACGTTCAGTAGCCAACACATTAGAGCCATTCTCGCAACAACACCGTTGAAAGCTTGTTCGAAATATGAAGCGTGCCTAGTTGAATCCACAGATGGATGAATTTCGTCCACTCTTGGTAGCGGGTGCATGATGATCATGTCAGGCTTTGCTCCATCTAAATCCCTAGCATGTAATTTGTAAGCACCAGCAACTTTAGCGTATTCGTCTTCGTCAGGGAATCTTTCCTTCTGAATCCTTGTCATGTATACAACGTCTGCCGAATTGATATTCCCCAATAAGTCATCTGTTTCCGTAACTTCAGCTCCATGTGACTTTAGGTCCGAGACTATTTCTTCTGGCATTCGTAAACTCTCAGGAGACGCAAAGATGACACTGCAGCCAAATCTTACAAGCGCATGCGATAAAGAATGGACAGTCCTTCCGTATCTTAAATCTCCAGCTAAAACCACATTCAAGCCCTCAAGAGTTCCATGAGCTTGTCGAATGGTAAACAAATCTAGCATAGTCTGTGTTGGATGATGGCCTGCCCCATCTCCTCCGTTTAGGATGGGAACTCTTGCACTATCGCATGCATATTGGGCAGCTCCTTGTCTTGGATGTCTCATTGCTATGATATCTGTGTAACCATCAACCATCTGTATTGTGTCAAACAATGTTTCGCCTTTTACCACTGAGGATGTTTTTACATCACCAAGGTTTACTACATCGCCACCCAGTCGCTTCATTGCGGTTTCAAAAGACATTCTCGTTCTTGTTGATGGTTCAAAGAATAGATTTCCTAGAATTCTTCCCTGTAAAAGCGGGAGATATAACTCTCCTTTAGCAACAGGAAGTAGTCTCTCAGCGTCATCAAGAATTCTGATTATTTCTTCATTTGTTAGGTCGTCCATAGTGATGAGTCCGGGCATACATCTCCCCCTTCCTGTTGAGTTGTGCCTAACCCGACCTTGAACATATGGGCGCGAAATTCCGCTTTCTTGATGTGGTATGGGTTTTTGCTAGAAATCATGCGAAGGGTCTTGCTTGTGACGATATTGTTACTGTTACCCGCAATTAGTGCGGAGGAAACAGACAATTGGACAGTCGAAGTAGAAGACCCGTTTGGCAATCCGATAGAAAACTGTGATATCATCCTTAGAGAACCTTGGTCTGGTAGTGTTATCCAACAGCCCGTTGGAGCAATGTACCACCCGAGTGCTTCATGTGAAGGTTATGTGGTTATGTGGCACCCTCCTGTCGCATCTACTCAAACCACAGTGGTATTGGAGGCTCATCCGGTAATTGACGATCTATTTTCAGTCGTTGGGGCTGACTCGATTCAGGTTATTGGAAGCGATTGGGAGCAATCAGTGTCCGATGGACCTGTAAATGCTCCAAGTGGTGTACCTATTTTGGTAATTGGTGAGGGAGGAACTAAGAC
>MDTC01174302.1_pt1 | contig 16091 bp, 14 predicted proteins | sample 811181 | NCBI WGS metagenome assembly MDTC01 (sample SAMN05326644, study PRJNA326480) | marine metagenome | isolation source: seawater | place: Pacific Ocean: North | collected 2011
AAGAAAAATCTTCTCCAAGAAGATCTATCTTAAGCATAATGTCTTTAATTTTTGGTTTCATATTTAGTTTTCTAATTGTTCTCATAAGAGCAATATTCTTTAGTAAAAAATAAATACACTATAATTATTTATCCTTATGATAGCTAAATGGATTTAAACAAAACTAGAATTGCGATTATTGGTCTAGGCTATGTTGGCCTTCCTTTGGCTGTTGAATTTTGCAAATACTTTGAAGTTATTGGCTTTGATATTGATAAAAATAGAATTGCAGAATTAAAGATGGGCATTGACAAAACTCTTGAACTTACAAAGTCAGAGATTGTAAATTCAGAAAATATTTCCTATACAAACGAGGTCAAAGATATAGATAATTGCACCACTTATATCGTGACTGTCCCAACACCAATAAATTCAGATAAGCAACCAAACCTTGAGCCACTTAAATCAGCTAGCAAAACAGTCGCCACTTTGCTTACTAAAAACAATGTAGTCATATTCGAGTCAACTGTTTTTCCTGGAGCTACAGAGGAGGTATGCGTCCCTATATTAGAAGAAATGTCAGGCCTTCAACTAAATAATGATTTTTTTGTCGGATATAGTCCTGAGAGGATTAATCCTGGTGATAAAGAGCATACTATTAGAAATATAAAGAAAATAACTTCAGGTTCTAGTGAAGAATCTCTTGATTATATTGATGCTTTATACAAAAAAATAGTTATAGCTGGGACATATAAAGCAAAGTCAATAAAGACAGCAGAGGCTGCAAAAGTTATTGAGAATACTCAAAGAGACCTCAATATTGCATTAATTAATGAGCTCGCATTAATTTTCAATAAAATGGATATTGATACTGAAGAGGTCTTAAAAGCAGCAGGAACTAAATGGAACTTTTTAAATTTTAGACCAGGACTAGTTGGCGGACACTGCATAGGAGTTGATCCCTATTATCTAACACATAAAGCACAAACATTAAATTATCAACCAGAAATAATTTTAGCTGGAAGAAAGCTTAATGATGGAATGGCTAATTATATTGGCCAAAAATTTATTGAAGAACTTTGTAACAAAAATATTTGGATTGAAAATTCAAATGTTCTTATTATGGGCCTGACTTTTAAAGAGAACTGCCCAGATCTCAGAAATTCAAAAGTCATTGACCTTATTGAATACCTAAACCAGGGTAAAATTAAAACAGACATTTATGATCCATGGGTAGCCAAATCTGATAGAGAAAATAGTAAATTTAGTTTAAATTTCATTGATAAGCCTAAAAAAAACAATTATGACGGTATTATTATTGCAGTTGGTCATGATCATTTCAAAGAATTGGGCATTAAAAAGATAAGAGAATTTGGCAAAAAAAATCATGTTATCTATGATGTTAAATATACTTTTTCAATGGATGATTCTGACATAAGGTTATAATATGTATTTAATAATATAATGAAAATTTTAGTTACTGGCGCAGCTGGCTTTATTGGGTTCCATCTTACAAACTCCTTATTAAATATGGGTCATGAGATCATCGGATTTGATAACTTAAATGACTATTATGATGTTAAGTTAAAAAAAGATAGATTGACTCAACTTCAGGTACACAAGCTATTTACTTTTATTGAGGAAGACTTATCCAATACGTTAGCATTAAATAAAATCTTCCAAAATAATAAATTTGATAGTGTTGTGAATTTAGCTGCACAGGCTGGTGTTAGATATTCTATTGAGAATCCTCATGCCTATATTGAAAGCAATATTGTTGGATTCATGAACATACTTGAGTGTTGTAGGCATAACGATGTCAAGCACTTGGTTTATGCATCTTCATCATCTGTCTATGGAGCAAATGAAACAATGCCTTTTTCAGTCCATGATAATGTTGATCACCCATTATCTCTATATGCTGCAAGCAAAAAGTCTAATGAGTTAATGGCACATACATATTCACATCTATATGATCTTCCTACAACTGGTTTAAGATTTTTTACTGTGTATGGCCCATGGGGGAGACCAGATATGGCTTTATTTATGTTTACTAAAGCAATCTTAGATGGAAAACCAATCAGCGTGTACAATCATGGAAATATGCTACGTGATTTTACATATATTGATGATATTGTGGATGGCATATCAAAAACTCTAGAAAACACAGCTGAGGTCAATATTAATTGGTCAGGAAAGTCTCCTGACCCAGCTTCAAGTATGGCTCCATGGAAAATTTATAATATTGGAAATTCAAATCCAGTAAATTTAATGGATTTTATATTTGCCATTGAGAATTCAACTGGAAAGAAGGCAACCTTAAATATGATGCCAATGCAGCCTGGAGATGTACCGTCTACATACGCAGACGTAAATTCTTTGTCAAAGGATGTTGGCTACAATCCAAAAACTAATATAGCTGAAGGTGTTGAAAACTTTGTACAATGGTATAGAGATTATTATTCTATATAAAATAATATCCGATGTACAAATTAACCACTTATAGATTAATTGCTCAAATAGCATCATTTATTCTCGCAATTAGTTTAAGAAATATTTCAGATGAGGCGCTAGGAACCTATGCAATTTCTTTATCAATTTTAAGTGTAATTTCTGCAGTTATTACATATGAGGGAACATTTTTAGTAATCTCAAGAAATATCTATCCAAGTAATTTCTTTACAAACCTTAAAGTAAATAGAGTTGTATGGGTATGCTTAACCTTTATTGTTTTATTAATGGCTGATTTAGGACCAACGATTACAATGTGCCTTATTGGATTCTTACTTACACTAGATTTCGAATATTTTATTAACCTAATAACATTAGGTGAAAGAGTTCACGGAAAAGAGGAGCGCTTTAGAAAATATCTTGGTAGAAAAATTATTTTTACAGAATTTTTATTTCCCCTAATATCCGTTTTAGCAATTTACTTTGATCTTATTTTTTATGTATTGCCAATATATATTTTGATTTTTCTTGTTGTGAATTTATATATGTTTGTATTTGCATATAAGAAATCAATCAATCAGCCATTAAAAAAAATACTTCCAAGTTTTAAAGGAACAACAACTGCTTTTTTAAAAAGAACTGACTCACAACTTCAAAGATTAGTAATTGGTGCTGTTTTTGGAACAGGTGTTCTAGGTGCAATATATCCTGCTCTTATAATTGGTAGAGCTGGTAGCATTATAGGAAATATTTGGTATACATATTACTTTAACAGATCTAAACAGATAATCTCAGTAAGCAATACCGTCTTAAGAAATTTGCCCGTCATTATTTTAAGTATACTAATCATGTGTTCAGCATATGCTTATATTTCAAAGTGGTTTTTTTCTTATTTTTTTGAATGGGATGTTGAGGTATTAGTTTATGCTACCTTCTTTTTTATCAATCTTCAGTTCCTCTATAAAACCTTTTTAAGATCAATAATTACGAATATTAGAAAAATTCTTTTATTTAACGCCGCTCTTTCTCTTTCAATTTTTATAAAATTAGCTTATGCATCAATTTTTTCTGTACAGCTATTAGATTGGCTCTTTCTTTCTATTTTAGTAGATGTTGTTGTTTTTTGTTTTTTGCAGTTCTACATTTTTTTGTATAACAAACAGCAAAATAAGCACAAAGAAATTAAAGTTATGAGAGTAACAAATCTTCCAACTAAGGATTTTCCGGCATCAGGACTAACTTCACATATGATATCTTTAGATACTGATGAGAAAATAGCAGTTCCATTTCCAAAAAATTTATGTTTGCATAACTATCAAGAGTCTAAGATTATTTCCGATCTAAAGATTGATTTAAGGAACAAAAAATTATTTAAGTGGGTAAGGTTTATATTGTCAGTTTATTATTCATTTCGTTTATCTAGGATAGCTTCAAAAAATGATATTAATATAGTACATGTTCACTGGGTGCCATTAATGTTTATCAAATTATTTTCTTTTAAAACCAGAAAATTTGTATTAACAATACACGGAGAAGATGCTAGATACCTGGATTATTTTCCTTTTAAACAAATAGCAAAAAAATTCTCAAAAATTTATGTTGTGGGAAGTTATTGGACCAAATATCTTAAAGATCGGGGTTTTATAATCAATGAGATACCTAATTTTTCACCTATCAGTCAAGAAACAAAAGAGGCGATTGAATATAGGTTGAAAAAAAGTAAAAAAAATAAATATACAAAACTTTGCACAATAGCCTCAGAGAAAGATCATAAGAATCTTAAAATTTTTAAAAATATTCCTGATAATTTTCAATCTATGCTTGATCGATCAGAGCTATCAATAGAAATCGTTGGAATTTCTGAAAATTATTATAAAAAAGTAACAGCATGCACTGAAATACCATTTGGCGTAAGATTGCCTGGACGCCTTTCAAGAGATGATACTCTTTTTACAATAGCTTCATCTGATTTATTATTAATACCAAGTTTCACGGAAGGTAATCCAAAAGTAGTATGGGAATCAGTTGAAATGGGTACTTTTCCAATAATATCAAAGCCACTAACATTTTACGGATATGCCCATGACAAATATCCGTTTAGATTTGACCCTTATAATTCAAAGGAATTTTGGGAAATAATTAATTTTGCTCTTAGCAAGAAACAAAATTTTGTTCTAGATGATTATTTTGTTGTAAGTGATCATATTTCTATACGAAAAGAATATAATAATCTTTATTTAAAAATATTAGGGATGAATTTTGCTATCATTTAAACAGTTTGAAAATGCCAATAAAAGAGATGACCAAGAACAAAATAATATTACTCATTTTTTTTCAAGACATTTTGTAAATTATTTTGCATTTCCTTTGTATAAAATTGGATTAACCCCAAATCAAACTACTATAATTTTCATATTAATTGGCATTGTCGGCGGGGTGCTTTCTTTTTTTAATTATCTTTTGTTTGCATATGTTCTTTGGAGAGTTCATATTATTATTGATATGGCTGATGGATCAATTGCAAGAGCTACAAAGTTATTTTCTGATTATGGAGATACCCTTGATAAAGCTGGCCACCACATAATCTATCCAATATATTGGCTCGGCTTTTTATATGCATGCGGGTTAATTTATGATCAACCCCTTTTATCAATTATATTTTTTGCCATTGCCTCATCACAATGGACAATAAAACACCTATTTAAAAATAGAAATGAAAGACCTCAAGCAAAAAATATCTTTAAAAGAATTTTTGCAAATATGTTTGGCATTGAAGGCTTCTTAGTAGTTATTTTGATTTATAGCTACCTAGATTATTTTGATAGTATGCAAATAATTATCTTTCTTATATTAACAAATTCATTTTTATTAATTAGAAAAATCTATTCATTATTAAATTATGTAGAAGAAAAAATCTAAAAAATGAAAAAGTATTTATTCGAAATTAATGCTGAGCGAGTTCTTCTCTTTGCTCTTATATATTACGGACTAAGTATTTACTTTGATGTTCTTTTTTATGATGTTACATCTATTCCAATTTTCTTAATTGCAAATGACAAATATTTTCCTTCGTCAATTTACTTTTATTCGTGGATTGTTCCAATATTTTCATGCATCATTTATTTGATATTATCAAAGTTTAAATCTAAAAATTCTAACAATGTTAATAACCATATACAAAATAATGATAGGCTAAACATAATCCTTCTTTTCGGTTATTTTCTATATTTTTTTATACTATTAATAATAATGCCAAATGCCGACAATCGTGCTTTTGTGTTTTTAGAGATTAATGAAAACTACAGCCTAGTTTCTTGGTTACTACCCATCACTATATGGTGTTCATGCTTTTCAATACTATTTGCAAAAAATAAATTTGAAATATTCATATCATTTTTTCTAGTAATAATCTTTTCATTAACTTTGGTTGATAGGTCTTACCTTTTAATGGGTGTATTAGCATTACTTTTTAGACTGAAAAAATTAAACTTCTTCTTATTAGCTTTTTTAGCTATCTTAGGATTTTTTGTGGTTACATTCTGGAAAGTAGTATTATTTTGGCTAGTTTTTAATATTGATATATATGCCTCTCTAGAAAATGTTCAACCTGGCTTGGCAAGGTTTGAAGCAATTACAAGCCAATCAATTTTTATAAATTGTATTGAATTTAATCAATGCTCACAAATCGATTTATCTTTATTTTTTGAAAGTACTTTTGGAAGGATAATGCCATCACTAATTTATCAATCAGAAGTCGATACCACACAAGTGAGATACATTGATCAATTTTTTCCAGAGATTGCAGAAAGAGGGGGTGGCTTAGGTTATAGTCTAATGGCAGAATTTTCTCTAACCATGGGAAAAATAACAGGCCCATGGTTTTTAACGATTTATATTATTTTCTTATTATCAATTTTAAGATTTACAAAATCACCTATAGTTCATTTTATATTTGCCGTGTATTTTTTGAGATTTCTGAGGGTTGATTTTGCCACTGGAATAAAAGGAATTTTTGTATTTGGTTTTGTATCATTAGTTATTTATAATGCATTATCAATTATCACGAACCTAAGAAAAATTAAAATTAATGCGACATGATGTTTAAACCAATTATATATCTTAAGCAAGTCGCAAATATTTTTTGGAACACCATTAGATATAATCTTTGGAAAGCAACTATAAGAAAAATCTTTGAACAAACTGTCAATGATGAGCTTAGTAATGATGCTTTAGATTGGTATAAAAATACTTCAATATCGATAAATGAATTCGCTACTCAAAATTCACTGGTTATTGATGACCGCATAATTACAGATGAAATGCATTCAATTTCAGAAAAACGTAAAAATGAAAACTCTGCTAGTTCTAATAAAAATCCAAAAAGAAAAAGAATGGGCGGTTTTGGTAATGCGCCAGTTATTTTTTCAATTGTCAGGGGTATGCAAAGAAAAACATGTTTAGAATGTGGCGTTAGTATGGGAGCATCATCTTATGCAATTCTAAAGGCTTTAGAAGAGAACCAATCCGGTGTATTGCTATCTAGCGATTTACCATATTTGTGGATTAAAAATCCAATTAAAAAGATTGGTTTTCTAATACCTGAAAATCTAAAACATAGATGGAGTCTTTTTGTAGGTGATGACAAGGATAACTTGCCAATAATGATCAAGGCTTTAAAAGAAATTGATTTTGCTCATTATGACTCTAATAAAAGTTATCAAGCAAGAGTATTTTTCTTTAACTTAATTAAAGATAACCTAAGTGAAGATTGTGTAATTATCTTTGATGATATTATTGATAATGATCACTTTTTCGATCTTTCACAAAGCTTAGGTGATAATTGGGAAATTTATGTAATTTGCGATGAGGATAAACATATAGGAGTCCTTAAAAAAAATATTTAATGACCATGTTATTTTTAATTTTTGAAAACTTTATCTTATAAAAATGTGCGGTTTTTTTGCAACAAATAGCCCAGAGATAAATCAAAGTCATTTTGAAATTATAAAGAGGAGAATTAACTTTAGAGGCCCAGATGGTGAGTCACCATTGGTTAGTCATAAAGAGTGGAAAATATATCATGCTCGACTAGCAATTATTGCCCCCGACGAAAGATACAACCAGCCATATTTTGATAATGATGGCTCAGTTGTTCTCTTTAATGGCGAAATACTAAACTATAAACAATTAGCAAAGAAATATCATATCCAAAATGATGATTCTGATACTCATGTTCTCTCTCAATTACTTAAAATTAAGGCTTTCAACTTAAATGATTTGGAGGGATTTTTTGCATTTGTGAGAATTGACTCTAACGGAGAATTGACACATTGCGCCAGAGATAAATTTGGCGTTAAGCCATTAAATGTTTATAAAAAAGACAACAAATCAATAACAATTTCAAGTGAAGCATCTGCAATTTCAGATCTATTTGAGTTACCATATAATCAATTAGCACTTGAAGAATATGCTGTATTCAGAGCTCCAATATTTCAAGGATCTTTTTTTAAAAATATTGAATCTGTAAAACCGGGTACTTGTATTATCAATGGAGTTTTTTTTGATAGTCTTGATTATGTCTCGGACTCATACCAACCAATAAATCAAATTATAGAAGATATTGATTTAGCAATAAATGATTCGATTAAATCTAGAATGATAGCTGATGTTCCTGTAGGTCTTTTATATAGCGGCGGAATAGATAGTAATCTTATAAATGAATATTGTCCAAATCAACTTACAAGATATACAGGCGGTTTTGCTGGTGACTATGATGTTGAATATGCAAAAAAATCACTTAATAAAATTAATATTGTTAACGTTGATAATGAAAAATTTATTAAAAGATTTGATGAGATGGTTAATTTAAGAAAAGAACCATTATCCGTTCCAAATGAAGTTATTCTTACTTTTTTAGCTGGTGAATGGTCAAAAAATGGAGGAAAAGTTTTGTTATCTGGAGAAGCTGCTGATGAATTATTTGGAGGATATGACAGAATATATAGTTGGGCTATAAAAGCTAAGAAATTTGATGTAGGGACCTTTCTTTCGTTGTATGCTTACAAAGAATTTAAAGACATTAATGAACCCATTGTTTTAAGAGTTAGAAATTTCTTTGATGAATTAGGGGATATATCTATTTTTGAAATGGTAAGACAATTTTTTATTAAAATACATTTACCAGTATTATTCAGAAGACTTGATTTTGCTTTAATGTTTTCTGGAGTTGAGGGGCGAGAGCCGCTGGCATCCTCAATGATGTTTAAAATAGCAATGAATATTAATCCAAAAGATTTTTTTAAAAATGATTTAGGTAAGTTCCCTCTAAGATACATAGCAAGTAGGAAAATTAATCATGAATTTGCATTTAAACCAAAAGTTGGCTTTCCTATCGATTTGGGAATTATTTTTAATAACAAAAAGACAGAAAATAGATTTGAAAATTATAATATATGGTGCAGCGAAAATTTAAGGAGAATCAATCAATGATAGTTGGATATACAACAGGAGTATATGACCTGTTTCACGTTGGACATGTAAACTTATTAAGTAACGCTAAGGCTTTGTGCGACAAATTAATTGTTGGCGTTACAGTTGACGAGCTAGTTATGTACAAAAATAAACAAGCAGTTATTCCTTTTCATGAAAGAATTGAGGTTGTAAAGAGCTGTAAATATGTTGATTTAGCCATTCCACAAACTTCAATTGATAAAGTTGAGTCAGTAAAAAAATTGAAAGCATCAAAGCTTTTCGTTGGTGATGATTGGTACGCTAATGAAAAATGGGAGATGATGGAAAAAGAGTTAAAAAAATTGAATTGTGAGGTAATTTATTTTCCATATACAAAGGGGACAACAAGCACACTAATAAATTCTACTTTAGATAATCTTAGAATTAACAACAAGAATAATTTCTAATATATGAAAAAATTAAATATTACTGTCATTGGCGCTGGTTTTGTTGGATCATCAATGTCATCGGTCCTATCTCAACATAATAATATAAAAGTTCTGGACATTGATAATAATAAGGTTAAAAAAATTAATAATGGAGAATCGCCAATAAATGAACCTCAAATAGAGGACTACATTAAACAGAATAAAAAAAACATATCTGCAACTAATAATTTTGATGAGGCTTTGAATGATACCGATCTGATCATAATTTCAGTGCCCACAAATTTTGATAATAATCTCAAATGTTTTGATACTGATATTTTAGAGGAAGTTGTATCAATTTCAGTTAGTAAGAGCCCAAATGCTGTAATTATAATAAAATCAACTGTCCCAATAGGATTTACAGAGAAGCAGAATAGCATTCATACTAAATCAAAGATTATTTTTTCACCAGAATTTCTTAGAGAGGGCTCCGCAATTGAAGACAATCTCTACCCATCAAGGATTATTGTGGGAGGCAAATCTAAATATATTGAAGATATGAAAAATTTTGCATGTACCTTAAAAAGATGCTCTCTTAACAAGGAAACACAAATCCTATATATGAGCTCATCTGAAGCAGAATCAGTAAAATTATTCTCTAATACGTATTTAGCTATTAGGGTAGCTTTTTTTAATGAGCTTGATTCTTTTGCATTAAGCAAAGGCATCAATGCACATAATATAATCTCGGGTGTTTGTGAAGATAATAGAATTGGTAATTATTATAATAATCCATCCTTTGGATATGGTGGTTACTGCCTTCCAAAAGATACCAAGCAGTTAGAAACAGACTTTCATGATATACCGCAAACTCTTATTTCTGCTGCAATTACCTCAAATGAAAATAGAAAATTTTTTTTAACATCCAAGATTGATGAGCTTAAACCAGATACCATTGGGATATATAGACTTGTGATGAAAGAAAATTCAAATAATTTTAGGAGTTCTGCCATACTAGATTTAATAAAGAAACTTAAATCCTTAAAATATAAAATAATAATATACGAACCATTTTTGAAAGAAGATTTCTTTCTTGGATGTGAAATCATTAATGATTTGAAATTTTTTAAAAATCAATCGAGCACAATAATTGCAAATAGAGATCATGATGATTTATCTGATTCAAAAAATAAGCTATTTACAAGAGATTTGTTTAATGCAGACTTCTAATCCGTAATGAAAGTTTTAAGAATTTTAAATAGATTTAATGTAGGAGGCCCTACACATAACGCAACCTTTTTAACTAAATTTTTAGCACCTGATTTTCAAACAAAGCTGATTGCAGGAAAAAAACTAGATTCAGAAGCAACATCAGAATATATTTTAAAAGACCAAGAAATTGACTATACCATTTTAAAAAATATGAATAGATCACTTAATATTTATAAAGATATTAAAGCTTTTTTTGAGATCAGAAAAATTATAAAAGATTTTAAACCTGATATTGTACATACACATGCTTCAAAATCAGGTGCTTTGGGTCGTCTTGCAGCAATATCCTTAAAAGTTCCATTAATATTCCATACATTTCATGGACATGTTTTTCATTCATATTTTGGAAATTTAAAAACTAGTTTTTATATTGCTGTAGAAAGATTCCTTGCTAAAAAATCATCTGCCATATTAGCAATATCTGAAACGCAAAGAGATGAACTAGTAAACACATATAAAATTTGTAACATTGATAAAGTAAAGGTTGTTCCATTAGGATTTAATTTAGAAAAATTTCAAGAGAATATCTCTCTAAATAGAAAAAAGTTTAGAAACGAATTTCATTTATCTCAAGATGAAATTGCTATCGGTATTATTGGAAGACTAACAGCAATTAAAAATCATAAGTTTTTTTTTGATGCTATATATAAATGTAAATCACAAATGAAAAATCCTATAAAAGTATTTGTAATTGGCGATGGAGAAGATTTTAATTTTTTAGTAGATTATTTATCGCAACTTGATCTTACAGTAAGTACACCTAACAACATAAATCATGATGCATTAATCCATTTCACATCATGGAGGTCTGATATGCATTGCATATATTCTGGTCTCGATATTGTTGCATTAACAAGTCTTAATGAAGGAACGCCAGTAACACTTATTGAAGCACAGGCTGCAAATAAGCCAGTAATTTCTTCAAATGTAGGTGGTGTTAAAGATATTATTAAGGAGGGTATGACCGGATTACTTTCCAATGTTGATGATATGGATTCTTTCGCTAAAAATCTTATTAAATTGATTAATAATAATGAATTAAGAAACAAGATGGGTGAAAATGGATATGAAAATGTTTCAAAAGAATTTGATTACAAAAGATTGGTTAATGACGTAAAATCTTTATACAACAACTTCTAAAATGTCAGATCAATTATCTCTAAATACTTTCAATGGAAAAAGTTACGCTTTGCCAACGACCTTGGATGATAAAAAAAATATAGAAAAATTTCTCCAAATAAACAAAAATAAAAAAGTAATTGTTGTGCAAGGCCTTGGATTTGTTGGCGCAGTAATGTCAATAGTGTGTGCGAACTCTGATAATGAAGATTATGCAGTAATTGGTATAGATCTTCCAACAAAAGAATCTTATTGGAAAATTTGTTCAATAAATGAAGGTATTTTCCCAGTGATTTCCGCAGATAAAAAAATAGATGAATATTTTCATAATACAACTATTAATAAAAACTTTTATGCTACTTATGATAGTTATGCATACTCCAAAGCAGATATCATAATAGTAGATATTAATTTAGATGTTCAGAAAGAATTAGATCACATTCAATCAGACAAAATAGTCAATTTTTCAGTTGATTTAAATGGCTTTAAGAATGCAATTAAATCAATTGGTAAAAAATGTAAAAATGACGCTTTGATACTGATTGAAACGACTGTTCCTCCAGGAGCAACAAAATTAGCAAAAGATATAATTGACGAATGTTTAAAAGAAAGAAGTTTAAAAACAGATCAAATTAAAATTGGTCACTCATATGAAAGGGTTATGCCTGGCCCTAATTATATTAACTCTATTAAAAATTTCTATAGAGTTTATTCTGGAGTAAACAAATATAGCGCCGATTGTATTGAAGAGTTTCTAAAAACAATAATCTCAATTGAAGAATATCCTCTAACAAGACTTAAAAATACTAATTCAACAGAAATGGCAAAAGTTCTTGAGAATTCTTTTAGAGCTATGAATATTTCTTTTATAGTTGAATGGAGTAGATTTGCAGAGGATGCTGGTGTAGATCTATTTGAGGTTGTAAATGCTATCAGAATGAGGCCAACTCACAAAAATATTATGCTACCAGGATTAGGAGTTGGTGGATATTGTCTTACAAAAGATCCTCTTTTGGCTAGTTGGTCTATGAAAGAAATAATTAAAGGAAAAGATTCAATGAAAATGAGTGAGATGGCGGTTTCTACAAATGATAATATGCCTTTTTATGCCTTTAATATTTTTAAATCATTTTTTGAAACAAAACCACTAAATGATATCAATGTACATATGCTTGGAGTTTCATATGCTCCAGATGTTGGGGATACAAGATATAGCCCTGTTGAATTATTATCAAAATTATTAATTGAAAGTAAATGCAAATTAACATTTCATGATCCATTCATTGCATTTTGGAATGAATTAAATACAACTGTTAATAAAACATTCATTGATTTGAAAGAACCTCAAGATGCAATAATTTTTTCCACTGGACACTCCTACTATAAAAATAATAGCGAACTCATAAGAATAATCATGGATTTAGAATCTTTGTTAATCTTTGATACTGTTGGTGTTTTAAGTGAGGATGAAATTACAAAATTATCTTCTAAACATAAAGTAAAAGTCTTAGGTCGGGGAGATTTATAGGGGTATTTAATTATGAAAAAAGTACTAATCATAGGTGGGGCTGGTTTTATTGGCTTTAATATAGCTAAATCTCTTCAAAAAGATTCACAAAATAAAATTACCATCGCGGATAATCTCTCCCGAGGAAAGATGGATGATTCATTATCAAATCTTCTCCTTAATGATAATGTTGATTTTATAGAAGGGGACTTCACAATCGCCTCAGAGTTCAAAAAATTGGATATGGATTATGATTATCTTTATATGCTCGCTGCTGTTGTTGGGGTAAATAATACTCTGAAAAAACCAAGTGAAATAATTAGAATTAATACTAAATTAACTATAAATACTCTTGATTGGCTAAGTGTTAAACCAGTTAAGAAAGTTATTTTTACATCAACCAGCGAGAATTATTCAGGAACCATTGATGAGTTTGGTTATAAAGTACCAACACCTGAAGATGTTCCTCTAACAATAAAAGATATCTCTCACCCAAGATTTACATATGCAGTTACAAAAATACTTGGTGAATCAGGTTTTTTAAATTATGCAAAATCGTATGATTTTGAATGCACAGTAGTTAGATACCATAATGTCATTGGACCAAGAATGGGATTTAAGCATGTAATCCCTCATTTAGCAGAAAGATTCTTATTAAAAAAAGAAGATCCTTTTCAAATGTATGGACATACTCAAACTAGATCATTTTGTTATATAGATGATGCAGTTGAGGGAACTATTAATGCAGCAAAATATAAAGAAAGTGATGGAGAGATATATCATTTAGGATCTTCAAATGAAATAACAATTGAGGATCTTATTAGAGAAGCTGGAAGTTATTTTGGTTTCAAAGGCAACTACGAAGAAGCTCCAACTTTTCCAGGTTCAACCGATAGAAGATGTCCAGATATCTCAAAGGCAAATGCGCATTTTGGATTTATTGCTAAGACTGATTGGAAAGAAGCTCTTCATAAAACCCTAGACTGGTATAAAGAATTTTTTAATAATGGAAAAGATATATTTGAATCTTCTTTTGAAAAACCAGATGTATAATTTTTTTAAGAGATTTCTAGATATTTTTATCTCTATTATTACAATATTTATTTTGTTACCTATATTTTTACCAATTATGCTAGTTTTAAAATTAACTGGTGAAGGCGAAATATTCTATTTGCAAGAGAGGGTTGGCATTAATAACAAGACTATAAGAATCATAAAATTTGCGACAATGTTAAAAAATAGTGAAAATATTGGTACAGGAATTTATACAGCAAAGAATGATCCAAGAATATTGCCATTCGGTAATTTTTTAAGAAAATCTAAGATTAACGAATTACCACAAATTTTTAATATTCTGTTGGGTGATATTAGTATCGTTGGACCTAGGCCGCTTATTCGAAGAACTTTTGAATTGTATAAAATAGAACACCAAAAAATTATTTATTCTATGAAACCCGGCCTCACCGGAATTGGCTCAATTATTTTTAGGAATGAAGAGGAAATATTAAATAATACCGATATGAATCTAGAAGAATTTTATGAAATGTATATAACACCATATAAGTCAGAGCTGGAGCTATGGTATAAAAGAAATCGATCATTTCTTTGCGACTTGAAGATTATTTTTTTGACAGCATGGGTAATAGTTTTTAAAAATTCAAAACTACCTTGGCATTTTTTTAAAAGCTTACCAAGAAACAATAGAATCTGATGATAGATATATCAAATATTTCAAAAAAATCTCCGTATAAAAAGTTCAAACAAACTTATAGCGAGGCCCTTGCTGCAAACCAACCTAATATTGAAGCAATATGTATAAGTTCATTTGATAAAGAAAAACAGGAATCAGACTCTAGATTTGTAAACTTAAAATACATCATTAATGATGATTGGATATTTTTTTCTAATTACTTAAGCCCAAAAGCAAATCAATTTCAAAATTGTGAAAAAATATCCGCAGTATTTTTTTGGAGTGAAATAAATGTACAAATTAGATTAAAAGCAAAAATTTATAAAGCTCCATCAAAATTTTCAGATAACTATTTTAAAAAAAGAGATGCTGAAAAAAACATCCTAGCCATAATATCTAATCAGTCGCAAAAGATAGATAGCTATCAAGACTTTATAGATAAATATAATGAGAATTCAGAAAAAGATTGTTTAGACGCAAAAACAAGACCAAATTATTGGGGTGGATATTCTTTTAAACCATATTATTTTGAATTCTGGCATGGACATGATAAAAGAATTAATAAAAGAGAAGCATTTATGTATGAAAAAAATAAATGGAATAATTTTTGTCTCGAACCTTAAACCTTAGTAGAAATATATTTACTGAACATATCAATTGGTTTAAAATGCTCAAAATTATGATTAAAAAATATCTACCTAAACACAAAACTACTTTTTAGTTTCTCCTTTGTTAATAATAAACACTTTATCTACTTTCAATAATCCTAACAGGAAATTATCATAGCTATCAAAAAAAACAAAACCCCGATTAATAATAAAGTTAATGCGCCTGAAGTAATGCTCATTGACCAAAACGGTATAAAACAAGGGATTATTGAAATTGAAAAGGCCTTAAAAATGGCTAATGATGTATCGTTAGACTTAGTTCAAGTTTCACCATCTGATGCTAATCCTGTTGTTTGTAAATTGTTAGATTATGGAAAGTATCTATTTGATAAAAAAAAGAGCATTTCATCTTCTAAAGTAAAAACCAAAAGAAGTACTCTTAAAGAAATAAAATTCAGGCCATCTACTGATATTGGAGATTTTAATATTAAATTAAAAAAGATTAAAAGCTTTATTCTTGATGGAGATAAGACTAAAATAAGCGTCCGATTTAGAGGAAGAGAAATACTTAACAGCGATATGGGTCT
>MDTC01134114.1_pt1 | contig 16090 bp, 20 predicted proteins | sample 811181 | NCBI WGS metagenome assembly MDTC01 (sample SAMN05326644, study PRJNA326480) | marine metagenome | isolation source: seawater | place: Pacific Ocean: North | collected 2011
CGCAATACGCCGAGCAGTTCGAGGCGACACCGGAAACGACTCCGGTTACCGGAAACCGCCCGCAAAACCTCTTGTCGGAGAGTGCCTTATGCAGCGCCAATACTCTCACCAGCAGTATCTTGCCAAGAACCCAAATGGTTACTGCGGCTTGGGTTCCTGCGGCGTCTCGTACCCGGAAAAAACCTAGCCAGTCCGGCCCAGACCGAGCCCGTCCGGCCACCAGCTTGGAGACCACCAAGGCGGTCTTGCTGGAGGCGCTGAAGCACCCCGTGCTGCGGGATGCTCTTCTGGCTCTGGCGGATGATTCGGAGCTTCAGCACTGGCTGGCTTCCAACGTCAGCCCGGGACGTTGAACATGGTGGGAAGGTTCCGCTTCGGCAGGCCGGGCAGGGTGGACGCCTTGTGCATCTCGGTCCACTTCTCGTAGTGGTACCGCCCCTTCCTCTTCTTCCCGCCCTTCGGCTTGTCGTCCGCTGGGTCCCCTGGATAGACCCGCTCGCACCCATCGGGCTCGACCAAAACCAGGCGGTAGCCCTTCTTGGCGTCCGAGTCCTCCACCTTCTCGACCATCAGCGTGAACGTGCCCTTATCGCCCTCATGAGCGAAGGTCTCTCCGATCTGGGCTTCCCACTGATCATCACGCCAGCGTGTCCGGGTGCCCCTCCTTCTCGCCGCCTTTGCCGGGGCTGCTGCACCTTCAACCACGCCCGATGGCGTGATGACAAGTTGCTTCTCACCGCCTCCCCTCAATTCAAATATAGCGGCTACATGTTCCAAGACCTTGGCGTCTCGAACCGCCATCCAACGCCGTCGAATAGCCTCTCTAGCCTCAGAAACCTGCTCAGCTTCCTCCGTGTAGAGCATCTGGGCGGCCTTAAAAAAATCCAACGCTTTGATTTCGTCGATAGAGTATTCATCAGCAGGTTTTGAGGGTTGCCAGTCCTTAGCCGTTGTCGCCATACCGTCTCCTGTGCGCGCTACCTTATCACGGGTCTCAACGTCTTCGATAGAAAATAACATAGGCCAGGCTAAGCACAGATAGAGCATGACCTTCACCAGTCACGCATATTCGGGCCACAATGGGCTCTTCCCGGGCCGGTCTAGGTAAAAACCCCCACAACCGGCAAGAGCATCACGACGGCCTGTAGGGCGCTGGTGTTCTGGGACTTACAGGCACTGGAAGCCATGGCACATCCGTGCCATGATGGGGCGTTCAGAGGAGGGCTGCCTAGAGCCTAAACTGCCAAGTTAAAACAAATTGCCAGCGAGTCTAAAGACTCGCTCGGTTCAGCGGACAAGAAGCAAATTGCGACCTTGGGTGGGTTCCCACCCTTGCTTTAACCGAACGCTGGTGAGCCGAGCAACCACCTATGGCTGCTCGTTCGTCATCCGTTTGGTTAGGCCGTCGCAAGCCTGCTTCATGTGGTGCGGGCGAGTAGCCTTTTTTATGAGACCCGCATCAGTTCAACGAACTCCGCTTAGTTCTTCACGAGCGCAAGGGTGCGCAAGGAGCGGAGTCGATGATGCTTTCTCGTTTGATCAGTGTTTGCCTAGTAGTCGGTGCCTGTGGGATTATCCACACCGGATGTTCCGGTGGATCATCAGGTGGTGGGGGAGGGGCAGTACCACCTAGCAGTAGCGGAAGAACCGAAACCGAGATGCTGGATGTGAGGACGGGAGCCTCGGCCTCATCTGCGACAAATAGCCAGATGCCCGCAGTTACATTTTTCGGTGCCGACAATCATCAGTACACGCTGACGATTGATACCACACCTTCTGGTGAGCCGATCACCCTGGTCGTTGGCCGCATTAACAGCAGCGGAGCAACTCAGATTATAACTAACGAGCAGACAACGACGCCAGATACCAGAGTGTTCGCCCCAGCGTTCACTGGTGAAGGGCTCTACATCGTTTCTGCAACGACGGTTTCCGGTCAACCGGTTGAGTTCTCCACCGTCACCTGTTTGGCCTCGAACCAGAATGCCAACACCACCAGCTTCACCGTCGTTCTGCATTTTGCGGGTGATGCATTCACCTCAGTCAACCGACAGCAACTCCTGGGCGAAATCGTCAATGCAGCCAACAGCAGGCTCTCTTCAACAGGCGTCCAGATCAACCTCGCAGCAAGCGGCGAAAGGGGGGTTGATACAGCGACTGTCCAAGGGCTCAATAGCAGCCTCGTCAACGGGGGTGGAAACACCTTCCTAAACTCGGCCAGCCTCGACGCGCAAACAAGTGCCTGGACGACTGCCTTGGGCATTCCCGCCAGCGACCCAACCTTCGGCAATAGCCTCGATGTCGTCATCTGCGAAATCGACACCGGCAGCCCGGGAAACACGGCAATCGACCCAGCGCTGAGAGCAAGCATCTTCACCGGGAATGGGCCTGGCCATGGGATCGTCATTGGTTTTGCGGACTCAGGCGGAAACTCCAGAAGCACGAGCGCCCTAGGATATATCCTTGCCCATGAGGCAATGCATGCGCTGGGGCTCCTACACACTACCGATGCGAACCTCTCTTTCGACGCCTCACCCGATACCCCCCATGCTGAAGCCTCGGCCTATGACACAAATGGGAATGGTGTTTTTGAAAGCACCGAAGCATCCTCTAGCCACCCCGACTTCAACAACCTGCTCTATCCCTACGCTGATACCTTCTCACCCCCGAGCACGACGGTGAGCCCGCATCAAGCAGCGATAATGCGGTCCTATCTCGCCGTGCAAGAACACTAGCGGGTTGTCCTGCCAAGCAGGAGAGTGTGATGCTGCATTGGGACGAGGCCGGAGCGATGCTTGGGGTAAATCCCGAGGTGGTGTGGGAGTTCGTGGCCGAGGGCTTCTTGAACCCAGACCACGAGGCAGCGAAGCCTCTGCGCCTAAGCGAGCTGAAGCGCATCCAGACGTTGCTATGGAGCGCAGACCGGATCGCCGTTTGGGATAAATAATGCGGGCCGCCAGCAGTGCTGGCGGCCCGCGAAGGAAATATAACAGCTAAGCTAGTAGCTAAACATGCGGCTATCCGTAGTAGGGGTAACCGTTATCCTCAGCATCGTCATCGTCGTCTTCCTCGTCCTCATCGAAATCGGCCTCTGGGCGAGTTGTTTCGACCGGCTGTAGTGTCTTGGCCGGAGCCTCAGCAACCACACCAGCATAGAATTTTCCGAAACGGCGAACAATCGACGTAGCTACGTCGATGGAGTCCTCGGGGATAAACGATATGCGGGTGCTAGGATCGTATTCCATCTTGACCCCTGCGGCTCGCAATTGCAGGGCGATCTGGTGAACCACATTCTCATCACCAGCTGGAAGACCATGCTCCTGGAGTAGCTCGTTGAGTGCCAGGTCTTGGTCAATCCATGGGTTGCGCCGAGGCGCTGGGTTTCTTCTTCTGCGGACAGAACGGTTTTGTTTCATATTAGAATCTCCATTTCTGTCAGCAGGATACCACGGAAATTTTATTTCAAAAGCGCTGGACAAGCCGATCCTCCGTTGTCCACGACTTTATATCTCCGGCATTCCTGCTACAATCTCCCCCTGGAGACAACATGAAACAAATAGGTGAACATATAATCGAGTTCCGGCTTGCGGAGAAGGTCGTGCAGAAGTCCTGCGAAGCTGAGATGCAACATCATGTGGAGGGGCTGGCACGGAGTGGCCGTCCGCTACTTGACTCAATTGACGACTGCGTGCTTCGCCTGGCGGCGATCCGGCTGAAGCAGTTAGCAGCAGCCCAACAGGGCAGCACGGCAGAAAAGAGCGCGGTGAGTGCGCTTCGCAGCTATGGCAATATCCTGATTGGCGTGGCGACTGCAGACCTAGTGCTGGAGGACCTAGAGGTCGCTGCTGCCACCTCGGAACTATTCGGGAGTTCCTGAGAGATGCCTGGGGTAGTTGTCCTAAGCTTGCGACTAGCTACAGCCCGTGAGATAATATCCTAATGAGCAACAATAGGACCCTAGAAAGTGTCAAAGAGGCTGAGCAGGCAGCGCTCAGCTTCGTCCAGAAGCTATTCTCACAGCTGAGGGCAGAGATATGCAATTTGGACCGGTCGTGTCACAACCGCGAGTGCCATTGCGGGCACTCACAACACGACGGAGAGTTCTGCGGAAGCTGTGGCGAACCCGTTACTTAAAATCAGTTCCGCAGGAAGGACAGACCTTCAAGAGGGTCCCGTAATTCATCCGGAAGAAATACGTATCGATGTCCTCGCCGCACTTGGGGCAGTTGTCGGCCTCAAGAGGCTTCGAGCCACATTTCTTGCACATGGTTTCGTCTTGAAAGACGTAGCGGACGCAGTTGGTGCAGATTTTAACCATTGCTCTCTCGGACTCAGGCGTTGCTAGGGTTGTTGATCTCGGGCGTTTCCCACAGCTTGTAGACTTTCATGATGCTGTGGTAGCTGCAATCCAGCTTGATGAACTCCTTTAGGGCGTCCTTCTCCACAAGCCGTCGAATAGAGGTTTGGTAGGTCGCCTTAAAGCGGTCGCCCGGTACTTTCTTGTCGAGATACTTGCTGCAAGCGTCATCATAGGCATTGTGCTGGGCCTCCAACGCAGACTTCAAGGCGGCAGTAGCGAGGTCCTTTCGCGCCTGTTCCGCCTTAGTCAAACGACCGGTCTTCGTGAAAACGTCCTCGAAGTCTCGGCCTACCTGCTCAATGGCAGCTTCCGCCAACCGAATACTGTCCCGAATTTCCTGCTCAACGGACGCCTCCTGCAGGCGAATGGACACGCGCTGAAGTTCGAGGGCGTCAGCGGATATCTGGTTCGCCTGCGCGGTGAAACTGTTGGTCTTTCGGTTCGCGATAACCGACATGATGATTGCGATTAGGGAAAGCAGGGCAGAAAACGCTGCGACGCCCAAACTGATCTTCTCGTAATCTGACATCCCTAATCCCTCAGTAACACCTGCATAAGGCCGACCAACTCCATGACGTATTTATTGTCTCTCTCCGTTAGAGTGACAGCGCCAGCCGGAACTAGCTCATGCTGCAATTTTTCCAGAATGACCTTGTATTGCCCACTGGAAAGCGGCTGCTGGCTCTCTGTTAGCACCAAGCTCTTGAGAGCTTCAGCGACAGTGAGGGGTGGGTCACCTGCTCGGATGCGGGCAGCGTAGTGTCGAGCTAGCTCATCGAAATCAGCGAAGTTGGGCATCTTAGGCTTCCTGCAACAGCGCCTGCATCAGGCTCACCAACTCCATGACGTACTGGTTGTCACGCTTGCTGATCGTCACCACCCCGGTTGGGGCAAGCGCCTGCTCGATCATGCGGATAATGTCGCGGTAGTCAGAGCTAGAGAGCGGCTGATTGGTTTCTAGGTAAACCATCTCCCGCAACTCGTCAGCCGCAATCTGGGCAGACTCGCCTGCCCGCGCTTGGGCGGCGTAGTGCTGGGCAAGCTCCTCAAACCCGTCAAAGCGTGGCATTTCAGCTATCCAGTAGGTCCTGTAAGAGGGACACCAAGTCCATGATGTATTTGTTGTCTGCCTCGACTAGCCTGCCCGCAGGCGAAACTAGCTCTTCTTTAATTCCGTCTACGATGAGCTTGTTTTGCGCGCCTGATAGCTCATCACCGCTATCGTCCAGCCGAAGGCTGCGGATGCTAGCGGCTACGCTTTGTGCGGTGGCCCCAGCACGAATTTGCGCGGCGTAGCTCTTAGAAAGTTCTCGCAAGGTAGGCATCTGCACCAACTCCGAGCAGTCCGATGGGCGAACAGCGATTCTAGACGACTACACGTCCGATGGTCAGACCTGGCTCGCGAGCCATACTCCACACGGGTAGCCCCTCTATGTTGGCCTTGCGGCTCAGGTCTTGCAGGGCTAGCTGCTCGCTGAGGCCGGTGCCGCTGGGGTGGCCGAGGGGCTCGCAGTGATGGTCGCGACGATCAACGAGCTGAGCGATGTAGCCGGGGCCGGGGTAGCCCTCTGCTGCCTGGGGCATGACGTGGACGCCACGGACGGGTGAGTGCATTTGATGTCTCCATGTTCAGAACCCAGCGATTGAACCATCCGGGTCGGACAACTCGTATCACATGGAACGAAAAAGACTTAGCCGTCCATCACGCGTGCTAGCGGACCCATCTCCTGGTCACGAGGTACCAGGACGAAGATGCTCGGGTCTACCTGGTTGACGAACTCCACCAAATCATCCACCACAACATCCGGCTGTAGCTCACAGACGCGAGCGAGCTTCCACTGGATGATGTCCCCGTCGTAGTCCATGGGTAGCACGAGCAGAACATCCCACGTGATGTTCCTGGCTTCCAGATCGCGGATGGTGGTCTCACGGCTCCGTCGCAAGGTGAGCACGGTCACACGGTGGCCATCACGCCTCAGGGCGCTGGAAAGCCAGGAAAAAAAGAGCGGGTGCGCTGTGATGGTCTCGTCCAGGTCCAAGACGACGTGTAGCTGCTTCGTCGAGCCCTCCAAGACCACCTATCGGCATGGCGCGAAGCCTTAGCAGGATCGCGCCTAACTCGGTCGCTAGGGGTTGCTTCTGCACTCGACTGGCAAGCCAAGGGCCGCATCAGTACCTTGCCAGCAGCGGGGAGGTGCCAGTGGCTACAGCAAAGCAGAGGAAGCGGCAGCGTCGAAAGGAGCGCCGCGAGGAGCGAAAGGCTCAAGCCAAGCGAGAGGCCAAGAGGGCCAGTTCCCGTGGCTTTGTCAAGCTGGCAGCCGTAGCTACTCTCCTTGGCGGAGTCAGCTATGGGCTGGTGTCGCTCATCCAAGTGGCCAGGGCGAACCCAACAGCATCCACGGGAGACGAGCGGCTGCAGGTCCATGAAGTAGCCTCTGCTACAGCACCCCGCAACCCTAGAGCCACCGCCCAGGAACCTTCGTTCTCCATGGACGACATGGTCACAGCCTACGTCGGTGGCCAGGAACCCTGGAAGCGCATGCGCTTGGGCGAGGTCAAGCCGGGGCAGGATTTTTACTACACCGACCAGATTTATTATTTCCAGGGCGGCCTACGTAGGGCCACGGGGGTCAACAAGCGCAACGTCGCGGACGCTGTTTCTGGATACGACCGCGCTACTCATCGCTCGCCTGAGGCCGATGATGTCGTGGCAGTTCGCCTTGACGGGCAACATTCCAATTTCTCGCTGCTTCGGGATGTTACGCCGGGCAGCCAGATCGTCTTCCAAGGTGCGGTCTACTCGACCATCGCCCTGAATGGCTACCTACAGATCAGGCCCACGGGGGACGTTTTCAAGCGTGTCACGCGCGTATTCCGACCATTGGCGGGCGAGATCGTGGACCTCAAGGTCCGAGACGAGCAGGGCCAGGAATACACGATTTCTGGTACCCCCGATCACCCCTTCTATGTCCCTGCGGCAGGCGATTACATCGCGATGGGACAGCTTCTTCCGGGTGTCCAACTACACACGGCGGATTATGGGGCCGTCGCCACTGTCGCCAGCAAGAGTTCCCGCAAGGGTGGCTTCGAGGTTTTTAATTTCGAGGTCGAGGACACGCACAACTATTACGTGCGCTCCCAGGATGGCGGACCAGCGGTCCTGGTACACAATATCTGCCTTAAACCGAATGACACCCTGACTCCTCGGCAGGGCGATATTATGTTCCAGCCCCTGGGGCTCAAGAAGGCCAAGCTAGACAACCTGCGACAGAATTGGGATCCAGCTAAGGCACCCGGCGTTGATACCGCCAAGTATTATGACTCGATCCAAGTAGTCGAGTTCAACGGTAAGCTCTACGCCCAGCAGGGTAATCACCGGCTTCGGATTGCGATGGAGCGGGGAGAAACCGTCCCAATTCGGCGTATCACCCCAGACGAGTATAAGCAGTGGAAAGGCCGTGATTTCGACCCTGATGGCTACTCGGCAACGCCCGATGTCAATTAGACGTTATCACCGAGACAATAGGGTGCTACCCCCCGCTGCACTTGTTCTTTCAAGCGCTCCACGCTAACCGTATCCTGTTCAACCATTTCAGCTAGCTGCGCGTAGGGATAGCGGTCTTTCACGCCAGAGATGGCAGCTCCTGCCCACGTCAGGGATCTAGCGAGGTCCTCCGCAGCCTTCGCGCTTCCTGCTGCAAAACCAGTCCGAATTGCCTCGGAGATGCAGAAGGCTACGTGGCAAGCAGGTGGAGCCAACCCGTTGCCGCCGACTTCGGCTGACGCCGCCTGGGCAATCAAGGCTTTCCGCTCCACCCCCAGGGGTGATTCGATCCACCTGAAGAGGAATTCGGCGGCCTCCAAGGGGCGTTCATCGGTCACATCTTCGGGATAGAGCGGAATGGCGGCACGAGCTACAGCACCAGCAGCGAAAAAGACGACCTGCTGATCCCACTGACCGAAGGCTAGACCCCAGCCCGCGAGGGACGTGGGGGTAAGAAGACGCCCAGTCGCCAGGCAGGCAGCAGGATGGCCGACGTGGGCTGCTAGCTCCAGCTTCCAAGCAGCTAGGCGGCCCACCCGCACCAACTCGCGCAGAACATCTGCATGATGCTCCTCGCTGCCCGTCTCTCGCCAACGACGCTCAAGCTGCCTTAGGGATGTGTCTGCCACAAGAGCAGAGTAACCCAGTCGGGCCTCCGGCCTTTTGATATTCCGCCTACGGCGGCAATGACTGGCTGGCTCGGCCTCCGGCCTGCGCCTGTTCATGGGCAAGAGGTCTCGCTTACATCTCGCAGATGCTTCAGCCAACATCTCGGACATGCTCTGGGTAGATGAAGCAGAAAGGCGCTATCGGGAAATCGCTATTCGTTGGGCGATTGGTCAGCGAACTCTGCCAGCTCTTCTAACCGCTTCAGGTTCCTCGCTGTGGCTTCCTGGTAGACAAGCTCCGCGATCCCCACTGAGCCAAGCTCATGGAACAAGGCCCAGGTATCTAAAACGGCATCGTAAGAGCCAGCTTCATCAACCCAATCAGAATGGGCAATGTCTTTAATGACCTCCCAGACATCATCTTTCCTGACAACAAGTTCCTCGCCCGTGGATATGATGCCTGTCACAAGCATATAGCCTGGCGAGCGCCGAATGGCGTCAAGAACGATCCTGTCGTCGGGTATAGGCGGGAGGTAGGCTTCCAGGGCTTCCGTGATGAAAGTATGAATGCCACCATCGAAACGCAGTGCATTCAAGACCATCATCCGTCGTTTGAGAGGCTCGTTGAGTGTGTATTTTATTTCCGTCATTACATTCTCCAGTCCTGACATCATGCCACGCGGGCTGGGTTTGTAAACGCGTGTCTCTGATTAGCGATAATGCCGGAACTCGGCGCTGGCCAATACACCTAAACATTTCAAGATTCTGCCTCCCGTTATCGGCTTCATTTAACCCGCCCCTCCCCTTACCACCAATTCCGCCCTCGCCCCCAATCGCCAGCGCAGCAAATTCGGAGACAGGCTGAAGTTGCCCGAAAACTCGTTCTAGGGTATAGGCGCAGGCCGAAGGCCGAGCCAGCCAGAACTTGAAGGCCGATAGGCCGTATTTCAAGAGGGGGTTTGGGGCGTAGCCCCAACTGGGACCAGAGGTAGATGGTAGGAGGCTTCTTGATTACCTGGCTTCTAGGGGTACCTTCTACCCAAGATCGACAGTAGCTATATTACCAATCCACATTTTACCCTAGGGTAGATGGGTAGATGGGTAAGAGGAAGGGAGAGGGCCTACGAAGGGCAGGGGAGGCGAGGGCCATGAAATGTAGAAGCTTTATGAAATGGGTGCCTTCACCCATCTACCTAGGGCAAAAGCTGCCTGGAAAGGGGCGCCAGTGCAGGTTTCAGGTAGATGGCACCCTTCTACCCCCATCTACCCCAGCAGGCCAGGGCACTCATCAGGCTTTCCACTGCCATGGATCGGGTAGCTGTGAAAGTGACCGCAGATGCACGGCGGGTCGGGCAGCTTCGCCTGCTGCTCAGCCTTTCCCTCAAGATGAAGAGCATGGTTCAGCCTTGCCTTGGTGGAAATCCCGTCAATGACCGGCTTGCGATCCTTGCCCTGATGCTCGCGCCACTGATAGCCCCTGTCCTTTAGGGCTACTGTCAACTGGTTTATGGTCAATGGCTGCTGTACGTTGTTTTCCTCGGCCCAGACCTCATAGTCCTTATGCAGCTCCCGAGTCTTGACGAAGGTAGGAAGGGCTAGTGCTCTAGCCCGGTTGTCATCAATCCCCATAGCCTTTAGGTCCACTATCGAGGCATCTATCCAATCCGCCAGGCTGTCCTCGGCATCATGAAAGCTCTGGGCGGTCTCCCGCATCTCAGGTGGAATATCCAGCCCATTCTCAATGACGGCTCCTGCTGCTTTGGCGAACTTTCGAAAGATGCCGGGCAGTTCACTCTTCAGCTTCTTGTCCAACCCCTCGATCCGTCCGTCCTTTCCCTCTGAAAAACTATTCGGAAAGTCGAGGTAGAGAAATCGGTTATAGAACGCCTGATCGCCACCCGGCATCTTGGGAACGTAGTTGCTATCGATGACGATCTTGGCGGTGTTTACGAAGTCGAACTGCCTACCGAACTTATATTCCCCCTGGTTCGTTGCGCCATTGCCAGACAAGCTCTTGATGGCACCATCATCAAGCCTGTCCGAGGCGCTGAACTCAGAAAAGTTCGCGACCCGCTTACCTACAATCGCACCGTAGTTGTGGCGCTGGTCGCGCCCCCCTCGGGACTTTAGCAGCAGGGCCTTGTTCGGAGTGCAGTAGAACTCTCCCAGTATCCAGTAGAGCAACTTGCAGAATGTGGTCTTTCCCGAGTCCCCCCGCCCCTGGATAAGGAAAAAATACTTCTGGTTGGTCAGCCCAGTAAGCCAGTATCCGACGATTCTCATCAGGACATTACCGAAGCCCTGGATTCGGTGACCCTGTACTATATTGGACCAGAATAGGTCGAAGATGGGAGTTGGGGCATCGTAGTCGGGAAAGCTTATGTTTGTCTGCAACGAGCATAGGTGCTTGGGGTGGTGTGGGAGCAAGTTGCCCGTGCGCAAATCAACGATGCCATTAGAACAGTTAATCAGATAGGGATCTGCGTCGAGGTCGCCCGGGTCAGCATGATACGCGACCTTGCGCTGCGCTATCTTCATTATCTCCCGCTGGTATCGCCCGCTGCGCAGCTTCAGAACAGCCTTGCCGATGAGCTTCTTCCTGACGCCCGTTAGATCCTGCCTTATACACTCAGCATCGATGTAGTCGGCTAGACTCGACACAAGATCAAAGGATGTCTGAGCCGGGTCATGGATCCATCTAGTGCCATTCCACAGGAACCAATATTTTTGCGCCGGAGAGTATCTAAGGGTGTCACCGTAGCGGTCCAGAAGGGCCTGAGCAGTATCGGACTCCGAGCGAAGGCAAACCGGGATTACAGGAGACCCCTCCTTCACGGCTTTGAATGCTCGGATCTGTTGTGGAATGCCCGCATCACTGGCGTATTGCTCACTTTGGCTCGGCGCAACTGCCGGGAGAGGCTGATCCTGGTCGTCCTTAAGGGAGCTGCTGTCATCTTTCTCTAGATTGCCGCAATCATCTTCAGGCTGAGCAAGCTCAATAGCGCGACTGAGATTGACGGCTACTGTTCCGGAGGCATTGACCTCAACATCTTCATTTGGTATTATTCGCATAGTTTTCCTTAAGACGGCGTTCCGACTGGCATCGGGCGCTGTCTTTTTATACAGCGCGGCCCCGCCGTGTGGGCAACCCGCCACTGGCGGGGGTTTATATTTTACATATCCTGTCTCGCCTCGCTAGAGCGCTCGCGTTGATCGTTGTTTTTTTGCCGGAGTTGGATGTCACTGGAGATTTTATTCCAGGCCCAGTAGCCACCCAATAGGACTAGTCCAGTTGCGGCCAGGCCCAGGAGGATCTTGATGTAGTAGGCTAGGTCCCACTCTCTGCTTTGTCGAAACCGGCGATCAGCCAGATCCTTTAGTTGTAGGATGCTTTGGCTCTCCCTAATCAACTCGACCCTATCTCGTCTAACATCATCCTGTTTGCGCCGCAGATAGTATTCGTATTCCAGCAACTCGCGGTGCTTCCGAGCGGTAGGACTAGTCTCGTCTACGCCTCTCAGCCGAAACAGAGCCTCGTTCGGATCGTCACTCACCCCAGTTTCGAGGCTGGGGATGCCAGCCGCTGGCCCGGTTGCTCCGCGCCAATCCGCTTGCATTCGCCTGATGCTCTCCGTCGCATCCGCAGCTACTTCAGCCGTCTCGGCGTCAGCAAGCGAATCGAGGTATGGGTTAGACCCCCCACCCGCAAAGTCGCTTGCCTCCTTGGTGATCTTCCCAACCGCACTCAAACCAGCAGCCGCACCCCCAAGGGCCGATACGGCCTTTCCTATGTCTCTTCCTAACACCCTTTCCTCCTGTGCTATATCTCCTTCGCCACGACAGTGGCTCCTTCTAGCTGTTCTAGATCTTGTTCGTAATCGCTATTTACCGTTCGTCCAATCTCAGCTCCAACCTCGTCTTCTGGGCCTTGTTCTTCGCCGTATTCTTGGACGAACATCCTCAAGGGGAACGCTCCTACACGGTCGATGAATGACAGCCAGGTGCTTGGACCAAAACGCCACGTCCGGTTCCCACGCATCCAGACTCGGGTGAGGCAGGCTGAGCAGAACATCGTTGGTGCTCTCTTCCCCTTCTTCGTAGTGATGATCTTTATTTCCATCGTCTCCTCGGCCAGGCACCAGACGCAGTCATGGTGATTTGGGCTAGTATGGCCTTCAAGCCAACCAACAGCCGGTTCTGGCCCGTTGCGGGTCGTCTCCAATAGTTCTAGGCTGGGGGCCAGTTCGGCAGCCATCAGTCTTTTGGCGTTATTTATTGCTGGGCCAAGCTCATCATAGAGCCGTTGCTGAATAGTCATTGAGGCGGCATCCCAGCCGTGTTTATTGATAAACATCCGAAGCGCAATCGGGTTCTGCTGGTCGAGGAAATGCCACCACAAGCTCGGCCCAAGATCCCAAACACTCTTGTTTAGGTAGACGCGTGTAGCGCATGAGGTGCAGAACAACTGCGGAGCCTTCCTCTTCGTTAGACTCATGTGCATCGAGCGCGCGCTAAAGCAGAACAAGCAGTGGAAATAGCTGTTATTCTCGCCTTGTTGTGATCGGTCCACCTGCAACAGCCTGTTGTCTCCGTTCATGCTCATTATGGCGATCCTCCGGTGATGCTCACCTCATTCTCTAGCTCGCACCAAGGCAATCTCCCGCTGCGCGGCGTGGTTCTATCAAAGCGATGTTTATTGACCCTGTAGGCTCCGACGACGCCCTTGTGGCCGTCGAGATGATCTTCCTTATCCCCTCGATAAAGCCGAATTTCTATGTCCATGTCATGGAGCAGGCCCAATGGTCCTCTTGGGAGCTTGCTGGATTTCACGGCCCTGGCGATCAGGAAGAGGCTGCAGCGCCCTTCTCGACAGATGCGGCTGATGTCCCGCTGATCGACACCGGCGAAATTGTTGACGCTGTCGATGACCACGATACGAACCCCGGTGTCCCGGACCATCTGGATTAGGTGGTCTATCCGCCAGACGCTGACAGCCTCTATGGGGTAGTCGTCGGGGATATCAAAGCGGGAGGCCAGCTCGCCAAGCATTTCGCTCTCTGCGCCCATTTCGAGGCTATTGTAGAGGCATGGGAGTCCCATCCCGGCGAAGTCTTTGAGGATCCTCATCATGGACGTGGACTTTCTGGTCCCAGGCAAGCCGTGGAACATCACCTTGACCTCGCCCTGCTTGCGTATGTCTGGGAACGGGCCTAAGACCTCGGCCACCTCCTGTGAGAGACCGTCAGGTCCAACAGGCAGCAACCGTCGCGCAAGGCCCTTTAGGGCACTCAGCGGTATTCTGCGGCGGTCAGGGATGAACCCGGCTGTTAGCGCACCTGGACGCCTGATCCTCGGCTTTGGCGTGGCCGTAAGAGGAAAGTAGGTATCGAACTGGCTGCAACGCTGACAGAATTTCGGCAGCCAGAGCTGTTCCCATGGCGTGATTACAATGTGGTCGCACTTCCGACATTTCCAATCCTGTGTCTCCAAGCCACCCCCTTCCTGTTGTTACATGATGTGGTGTTGATATATTGATGTGGCTAGTTACTCGGATTGTAAAAATATATCACCGAAAAGTCAAGATATAATTCCTGCGATTGTGTTGTGGCTTCTGTGGCAACGCCCCTGAAGTCCTGGTGTGGCAAGCCCGGGGCCGCGCAGCGAGATCGGCTCGCCCCTAAGTCCCGCGCAGGCAGGCACTTGCGAGGTTCGATCATTCCGTATTCCCAGGGGTGCTGGCAAGGGGGTCGGTGATCTACGCCCAAAATCGCGGGATTTCGCGTTCCATTTTGGGTTCATCGCTAGGAAGGCTTGCCAACTACCAGCGATTTGTAATGATGCTTGTCTAGCGGGTAGGGCGGAAACGCCAGGGACATCCTCTTCGGGCCAACGCATGACACAGCAACAGGTTACAGCCTCCACCGTGTCTGCCCGATCCGGATATAATGCTCTAACGCACGTTGATAAGCCAGCGTGGGTGCTGGAACTGATAGAGGCTTACGGAGCAATTATATCAACTTCAGAGGCGTGTACCATCTTGGGATGCTCTCGCCGCACCTTCCGCCGAATTCGGGGAGAGGGTGTTGTGTGCATATCTGAAGCTGGGGGTCGTGGCAGAGAAAAGACTTGGCTGCGTGACGACGTTATCATGGCCCGCTGGCACCAGGTGCCCGGTCTTGATAATTCCGAGCCGGGTGTTAATATCGATCTCGAAGCATTCCGGCGTCGGGTAGCAGAAATAAAGAGGCAAGCTCGTGGGGCGTGACAGAAATCAATCCTGGCGCTGGAGCGTGAATTCTCCTGGCAAGCGCCACCGTCACGGCGAGTGGATGATAACTATTCGCTATCCGTATGATATCGCCACGCTCCTTGGTAAGAAAAAGGAGATTCTCAGGAGTGGGATATCCGCGTCGCAGCCAAAGGTGCTTGCTGAGCAGCAGGCCAGGATGCGGGTGAGGCAGCTTCAAGAGGCTGCTGGTGAATGCACGGAGAGTTTGAGCCCAGAGGCTCCGGCGGCAGAGGTCGTTCGCCTTGCGCTCGCTAGGAAGAAGTTGAAGGCAAACTACCGGCGGACCTTCCAGCAGGCTTTGCCCTACCTGGAGCAAGCGTACTCCGGGATCCGGGTCTGTGATGTTCGGGCCGCCCTCAACAAGCGCGCCCTGACCAAGCTACAAGGCATCATCCGCATCGGGAAAGGGCCAAAGGCAGGCACCCCCCTCGCGAATAGCACGATCAACACCTACATGAAGGTGATGGAAGCTGCCTGGAATTGGGCCGTTGACGAGGAATACATCCACCAGCACCGAATGGAGTCCCCGGGGCGTCTGAAAGGCACCAAGACCAAGAAGCGCCCATTTGAGTACCACGAGATGTTGGCGGTGTTGGCCTGGTTCAAGCACCACCCTGAGAACGCTCAGCGGAAGCGGAAGCGCAGCCTGTTCAAGAAGCACTTTCCCTATTTCAACCTGCTGTCGTGGCTGGGCTGCCGCGCGGCGGACTGCGCTAGCTTGCAGTGGGCCAGCATCGGGGACGCCTTCATCAACGTCGAGGGCCTCGTGGTCCACACGGTGGTCTACGAGGAACAAAAGGACCAAGACAAGGAGGAACATCGAGTCGATGTTCCGGCAGAGGTCATTGCGGCCTTGGGGGCCAAGGGCAACCCAGACCAGTACGTTTTCCCGAGTCGTTATGGAAAGACGGGGCACATCAGCATCACGACGATGTTGGAGAAGCTGAACCTCTGCTTGGCCGATCTGGGCCTTGATGCAAGCCGCTACGACCAGCACAGCTTCCGGCGTAGCTTCGTTCGGGATGCCGGTTATGGCTGCACGGCTGCCGGTCTTCATCCCCGTGATGCTGCCCTCTTGAGCGGCCACGAGGTTGGCTACGGGATGAAGATCATCGGCCTCTACATGCAACGGGCTAAGGCGCGCAGCGAGCTGGCCTCGTCTGCATTCATCAACTACCGTCGCAGCCTGGAGGCGCAATACGCCGAGCAGTTCGAGGCGACACCGGAAACGACTCCGGTTACCGGAAACCGCCCGCAAAACCTCTTGTCGGAGAGTGCCTTATGCAGCGCCA
>MDTC01274376.1_pt1 | contig 16089 bp, 20 predicted proteins | sample 811181 | NCBI WGS metagenome assembly MDTC01 (sample SAMN05326644, study PRJNA326480) | marine metagenome | isolation source: seawater | place: Pacific Ocean: North | collected 2011
AATTCTAGTCTGCTCATCTAGTGCCAAAGTTGACAGGTCTACTGGTATAAGCGGTAGTGTGGTTTCTCTAGCCGCTTGCAGAAGTGCCATCTTCTCTTCGTCAGTTGATAGCCTATTGTTATCAGCGGGTGGAGCCATTGATTCAATCTGCAAAGGCTGCTCATCAAGTCCTGCTAATTTCTTTACTTCCGCTTGCTTCTCTTCTAACTTTCTTTGCTCTTCTTCAGGATCTATTACTAAATCCTCATCAATCATTACTTTTGATTTGTTTACTTCTTGTATTTTAACAAGAGCTTGCTGTCTTGCTTCCTCTTGATCTTCTTGAAGCTGTCGAGCTTTTTCTTCTTCTTCTTTATTTTTATCTCTAACTCTTTGATCACCTGCTACTATATTAGTGCCGCCACGAACAGTACCACCAACAAGACCTGCGGCTATAGCTACGTCTTTGTAGACTTTCATTGCCTCTTCATCAAATAAAGGCAAACCTGCTTGGTGTCTTTGTATAACCTCTTGACCTACTTCTGTAGCGCTCTCTATAACTGAACCAAACCCAACCCCTTTAACTCCCCGAGTAAATATTCCACCACTTGTGCTAAATGATTTTGAAATAATCCCACCAACAAGTAATCTATCAACAATTAAATCCAAACCTGCTTGAGGTAAGGAATAAAGAAAAGCTGCACCCTCATCTACTTCTACTTTTCTACCTGCTTTTATGTCAGCTTCTTTTTGAGCTTCTCTATTTCCCCCATAAAAATAAGGAATGTTTGCGGCAAGACCACCTACTACACCACCTACAACAGTCCCAACAGGCCCAACAAAAGAACCTGCCGCTGCACCTGCGCCAGAACCCGCTAGTGTAGAACCAAGGTTTGGAAGCTGTTGCCCAAGAGTTTCTATGTAAAACTGTGCGTAATCACCGAATGTTTCTGCATCGTCTAGCTGTGTAAAGCCTTGAGATTTTTCTGCTCTCTCTCTTTCATTCTTTTCAATAACATCAGCGCCATAGTTTTCTAGACCTTCTAGTCCAGTCACACTTCCAACACCCTCTACTGCAGATCCGTATAAAGATTGGAGTGTATCGACACCTGCGCCTACAGCCTTACGAAACCCACCCTCTTCTTGAATAGGAACTTCTTGAGGAACATCCTCATTAGTTCTTTGACCGAAATAGTAATTGTAAGATTGTTTGTAGGGCTGCTCTTGCTGTGTAAGAAAGCTGTCTATCTTTTGCTGTTCTGCAGCGGTTGGTGTATCACCTGCTATTTGAACTGAGTATGCTTTACCTGAGAATTGACCTTTTTGTTGGATAACGCCCATAGTCCAATCCTCATTTATTTCGCAGTTGCATCAAGATCGACACCTAAAGAGCCTATGCCCCCAAGTAGAGATTGAAAATATTTTTCTTTGACAGAAAGATCTGCAACTTCTCTTTTAAGACTTTCTACTGAATTTGCTAATTGCTTCTTTTGCTCATCATCATAAATTATTCCTTCTTTTGAGGGAGAAGTCATTTCGGCTATTTTTTCCATAAGGCTAGATTTTCGTGTTTGAATATTATTTAATCTTGAAATAACATTAGTACCCGAAAGACCGCCCTTACCTTTACCTGCGGCAGTGGCTCTAGCTTGTTCTAGCTTTCTTTGAGCATCGAGTAATGTAATCTTATCAGCTCTATATGATTTTCTAGAAGCCTGAAGATCTTCTACACCTGCCATACCCGCTTCGCCCAAAGCCCCACCAAATGTAGGTTGAGAAGACGACATAAGTGCTAAACCCATTTTAGCTAAAGCTAGGTATTTATCTTGCTCTCTATCTTCTTCGTTTTCTTTCAACATGTTAGCGATTTCTGATTCGAGAGAGCTAACAGCAGAATTTGGATCGGGCTTCTTTTTTGTGGGATCTATAAGTTGATCTGTAATTTTTTTATCTATTGGAGGCAAGGGGTCTGCTGCATCCATAGATTTTGTTATTTGCATACCCTCATCCATTAGTGATTGTTCAGCAGATAAATTGGCAAACGTGTCTCCCAAAGAATCTAAATTAGAATTTCTAGCACTTAGGATGTCAGGCATAGTTCTATTAACAGGTGTTTCAGAAGTAAATTCAGGTATATTGTCTGTAGTATCTAAATTGCTTAGTTGCTGACTTCTTAATTTGCCAATGTTTTCCATAGCTTCTATGCTAGGAAGCCCACTTGTAGACCTCCTTGACCCTGCAATACTTTCCATATCTAAAGGATTTTGCCCTTGATCTGGATATTGAAGAGCTGTGCCTTCAAATATCGTCTTTAGATCTGGGCTTTCAATTTCTGTCTCAGGATTTGACTTAAGCATATTAGATGCAGTGTCTATATTTTCAGAACTCCCTGTGCCTGTTACATCGAAAGCTTCTACGCTTGGGCCTTCGTAAGGCTTTAAGGTAAAATTTTTGTCCTTCACTAAAGGCATTTGAGGCAGGTCTCTAAATTCATCAGGCTGCTTATCAGTGGATGCAATTGATGGCATCTGATTACCCAGTGTAAACATTGGGTCAGGGGTATTAACAGGAGCTATCTCAGACATAGGATTAAAAGTATCTAGGTTCGCAGATATATTTCCTATTCCACCAAGATCAGTAGTAACATTTGGCCCAGTGTTTAAAACAGCACTTACAATCTCAGGACTTGTTACTTCTTGCCCACGCCTCATACTGCCGCTTCTGGAAGCTTTAAAAACTCTGCCAGAACCATCTGTGAGGTATCTTTGACCCTCGTACACAACTTCCCTAGTTGGGCTACCTGCTGTTGCCATCTTAACAACGCCACCATCAGCTTTCTTTTCAACAGGTCTGTAGTCCCCACCAAAGTTAATCATTTCTGCGATAGACTTGCCGCCAGTAGCTTCCCTAACTTCTTCTTCTTCATCAGCACCTATACTTCTTAGGTATGCCAACAGCATATCCATTCTATTGCGAGATGGCTTTCCACCCTTTTCCATCATCTCGACACCATCATTTTGTTCAATTGAACTTTTTGGAGCCATAGATCTAGCCATGTCCATTATGCCGCCTTGAGGTACACCTGCTGCAGAAACTACTTCTTGAGCAACTGTAGGTTGGTTTTGAGCTTGCCGACCTTCTATGTCTTGCTTAATTCGGTTGCGTCTGCCTAGCTCTGTAAGAACCAGAAACTGAGGAACCATCCCAGATGGCTTATTTATTTCACCAACTAGCTGCTGTTCAGAAAAGTTTTTAAGAGTGTCTTGTACTTCAACTATGTTCATTACGTTAACCCACGATAAAGACTTAGACCTGCCACTCCTGCCCCAAGTGCCTGTTGCATTGGGTTATATGGCTGAAAATTCTGTCTCGTTTGATTTGGACTGACAGGAACCCCTTGTAACATGTTTGAAAAGAAACCCAACTGATCTTTGTTGAAATTCTGTTGGTTCATGAAGTCCTGATAACCTATATCCAAACCTGCCTGTTGTTCTCCAAGCTGTTGTTTTCCTATACCCTCAAGAAGTTGTGCGCCCTGTATGTCACCTGCTCTTCTAGCACTTCCAAGTTGTGCAAGCTGACCAAGCCCTGACATACCTGCCTGTCTGTCTGCGTCAAAACCTGCTCTAGCATCCCTAAAAGCAGCTTCTCTGCCACTGGCATCGATGTCTCCTAGCTGTTGCTGCAGACCTTCCTGCGCTAGGTAATCAGCTACGCCCTGTCTGGAACCACCAAACGCTCCTGCATTTACAGCTTGAGCATTCCTAGACGCACCCATACGGTTGAAGTCCTGTATTGCGCCCTGTTTCTGTCTGTCTACAACCTGCTCCATATATGGGTTCATGTAGTCTTGAGCCATTTGACCAGTAAATTGACCCTGTCTGGAAAGATCTCTAATACCGCCTATGGCCTCTTGTGTCTCAGGCATACCCTGATTTGCCACGTTTCTAGCCATATCTCTTGAATTAGCTATATCAGCTATGCTCCCAGACTCGGCTATTCTTTGACCCTGATATGGCTGATATCCTTGTAAGGATTCACCTTCAGCACGTTCCATAAGGTTTTCAAAGTACGGACGGGCGTAGTCAGGCAGTGAATTAATGACTGTCTGTTCTCCCGCTTTTACTTGCTTATTACCCTTACCCATTAGTTTAACTCCATTTTATAGGCGATATAATCTGGCTTCCAACCATATTTTCTAAGCCAACGATCCCAACCCCGTCTTCCATAACCTTCTAAATATTTACAGTTATGTATTTTAGCGTATTGAGATATTCTTTCTTGTGCCAACGGCAACCAATCCTTCATTCTCTTACCACCAATCCAGTCCATAGCCATAGAGTTTCCTTGAGGATATTCTATTAATCTAGTGGTAATTGCGGCTATAATCTCATCATCTCTATCGTGGTCAGCAACAATCCATAATACAATCTGATTGTCCACAATCTCTGGATACAGATCTTCTACTTTGTACTTTCCCTCTGCGGTCTTTACTGACCGCTCCATTATATCAGACACTTTAGTCCAAACACTATCAAGAAATTCAACAGGAACTGGAGTAAACATTAATCCTGTCCTTACATCTTTCATGACAGCGCCTTACCCATTATCCCCATAGCATCTATTTCTTCAGGCTGCATAGAAGAGCCTGTTGCAGCTTTCCTAACATCTTCTCTCATTTTATCTAGCTTTTCTGCACCTGCATCACTAGATCCGTTACCGATCATAGCAACTGTCGGAGCATCAACCACATACTCATCTTTACTTATAAGAAGATCTTGCTCTCCATCGATGGTTGCAGGAACTGAATCACTCATTCCATCACCACCGCCATCAATCATTCCTTCTGCCTTGCCACCGACTTCATCATATTCACCCTCTTGAACATCTTGAACTAGCTCCTGTAGAGCTTCTTCTCCGTACTTCTGTACGAATTGTGCCAAAGCTATTGATGCTGACTGCTCATCCATATTGCCTTTTACGGCATTTACAGCGTTTACAATAAGGTCTTTTTCGTTTGGTGGTGCTGCTGTTGGAGCTAAATCTGCTATACCGCCCTCTTGTATAAACTTAGTTTGCAACTCATCTGCAGATGGATTTCTAAAGCCATAGTTAAATTCTGGATCTATTCCGGGCCTGTATCCCATTGGTGGCTGTTGTATGTTCTGTTGTATTGGTATTGTTTCTCTTGGCTTAAATGGTGTTTTTGCGGGATCTTCCTGTTGCTTAGAAGCATCTGCCAACGCTGCACCACCCGCTACACCTGCGGCTGTAAATGGATTTTCTTTGATAAGACCAACGCCAGTATCAAAAGTACTTTTTAAAGCACCTTTAGCCCCAGTAAGACTTTCAAGACCACCTTTAAGCTTTGGAGCATTGTAGCCCTGCATTACAGGGTTTACCGACCCTTTAAGCTTCGCTAATGTGTCAGCATTTTCGCCAACGACACTGCCCGCACCCTTTGCAGCACCGCCAAGCTCTTTTCCCAAACCACCTAAAAGCTTACCACCCATAAAACTTGTTAAACCTGTGCCTATAGCTTGATCTAGATCATCACCTTGAAGCAAACTACCTAAACCAGAGCCTATAGCTCCTGCAGCTAATGGACTTAAAGCTGAACCAAACATTCCGGGCAGTAAAGCTGAACCTAAAAAGCTACCTAAGAGGGGAAGTACCATTTTAATCTCCAAAAAGTTCAATTGAACTTTAACATTTTATTACATTTTATACTATAGTATTATTTTAACCAACCATAAATCTTTTTAGTTTCTTTTATACGATGATCTAGACCATTGTAACCACCGTTTACAACCTTAGTTACGCGCTTAATTGTGTCTTCATTTACACCTTCATCGCATATTTTCCATATGTTGTTTCGCTTAAAGAACCATAAAGCTGAATCCATAGCGTAATCATGAGATACAAGATCAGGGTTGTCCATGACCTCTGGTAGTCTCATATCGCTTGCAAACATCCTGTAGTTGTCTCTATGCGTTAATTGAAGGAAACCTCTGCCTCGCCACGCATAGCCTTGTCCTTCGTTACCACCACGGTGTCCGTACACCTTGTCAGCAAGAGCTTGAGGGTTTCTAGCATACGGCTCTGCCTCCGCTGTTGTTTTAAAGTACTTACTAAACACCCTCAAACAAGACTCAACAGAATAGTTTAGATTTTCTGCCGTATGCTTAAAAGAACCACTTTCATGCACAGTCTGACCTAGCAGGTGTGCGCCACGCTCTGGTGACAGCTCAAGATGCATAACCATAGCTTTAGCGGTATTGGGGCCAAACGCTCCATCTGGTTCTACACCACACTTTTCTTGCAGTAATTTTAATGCTTCAAACGCCATCAGCTTCATTCCTTTTAGCCATAAGATCTTCAAGGTTCCTTACTTTAGTGCCGCCATCGTAAGGCCAAGCATAACCCTTATCAATCATAACCTGATTAATAGACTTTGTGTCTTCATCTGATTTGTACAGCCAACCAAGCATACGCCCGAACTTACCATCTTTTTCAGTTCTTACGGTAAGCTTTGTTGCTTCCATAAGATGCATCTCCAAGAACTCTGTAGCTTGATAACCCATCTCTTTTTCTTTTGGGTTTTTAGTTCTCTTCTCTGGTGTATCTATACCCGCGAGCCTAACCCGCTCTTTCTTGGTGAGATCGAACCCAAGATCTATGCTGATGTCTATTGTGTCACCATCAACAACTCTATCTATAGATTTTACAAAATATGTATACATTATTTTTTCCCCATAAATTGTTTACCGCCACGGATTCCTATAGCCGCACTGCATACAGCAAAAACTAACCAAGTATACCACTCTGGGAGTTCAGACAAACGATCAAAGCCGTTTTTTACAACATTCTCTAGACCCGGTATGAAGCATAAAATAACTGGAATCATTACAACAATAGTTATAAATTCGTCTTTCCACGAGTTCTTGGTGCTTTCTGCCATTATTCTTTCCCAATCGGCAGTCGAGGTCTCTTTTGACATTAAAATGGCTGCTTTTGATTCCGCCTCTACAAGCTTTAGCTTTGTGTTTGCGGTGGCTTTGTCAGCTTTACCTTGCAAATAACTACTTGCAAGGTTTGCTATTGGTCCTATTAACTGTCCTATCATTTGTTAGATCCCATGTTTGTAAAACCAAAATATGCTGCGGTTACACCCGACACAGCAACTACATACACTGCGGCTATATCTGCAAGTAAGTTTGAGGCTTGTTCCAACCCTAGCCAAGAAGACATGACGATTGCAAAAGGATATAAAACCATGCCACTTAAAGCAAACCACGTCATGCGTAACTGTGCATCTCGCTTGGCGTCAGCATCTTCCATCATCCTGCGCCTATCTTCTAGCATTATTTGACGCTCATCTGGGTCAATCTTGCCGTTGTCGTTTAGATCGTAGTCCTTTTTGGGCATTTGCGTAATCCTGTACTATTTTTCTATCGTATCCTAGTATTATAAGTTTACCATTTTTATCATATGCTGCAAACTTCTTTCCATGTTCTACTATTGTTGGCTGTTCACTTCGAGGCAAGTCACCTTCATTGAGTTGTGCGTTACTAGTATTTGTGCTTTTTTTGCTTGCTCTAGGCATTGTTCTTTATCCGAAAATGTGCCGATCTGATAATACTGCAAGCGATCTGTACTGATAAAATGTAAAAAAACCAAAACATAAATCATGGAAAATAATCCCAAACATCAACCCAACCCATATAATGCAAGTACCCTGCTGCTCCTATAAATGTCATAATAAGGAGTACAATTATACCTACTATTGTAACCATTAATTCCTGTTGTTGTATAGCATCGCGCCTTGCCTGTGCTTCGGCCTCACGCTTCTCTGCTAAGACCTCTCTCCTAATTTTTAAAAGCTCTAAGTACTTTGATCTTCCGTAGGTTTGAGTAATCCATTCTTTGAGTTCTTCTTCAGCTTCTGCAGCCTGTCTAAGTTTCGCCCAACGATCCAACGCCGTAGCATTGGAGCTTTTGCTTGATACACCTTTTTTCTGTAGCGTTTTCTTAGCTTGGTCAGTTGCGTCAAAGAATTGTCCAATCTGCTTGCTAAGTCCAGCTACGGTTTTACCTGCAGCTAGTCCTGTTTTTATACCTGCAAGGATTGTAATAGGGTCCATATTTACATTCCATCGCTGCGTGTGAACTCAACGGTCTTCTCCAAAATAGCTATCCTAGATTGTAGCTTAATGATCTCCATCATATGGCTAGCCATACCACCCATATCCTCGTTGATCATATCTATGTCTTCCCAAATCTCATTATCGGCATCTTCAATGTCTTCATAGACCTCTGACAGAATATCAATAATTTCTTGAAGGTTATCAGTATTACGCTGCACATCTCTGATTAGATTAGTCTTATCAGTAGCGTTGTTCTCAACAGTCAAGATATTTACTGTCTCTTCAAGGTTAGATATTGTACTAGCTTGCTGTGCAGTCCACCAAATAAAACCACCGATCTGGGCTATAACAACCCCGACTACAGCAATACTTACTTTTGGTAATTTATCACTCATAACAACATACTCTTAAAAACTTTTTATACATTATACTCTCATACCTTAAAAAGTCTATCATCAGCCTTTACCTATAGATATTAAAAAAGCTTCTGGATTATGTTGCTCAGCAACATTTGGTATGTGAGCGTAACATTGATCGGTAGGGCCATCTCTGTAACTAAACAATCTGGGGGCTATAAATCCTAGCCTTTCGCACAAATCCCAAGGTTCATTTGAACCTTTCCAGACTTCTCTATCGTTTGAAAACCATTCATTTTGTGTATCAATATAATCACCATTTTGGGTTTTTCTAATTATCTTAAAAAAGGGAATATTAGGGTATGCTTTTGTTCTTTGATGCATATAGTGTTTGATAATTGTAATATTATTGTTTTCATCCAAATAATATCCTTTTCCAAATTCAGGATTTAAATCATCATTTTGGATGTAAATTCTATTTTCATCTGTGCCTAGGCTATCTAAATCCAACCAATGATATTGATCATCTGACGCTATGTTAGCAGTATACTCATAGCCAAACTCTGCTGCTAAATGCTTTGCGTGATCTTTATTAACAACACCTATTACAAGTGACGTAACTCTATTACGGCAAGCATAAACTGCTTTATGAGCTATTTTCCATTGTGTGTTTGTTAGTGTTCTAGGCATTAATTAAAACTCGTAATAAAATGAACTTGTCCACCCACCCAAGCAGCAACTCCGGGAGCAGCTTGGACACTGTAACCGTTTATAATTGGAGTCTGCAGCGCAGACCCCCATTGAGACAGCATAGCAATATCACCATAAGTTTTAGGTATACCGTTAGCAGCCAAAAGGTTAGCTCCCGTTCGATCGTCAGCCATCAGTCCTACATAGTTAGTAGAGTCAGCAGGGCCAGTGTAACCGTTTGTAGCTTTCTGTACATCTACAGCAGCGTTATAAACCGATCCAGAACCCCAGTTTGCACCAGACAAAGGCCCGCCAGATTGAGCTTCCCAATAAAAAAATACTGCTGGAGGCCCGTATCCATCACCTCCATCTTGCAAGATTGCTACATTATGATGCTCATGACCACTTGCGTCTTGTACTTTTGCAGGGGTTCCCAACCTATATCCAGAAGGTGACCGCCCTAATGTTGCATTAGTAGACTGACCACCAATGGTCATAAACCTGTACCGAACATCGACATTTGCGTCATCATTGGTTGCATAACGTACATTTGCTTGTCCCCCAACATTAAGTGATCCATCTGGATTATAAAACGGGTACGCTGTGCCACTATTAGGGTAAGGATAATAATAATATGCTGTAGGATTTAGAATATTATTTCCTACTGTGGTAGTGTTGTCGGCTGTGAATGGAGGAATTGACGAAGCTCCAAAATAATCTGATATAGAATTGGAAGCATTTAAACCCTTGCTTATTAAGCCTCTGACATCTGTTTCATTTAAAGAAACTGTAGTTCCACTTGTCCCGCCCACTTCAACGTGAATTTGATTTAAGCTTAACGTATTTCCAGAAGCAGGTAGGGTCATTAGGTAGAGCCACTAATCTTCTCAGGTGCTGTTACTGATATTGTAGTCTTTCTTACTTCACTGCCTGTCCAAGCCTCTCCGCAATCTGGGCAATCTCCATCAGGATAAGATGCAATCTCTGCAGGTGTATCTACCTCGTTTCCACAATTTGCACACTTTACTACATCTGTAGATGAAGAAGGTGACCATTTTGAGCCATCAGGCATATTTATTACTGTGTCAGACATAATAACTCCTTATGTTATGCTAACTGTTACCCCACCCACGCCAGAACTAGCAGACGCAGCAGTTCCAGTCAAAGAATAGGCAGATGCTGTAGATACTGATCCCACAGCAGATGTGGAGGTCGGCACTGTGCCTGAAATGGTGTATATAGCGGCAACATTAACACTTCCTGCTTCACCTTGTCCTGTAAAGAATACTGGTTGCTCTATTTCTGCAGAAGCATCAAATGTAGCTACAGTACCCACCTGTCCTATACCAGATCTAAAAAACTCAATATTTACTGGCACTGTCACATTAGGATCAATAGTAATTCTAACTTCACCTGTAGAAAGCATCCACATATCGCCCGGCTGAAGACCTGCAGCATAAGCTTCTACATTGTTTGCAAACTGCCTTATACCACCACCTTCTGGTAATAAGTTTAACTCGTTGGCTGTAAGCTTGCCCGGATTTGACAGTTGTTCCTGAAATAGAGAAAAAGACCTAACCAACTCACGCATGTAGTTTGGATCATAGTCTTTTGGCGGTACACCAAAGAAGTATCTTGGTAGTGGGTTGTCTGCCATTATCTCTTACCATCAGGCCGAATATCTAATCTATTTAATCCTGTTCTCCACGTTGTGCCTACTTGATCAGAACTTATTTTTATAGCTATAGATCTTCCTCTAACTCTAAGGTCTACTTTTTCTGTATATTGCTCTATAGGAACAGAAGCTGATTTTACGATGTTTGCTGTATCAGAGCTTACTTGTAGGCCACCATTGTAATTAAAAGCATCTACAGTAAAATCTACTTGAGGTGCTGAATTAGTGCTGTTTCTAAAAGTCACATCTGGAATTAACCTTCGAACATAACTAAACACCTCTCCATCGCCCAAGTCTATAGGCGCAGATTGTATAAAAGATTCTATAGCAACAGGAGCTGCTCCGCTTTGATCATCTGCCTCATATTCGTGATTATATAATATCCCATCTGTACCTGCAGCTACAGGATAATCTGTTACCCCTCGATCAACCCACGCAGTCCTGTTTAATGTGCCGTAATACCAAATGTTAGCATCGTAATTGTAGACAACATACTTATCCACATCATTGCTAGTTAGAGATGGGTAAAACCACCATATTTCTTGATAACCAGAGTTAACCCCAACAAATATTTTTTCTAACTGATCGTCATTTATATCTCTTAAAATCTTCTCTCTCACAGTACAATCTAGTTGATTGACGTTACCATTATAAACATAGAACTGATCTTTACCCATCCAGTATACAGCGTCACCAATAGCAACAGCAGCGTTAGGACTTCTAATGGTTATGTTCTCTGATATTCTATTAATACCAAAAGTATATGGCGGGCCTATAAACTGCATTGAGTGCAAGGCTTGGTCTGTAAACACAAGTATTTCTTGTCTTGTCTCAACAGCTTGAATTATCGCTGTACCAGAACCTATGCGAAGATCTCCTGCTGTGTTGGTAGTCAAGGGTCTCCAGTCTGCAGGGTTCTCTTGTGCTGAGAACCTAATAAGCAAAGGATCTTGTACGTTAGATCCAAGTGGGTTGCACCCAAAAGCAATAACGTGCCTATCCACATCTGATACTATTATTTGTTTAGCTACGATGGGAGAATCTTGAGCGCCATTTAAATCTTTTAAGAAAATACCTCTTTGTGAAGCACCTCCAGATGCATCCCAGTAGAATATAGGGCCGTTCCTTATATTATAAATAAGATCTTCCCCAAACGTATCGTGTTGCCACAGACGCAAAGTTTCAGACTGAACCACGATTGTTGCTCTTGAGTTCCAAGCCCCTCTAGACCAAACACCTGCACCCCAACCATTACCAAACAATGTAACGTCCACACCAGTCTGTATCTGGTAAGCACCTACAGTAGAGCTACCTCCAGTATTTGTGTCACCTGATGTAGCAGTCACTAAAGCAGCACTGTCATCTATGACTCCACCCTCATAGTATTGATTTACAGTTGTGGTCGCTGCTCTTGCATTAATTGTGTACGTGCCTGTCGTTGGTGCAGTTTGAATTTGATATTCCTGATTGAGGACAGCCGCAGTCATAGCACCGCCTAAACTAGCAGCTCCGCTAAAAGTAACAAAGTCACCTTCTCTAGCGCCATGATTAGTGTCGCTCACGGTTATAACATGACTACCTTGAGATGCGGAGAAAGTTACATCACCTGCACCTGTTGTTTCTCTAATAGGTGTGATGTCATAAAATACACCACCATCTTCTATAAAATACTTTAAAGAAGTGCCAATACCGATAAGATTGTCTCTGTCTAAAGTAGTCCAATGCTTCATAGCGCGAGCAGCACCTATAAATTGATTGTCACCCTTTTTAGCCCAACCACCTATTTTTTCTGGATGACCTTCTCTAAATCGTATTTTGTTACCATCATTCCAACCGTTTTCATTGGCATAATCAGGAAGCTCCGTGTTTATACCGGGCCTAAATTGCATTTTTTGTAGTACCATCTAATAAACCCTCAATAAACAGACACTTTTATGTAACTTTGATCTTTATCTTTTCTTTTAGAGTATAATATTAAAAAATTATTATCTGAAGCAATTTTTTCCAAGCTGTCGGCAAGTGAGCTATCGCCACCCCAGTCTGATCTAGAGCCGACAACCTCTACTTCGTCTACAGATATTACATCACCATTGGCTTCATACCTGTCTATTAAGGCATCGGTAGTATCAGTTCTTTTATATATCTTTTTTTGCACTACGTCTTTGTTACTAGAAAAGTAATATCCTAATATAGACTCATCATTAGATCTAGAGTTTAAATACACTCTAAGTTTATCTGTTCCAATAGTACTTAGATCTACTGCGTATCTTTCTGTATTGTATATTTCTACAGGTAAGTTCCCAACCAAAGACCTTAATGTTTTTATATTGTCAGTTACTAAAGTTACACTCTCAATTTTGTTTCTATAGCAGTATATAAGTTCTGTTGTTTTATTTAATATCTGTGAATCTAAATCCTTAGTTGATGGATGAAGATGAGCAAATAATTTTCCTATATAAGACATTTTATCTTAACTCGTTAATGTTAAAGTTCCATTAGATGTAAAAGGATGTACGTTACTACCAACCACAATTTGCACAAAGCCTCCCGCTCCATTACCCCCTGCATGGTTTCCTCCCGTGCCTCCTGCTCCTCCAGACCCAATATTTATCGTAAGGGTCGTACCGCTTACAACAGTAGCTGTACCCGTTTGTCGGCTTGAGGCATCTCCGCCCTCTCCTCCTCCGCCTGAACTATCGAACTTACTAGGAGAGTCTCCTCCGCCCCCTGCACCACCTGCACCGTAGTGAGATGCTGTGGCTGACGCTCCTGCAACGCCATTGGGAGTGCCTACTGCCCCTGCACCATAATATGAAGCATCACCCTCTCTGCCTACGGCTGTATTCCAAGAAATGGTGGCGTGTGTTCCACCCTGCGCTCCAGATGAAGTTATAGTTGTAAGACCAGAAGCTGTGATACTAGAGTCTCCTCCACTTCCTGCTCTAGCAGAAGAGCCATAGCCATCTTCTAAGCCGTAGCCTCCACCTCCACCTCCACCTATAATTTCGTAAGTAAAACTTACAGCGTTTGCTGTACCATAGAAATCACTTACAGAAATAGTATTACCAGAAGCAGGTATGCCCGAAGCGGCAGAAAAGTACTCAGATATATTTATAGGATTAGTACCCCCAAACTCACCTTGAATTTGGTTAAGGCTTAGTGAGTTTCCAGATGATGGCAGAGCCATTAGGGAGACCCAAAGGCTGTCACATCATTTGCGGCTACTGTGGCTCCCGAAGATGATATACTAAACTTAGCAGTGCCGTTGTGAGCAAAGACCAATTTACCCCCTACTTCATCTATAGTCCACGCTCCAAAATCTACCAAACCCGCCTGAATTTCACCGCCACTTCCGTAGATAACAGCTTTTGATCCAACAACAGTGTTTACTAATGCTCCATCTAAGAGGTTTAAATCTGCGGCTTCTAATGAGGCGCTAACACCGTCTAAGGTATTAAGTTCTGCAGCGGAGGATGTAATAGCAACTCCGTTTTGTTTAAGCTGCCCCGCTTGCGAATCGTCTATGAGATTAACAACATTATTATTTCCATCAGCATATATAATTGCAAATGAACCCGTGGGTAAACTTGCTGTAGAAGCGCCAGAGCCTTGAGAGAATATAACTGTTTGACTTGAGCTATTTTTTACATAGTAAACTTTTTGTGCATCCGCAGGTAATATGCTGATAGTATGAGCCGCTGCTAGAGTTCCGCTACAAAGAAGTACTTTGTTTTGCCCATCTGATGTTGAACCATTGTTTGTTGTAAGATTACTAGATGTTCCTACAAGGCTCAACGAAACAACGCCATTAAGTGCGCGATCAAGTATGTCACTATTTGTATTTACGGTTATACCCCAAGAACCAGACTGCTCACCCTGTGCGGGTTTCTCTATACCCGTGTTCGTTGTGAATGTACTAGGCATGTTACTCTCCTATAAAAAGTTCAATTGAACTTATTTTACTACGCTGCTTCATCTTCTATATTTAAATCTGTCCATACTGGTGGGCCAGCTTCATCGACTTCTAAATTTATGTCAGTGTACACATTATCTGTTGGAACGTCTATAACGAAGGGTGAATACGGATTTGAATTAACTTCTTGTAATGGATCTACCTCATTAAACATTTTTACTTGACCAACAGCAGTTCCCGTAGAAACACCCGTTACAAAGATCTCTGCTGTAGCTGATATTGCTACGCTACCGACAAGCCCAGAAGAACCCTCTGATGTTGTGGGAAATGATATGTACGGTGTAACTGAACTTGTAGATATAGTTGCGGATATACCAGTTACCGATGTATTTGCTGCAGCAACAGTTGTTACAGATCCGACTAAACTAGAACCTGCAAGCCCTGTTGATGGTATATCGGCTGTACCTGTTGTCGTTACAGTCCCTGCAGATCCACTTACTGATGGACTTGTAATAGCTACATTAGCAAGACTGGAAACGCTAACTCCACTAATTGCAGTACTAGAGGTCACGCCTGTTACTGAGACTGACGCATCTATAGAAATATCTGCAGAACCAACAGAACCTGTAGCTGTCAATCCACTTACTGATGTATTTGCTACACCGCTTATGGTAGCGCTGCCAACTCCAGTAGATGCTTGAAGGCCAGTCTCAACTACATCTGCCGCCCCATCTACAGTCACATCACTTGAGCTAACTGACGCTTGAAGACCAGACACGTCTACAGCTTTTGGTATGCTTACTACTAATGCACCTGTAGATGCGGTTATTTCAACACCAGTGGCATCGATGTTACCAACACCTATAACAGTGAGGCTTCCAACACCGCCTGAAGAGCCAAGACCTGTCTGCGGTGTATCTACAGCACCTGTTACTGTAGTAGCGGCTGTGGAACCTGTAGCCCCAACGCCTGTGACGCTTGTGCTTGCATCACCAACCGCATCTATTGATCCAGAAGAGCCTGTGGCTCCTACGGCAGATGCAACAACTTGAACAGCATTTGCCGCTATGCTTATAGAGCCAACTGATCCTGTGGAGGCAAGACCTGTTTGTGGAATGTCTGCAGCACCTGTTACCGCAGAAGTTCCTATAGATGTTGTTGCACTTAACCCAGTAACGGAGACAGTAACCGGAACGATTACCCCTGACTGATCATCAGCTATTGCAGCCGATGCTACTGGATAAAAGCCAAACATCTAAGTGTTCCTATGACTCTCTAGCGCTTACCCAAGCAGCGACTTGTGCCTTGACCTCATCAGTAGTCATCTCT
>MDTC01198491.1_pt1 | contig 16088 bp, 13 predicted proteins | sample 811181 | NCBI WGS metagenome assembly MDTC01 (sample SAMN05326644, study PRJNA326480) | marine metagenome | isolation source: seawater | place: Pacific Ocean: North | collected 2011
AGCTCCATAGAGCCAGGATTATTTCGCGTTCTCGGTAATGTAGTCGACCGCCTGTCCTACGGTGCTAATTTTTTCAGCTTGATCATCAGGTATTGCGATGTTGAACTCTTTTTCGAACTCCATAATGAGTTCTACAGTGTCCAAAGAGTCCGCGCCCAAATCGTTGGTGAAGCTTGCAGGCAAGTTTACTTCTCCTGCATCAACTCCCAACTTATCGACGATAATCGCCGTGACTTTTTCTTGAATTTCAGACATAGCTTAGCTGTTTATCGGGGCGCAAAGTAACCACATCAAATTAGAACCTCAGCCGTTTTCCGAAAACTTTTATCTCCTTCGGGTTTTAATTCGCGGTTTGAGGTCCATATACAGTGGCCAGCTTATCCCATTCTTTTCGTTGAATATCAGGCACTTCGCACCCCTCAGCGGGGTAGCCAATTGGAATAAGTAAATATGCCTTTTCGGACGATGGTCGCCCCAAAATTTCCGCCAAGAATCCCATGGGTGAGGGCGTATGTGTGAGTGAGGCGATGCCACATTCGTTCAGCGCTGCCAGGAGCATGCCGCTCGCGATACCGACAGATTCTTGGACGTAATAGTTCTGAGACTTCCCTGAAACGGACTGTTCATCAGGCGTCCAAGATTGACGAAACACCACGATGAGCGCTGGAGCTTCCTCTAGGTGGGGCTTATTGTAATCGGTGCCAAAAGGCTTTAAATCGTCCAACCACTCGTCGTTCATACGACCGTGGTAATTTTCGTATTCCTCCTTTTCCGCGGCCACACGGATGCGCTTTTTAATCTCCGAATCGGTAATTAGACAAAAGTGCCATGGTTGCTTGTGTGCGCCCGATGGGGCCGTTCCAGCGGCTTGGATGCATTTGCGAACCACTTCCTCAGGCAGCGAGTCCGTTGAAAAATGCCGCACTGTCCGACGTGAATTGAACCGGACGAATATTCGATCCGCTGTTTGACGCATCACATCCTCAGGAAGGCGATTGAATTCCAAGGGAATGTGCTGAGCGTTTTGACTATGCTTCAAACTGTCTTTCGGATTTTTCGCATCAAATCGCTAGCGAAAACAAAGTCCTCCAATTCCTTCACTCCACCCTCGAGCAGGCCTTCGCGATTGCCATGCCAGCAAATGCAGCCTTTGTGCACGAAATGAATCGTATCGCTGGCTTCCATCACGCTGTTCATGTCGTGGGAAACGACCACCGTTGTAATCTGGTATTCAGCCGTAATATCAGAAATGAGGTTATCAATGACGATGGCTGTTTGTGGGTCTAGACCCGAATTGGGTTCGTCGCAAAACAAGTACTTGGGATTCATCGCAATGGCTCGGGCGATTCCGACGCGTTTCTGCATCCCGCCGCTGCATTCCGAGGGGAATCGAGTGCTTGCATCAGCCAATTCCACCCTTTCTAGGCAAGCCGCAGCGCGATCCCGTCGCTCCGCTTCCGACATGTCACTGAGCATGCGCAACGGGAATTCAACGTTTTCTTGGACAGTCATGCTGTCGAACAAAGCAGAGCCCTGAAAAAGCATCCCAATTTCTTGCCGAATGACTTTGCGGTCCTGTTCGTTCATGGCAGTAAAATCCCTGCCGTCGTAGATGACGCGTCCCTGGTCTGGATCAAAAAGACCAACCGTGCACTTGGTCATGACGCTCTTCCCGCTGCCACTCCGACCAATCACAAAGTTGACTTTGCCGCGTTCGAAGATGGCACTGACGTCCTTCAGCACATGGTGATTTCCAAACGATTTCTCGAGATGTTGCAGCTCAATCATGTCAATTCAACAGCATTTGAGTGAGCACCAAATTTGACACCATTATGATCACGACAGACCAAACTACCGCTTTCGTGCTTGATTTTCCAACCTCCAGCGCACCGCCTTCAGCAAAATATCCATGGTAGGCCGAAACGCTGGTTAAAATGAATCCGAATACCACGGTTTTGACTAATGCATACACCACATCAAACACACGAAAGTCTATCTGCATGCCGTATTCGAAATCGGCCAGCGGGCTGAGTCCTGTCGTAACGCCAATCCAAGCACCGGCCCCGACGCCCAACACCATGCTCAACACCACCAAAAATGGTACGATGAACACCCCTGCTACCACCTTGGGTAAAATCAGATATCCCGCACTGTTCACACCCATAATGTCGAGCGCGTCAATCTGCTCTGTAACGCGCATCGTTCCAATTTGCGAAGCGATATTCGAACCGACCTTACCTGCCAATATGACCGGAATCAAGGTGGGAGAAAACTCCAATATCATAGTCTGACGTACCGTAAAACCAATGGTATAAATCGGAATCCACCCCCCAATTTGGTGGGCGGTTTGGAGGCAAATCACCGCTCCCATGAAAATAGAAAGCAAGGCCACAATACCTAACGATTGCAATCCGATTGATTCCAACTCCGTCATCAACAAACTCTTGAATACGCTGAATTTCTCTGGCTTACGAAAGCTCTTGGTCAATAACCGCATGTAGCGGCCAATGTGATACATCCAACGCATGGTGCTAAGGTAAGTGCCAGTTCGTACTTTCGCAGAGCATGTTTGTCAACCACCTTAAACCATTCGGTCTTCTCGGTATCGTCTTGGTACTAACAGCATGTGGGTCTCAGCGCGGTCACCGTGATTGCAACTGCCCTCAATGGTCAGAAACGCAGCCTCCAACCCAAGCTGGCATCAAGGAACCTCGAGCATGGAAAGCTGAACCATGAGTGCAAACAAAAACACCTACGCGGTAATCATGGCCGGCGGAATCGGAAGTCGGTTCTGGCCCATGAGCACGGAATCCCGACCAAAGCAGTTTCTTGACATCCTCGGAACTGGTCGATCATTGATTCAAATGACCTTCGACCGCCTCGCAAGGCTCGTACCGGCTGAAAACATACTGGTTGTCACCCAAGAACGGTACCGAAGCTTAGTCGCGGAACACTTGCCCCAGTTGCCTGGCGAAAACACGTTATGCGAGCCGTTCATGAGGAACACCGCACCGTGCATCGCCTACGCCAACCATTGGATCTCCAAGAAAGCGGGAAATGCCGCGGCAGAGGCGGCGGTTATTGTCGCGCCTTCGGATCACCTCATCCTGAAGGAGGATGAATTCTTGGAAATCGCCAACATTGCACTGAAACACACAAGTGAGACCACCCACCTGGTGACATTGGGCATTCATCCCTCAAGGCCCGACACTGGTTATGGCTACATCCAATTTGAGGACCTGCCCAACGCCGACGATGAGCGGATTCGCATGGTGAAAACATTCACCGAAAAACCGCAGCTTGAATTGGCCGAGCAATTCCTCGCGTCCGGGGATTTCTATTGGAATTCAGGCATTTTCATTTGGAGTTTGCAGAATATTACCGAAGCATTCGAAGCGCACTTACCCGAAATGCAAGCGCTGTTCGAAGAACACAAAAGCGAATTTGCTACGGAACGCGAATCGGCAACTATCCGCAGCATATACGGCGAATGCGAAAACATATCCATCGACTACGGTGTGATGGAAAAAGCCCCTAACGTGGCCGTCGTGTTGTCAGATTTCGGCTGGAGCGACTTGGGAACATGGGGCTCATTGCACGAGAAACTATCATTAGATGGCGGCGGGAACGGAACCACCGGTGTGACCCTCGAGGCCACCGAAGCCAAGGGCAATGTCATTGTTAGCGACGCGGGCAAAGCAAAAAAATTGGTTGCCCTACGCGGACTGGACAATTTCATTGTAGTCGATACAGAGGACGCCCTTCTCATTTGTCCAAAAGCAGATGAGCAGTGGATCAAGCAGCTGGTCACTCAGATGAAGGCTGGTAAACAGAAATAGCTATCGCCTCCCTATCATTTCCCTGGGAACTACCCAGGCATCGTACTCGGCCTCTGTCAAATAACCCGTGGCCAAGGCCGCAGCTTTGAGTGTAGTGCCCTCCGTGTGCGCTTTATTCGCGATTTCCGCGGCTTTGTAATAACCGATCCTCGTGTTCAAAGCGGTGACCAGCATAAGGCTGTTTTGCACCAATTCATCGATGCGTTGGTGATTGGGTTCAATGCCTTCGACGCAGTGAACACTGAACGAATGGCAAGCATCACCGAGGAGGCGAGCACTTTCCAAAATGTTCCGAGCCATCATTGGCTTGAACACATTCAGCTCATAATGGCCTTGCGCACCTCCAACCGTGACCGCTACATCGTTGCCCATGATTTGCGCACACACCATGGTCAACGCTTCGCACTGGGTGGGGTTGACCTTGCCGGGCATGATGCTCGATCCAGGTTCATTCGCAGGAATGATCAACTCTCCGATGCCCGAGCGCGGACCGGAAGCCATCAATCGGATGTCATTGGCAATCTTATTTAAGCTCACTGCCAATTGGCGGAGAGCGCCGTGGGTCTCAACGATGGCGTCATGGGCAGCGAGCGCCTCGAACTTATTTTGCGCCGTGACAAAAGGCAATCCGGTCAACGCTGCGATGTGCTCAGCGACGCGTTCGGAGTACCCTGCAGGGGTGTTAATGCCAGTTCCAACCGCCGTGCCGCCCAAGGCCAATTCACCAAGGTGACTCATGGAGTTATTCAAGGCCTTCAACCCAAAATTCAATTGGGCCACGTAACCGCTGAACTCTTGCCCCAAAGTCAATGGCGTAGCGTCCATCAAGTGCGTCCTGCCGATTTTTACCACGTCAGTTAATGCTTCGGCCTTTGTATTCAATGCATCTCGCAACCGTTCTATACCAGGCACGGTGGTTTGGATAATCATCTTGTAGGCCGCAATGTGCATGGCCGTGGGGAAGGTGTCGTTGGAAGATTGAGACCTGTTGACGTCATCGTTTGGATGAACAGGCTTCCCCTCAGCTCCTAGCTGACCGCCATTGATTAAGTGGGAGCGATTCGCTACCACTTCGTTTACATTCATGTTGGATTGCGTCCCCGAACCGGTTTGCCACACCACCAATGGGAATTGATCGGCCCAACGGCCGGCAATTATTTCATCGCAGGCTTGGGCAATCAAATCGCATTTTCTCTGGTCCAATCCCCCCAGTTCTGCGTTGGTCAGTGCTGCTGCCTTTTTCAAATAGGCGAAAGCTTCGACGATTTCTGTCGGCATCGAGGCGGAAGGACCGATCTTAAAATTGTTCCGGGAACGCTCGGTTTGCGGACCCCACAAGGCATCTGCCGGTACCTTGACCTCGCCGATGGTGTCTTTTTCAATTCGGTAAGCACTCATAATTATTCTGATTGTTTAGCACCCGACCCAGCTTGCATCAAGAAAGCCTTCAGAAATCCTTCGATTTCACCATTCATTACGGCATCCACATTAGACGTCTCGTGATTGGTGCGGACGTCCTTGACCATTTTGTAAGGCTGCATCACGTAGGATCGGATTTGTGACCCCCATTCAATTTTCTTCTTACCAGCCTCGATTTCAGCACGGGCTTCATTGCGTTTGGCCAGTTCGATTTCGAACAACTGGGACTTCAATAGCTGCATAGCCTTCTCCTTATTCCCCAATTGACTCCGCGTCTCCGTGTTGTCAACGACGATGCCTGTTGGGGCGTGGCGAAGGCGAACCCCGGTTTCGACTTTGTTGACATTCTGGCCACCAGCGCCACCAGATCGGAACGTCTCCCACGTGATATCACTTGGGTTAACTTCAATTTCGATGGAGTCGTCCACTAAGGGATACACGTATACCGATACGAAGGAGGTATGCCGTCGAGCTTGGCTGTCAAACGGGCTAATACGCACCAATCGGTGAACCCCGTTTTCTCCTTTGAGCATGCCGAAGGCAAATTCCCCGTCAAACTCGAGCGTGACCTGCTTGATACCGGCTACGTCCCCCTCCTGCAAATCCAACTCCTTAACTTTGAAATTAGCGTTATCCCCGTACATTTTGTACATGCGCATGAGCATAGAAGCCCAATCGCAACTTTCAGTGCCACCGGCACCGGACGTGATTTGCATGACGGCGTTGAGGTTGTCTTCTTCCGCGCTGAGCATGTTCTTAAACTCAAGCTCCTCCACCGCTACAGCAGCGGCTTCGTAAGCCTCTTGTGCCTCTGCCTCCTCTGCCTCACCCGCTTTCATGAATTCAAACAACACTTGCGCATCGTCGACTGAGGAAAGGCACGAATCAAAGCTTCGCGTCCACGATTTTAACGTTCGCAGCCGCTTCATGACCTGTTCTGCTTTCTTGGAATTATTCCAAAAATCCGGGTCTTGCGTGCGTTTTTCCTCCTCCGCAATCTCGATGCGCTTGGCATCAATGGCCAAGTAACCTTGTAAGTCTTCAACGCGCGAATGCAATGCATTCAGTTGGTCAATCGTAATCATACTTCGCAAAGGTAATTCAGCGCTCCCCCGCTTCTTCGAGAGCACGCAAGATGTCATTCACAGCGAATCCCCGAGCCACCAAAAACCGGATTACCCGTTCTCGCTTTGCTGGCAATTCCAAACGGCGACGCTCCACAAGAACTTCCAAGGAAGCTTGAAAAGATGCCGGGGAATGTGCCTCCAATGCTACGTTAACTTCCGCGCTTGAAAAGCCCTTGGCTCGCAGTCCGTGTGCAATTTTTCGCGGCCCCCATGATTTGTGCTCGGCATGGGTGCGAACGTAAGAAGTCAAAAACCGCTCATCCGATAGAAAGCCTTCTTCCACCAACGCCTCGACGATATCCATAACCACTGCCTCATCATCAAATTGAGCCTGCAACTTTTTCCGAACATCTGTCGTACACCGCTCCTGCAGACTGCACCATCGGCGCATTTTTTTCTTCCATTCGTCGATCATGGAAGGCGAAATTCACCCAAAATGCCGGGAAAACAAGGCTGTTCACGATATTTGCAATCCTAAATCTAAATGTGCTGGCCCATGAGGTCTGAGATTTTAACCCGTATTCAACAATTGCTCACCCAAGAAGACTTGGAGGGTATTCGCGTGGAAATGCGCGAAGCCATTGAGCAGTTCCGCGCCTTGACTAAAGAAGAAGTAAGGAAACAGCGCGAGGCTTGGGCCGAGTTGCCCAAGGACCCTGATGCTGTTTTCGAATACAATCCAGCGCCAGAAGAAGAAGAATTTGAAACCGCGGTCGCCGCTTTTAAAGAGCGAGAAAAAGCATGGCGCAAGCAAGTTGCCGACGAGCAACGGGACAATCTGGAAAAGAAAAAGGCGATGCTCGAACGCCTCCGCCACACCATCCAGGAAGAGGAAAACATCGGCGCCGCATTTGCAGTGTTCAACGAAGTGCGGGAAGTATGGAGCGATGTTGGTGACGTGCCAGGCGATCAATACAAAGACGTGCACGATCAGTACTACCGCTTGCAAGATGAGTTTTTCTACAACATCAACATCTACAAAGAGCTCAAAGAGCACGACCTGAAAATCAATCTGAAAAAGAAAGAAGACCTAATCGAAGGGGCAAAGGCCCTCGTAGCGATTGAGTCGTTGAATGACCGCCAAAAGCACGCCCGCGCCCTTCAAAAGCAATGGATGGACGTGGGTCCTTCGCCTCGGGAGACATACACTGAACTTTCGGATACTTTCTTTGGCCTCATTCGCCCCGTTTTTGAAGAGGCTAAAGCCCACTATGACGAGATACGCGAGACCTTCAAAGCCAACGCAGAAGCAAAGACGTTGGTAATCGAAAAGCTTCGTGAAATTGTGGCTGAAGAGGTGGAAGCTTCGCATACAGCTTGGCAAAAGGTCACTACGCGTGTTTTGAGCTTGCAAAAAGAATGGAAAGCAACAGGCTTCGCAGGCAAAGAGCACAACGAGCCGCTTTGGGCGCAGTTCCGAGAGTTAGCAGATGTCTTCTTCGGCAAGAAGCAACTGTTTTACGACGCCCAGAAAGAGGTAAGCAATGCCTTCAAGGCCCAGAAGTTGGCCCTCATTGAACGAGCAGAAGCCCTTGCTAAAAGCACAAACTGGCGCGAGGACGGACCCAAAATGATGGACCTTCAGCAAGAGTGGAAAACCGCCGGTGCCTGTGCACCACGAGACGAGCAAAAACTCTGGCGACGCTTCCGCAAAGCACAGGACACCTTTTTCAGCGCACGAAAGACTGAAATGGCCGGTAAAATTGAAGGTGAGAAGGAGAACTTGAAGCAGAAAAACGCCTTGATTGAGGAAGTGAAAGTGTTCGAACTGAAGGGCAATCGAAAGGACGATTTGGACGCGCTGAAGGCCTTTTCTGTGCGCTGGAATGCCATCGGATTCGTGCCACGAAAAGCACTGGATAAGGTGATGGAATCCTACCGAGCAGCAATGGATGTCCACTACGATGCCTTGAGCGCTCAGAAGTCCGAACGCGCCATGGAAACGTACAAGCAACGCGTGGACAACTTACTGGAATCGGATGCACAAAGTATCCGACGAGAACAACGCATTCTGCGAGAAAAACTCGATCGCCTGCTCAACCGCATTACCAAGACCGAAGAAAACTTAGAGCGCTTCACCGGCAAAGGCGCTGAAAGCATTCGCACCCAATATGAGAAATCCATGGGTGAGGATAAAAAAGAAGTAGAAGACATAAAGTCCAAACTAAAGATGCTCCGCCAAGCTTCACAAAAGGCCGAAGCCGATCAAGGTCAAGGCGACGACGCCTAAATCATGCCCGCGACGGCAGCAATTTACATGCGTATCCTTCATCCTTAAGCCACCGCAGATAAGGTTCTAAGATGGGCAGCATTCGTGGAGCCGCGCGCTCTGAATCGTGAAAAACCACTATGGCACCGGGACGAGTGTTCACCAGTAGTTGCTCAAAGCAATCTTCCGGGGTTTTTTTAACATCAAAATCTGCACTCAATACGTCCCACATAACCACTTCCGTTTGGGCTGAAATGGCTTCTGCTTGGGACCGGGTTATTCTGCCATAGGGCGGTCGAAACCACTTCGCCTGGGTCAACGACTGGCACTTGATGTAACTTTTCAGGTACGTATAATTCGGGGTGTTCCAACCCGATTCATGGGCATACGAGTGGTTGCCAATTGCGTGCCCATTTTCCAGAAATTTCTCTACGACATCTGGATACTTCTCGATGTTCCCTCCCACGCAAAAAAACGTCGCTGGCGCATCGAATTTGGCCAGAATCTCCATGGCCTGGCAGGTGATAATCGGGTGCGGACCGTCGTCGAAAGTCAAGTACACCGCCGCCTTATTGTCCGAAAAATCAGGCCCGTGCCATGTCAGCTGGGAAGCCATGGCTTTTACAATCGGAGGAGTCTTCCGCAGGTACACACGTCAAAGATACCAAGCGATTACCTTTGCTGCGAATTGGGAAGCCGCATGGAATACGATTTTCGAGCAATTGAGCAGCGCTGGCAAGCGAACTGGAAGGCGACTGAGGCCTATAAGGTCAAAGAGGATCCGTCAAAGGATAAATGCTATGTTTTGGACATGTTCCCTTACCCCTCAGGAGCGGGCCTCCATGTCGGACACCCGCTAGGATACATAGCCAGCGACGTCTTCGCCCGGTACAAACGCCACCAAGGATTCAACGTTTTGCACCCCATGGGCTACGACAGCTTTGGGCTTCCCGCGGAACAATACGCCATCCAAACGGGCCAACATCCGGCCGTAACCACCGAGGCCAACGTAGCGCGTTACCGGGAGCAACTAGACCAGCTTGGATTCTGTTATGATTGGTCAAGGGAAGTGCGCACCAGTGACCCCGCATACTACCGCTGGACACAGTGGATTTTTGCAGAATTGTTCGAATCATGGTACGACACAGCAGCCCAATGCGCCAAACCCATCTCAGCGCTCTTGGATATGTTGAATTCGGACGGATTGACATCGGTTCAACCCGCTTGCGATGGTGATTGGTGGATCGAGCTTCCCGCTGGTGAATACCCCTGGGATGAATCATTTGGCGGTGCCCTAACCGCAGACCAATGGCATGCTTGTGATGCCAGAGCGCAATCGCACATTCTCATGCAATTCAGACTGGCCTATCTAGCAGATAGCGAAGTGAATTGGTGCCCTGCCCTCGGCACGGTTCTCGCCAATGATGAAGTTAAAGACGGATTGAGTGAACGCGGCAGTCACCCAGTTGTCCGCAAGCGGATGCGCCAGTGGATAATGCGCATTTCAGCCTTCTCGCAGCGCCTCATCGACGACTTGAATGCACTGGACTGGACGGACAGCATTAAAGAAGCCCAACGCAATTGGATCGGCCGCAGCGAAGGCGCTTCCGTGCACTTCGGCTTGGATAATCCTGCGGGAAGTACCATCGAGGTGTTCACGACCCGACCGGATACAATTTACGGCGTGAGTTTTATGGTGTTAGCGCCTGAGCATGACCTGGTCGAGTCGCTTACCAGCGCAGAACAAAAGGAAGCCGTGAAGGCCTACCAAACTGCTGCAGCCCAAAAGTCCGAGCGTGAACGCCAGGGTGCAGGCGAACATGAAGTAAGCGGTTGTTTCACCGGTGGGTATGCCGTGCACCCGCTCACAGGGGAGAAGATTCCCGTTTGGATTGCGGATTACGTCCTGGCCGGGTACGGCACAGGGGCCATCATGGCAGTGCCAGCAGGCGATGAACGCGATTGGAAATTTGCTAAGGCTTACGGTCTAGCCATTCCAGCCATATTCGAGGGCGTCGATACCGCTGATTCAGTTTACACGGGGAAGGATATAGCCCTTTGCAATTCCAATGAATTCGACGGCAAAGTGCCGATTGAAGCCATTCCACTGGCTATCGCCCACCTGGAGAAAAAAGGCATGGGAACGGGTCAAGTCAACTACCGACTACGCGATGCGGTTTTCAGTCGCCAACGTTACTGGGGCGAGCCTTTCCCCATCTGCTACCATGGTGAAGTCCCCCAATTAATACGGGACGCACAGGTCACGCTGCCTCCTGTGGATGCCTACTTGCCCACTGAGGATGGTGATCCTCCACTCGCTCGTGCCAAAAAGGAAGATTGGAACGTCACCCGTGGTGACCGCATGGAGTACAACACCATGCCCGGTTGGGCCGGCTCGAGCTGGTACTTTTTGCGTTACATGGACCCGCACAACAGCGCAGAATTCTGTTCCCGTGAGAAATCGGATTACTGGGGACAAGTCGATCTTTACATTGGTGGCGCTGAACACACGACGGGGCACCTTTTGTACTCCCGATTCTGGACTAAATTCTTGTTTGATCGCGGATGGATCGGCTTCAATGAACCGTTCAAGCGGATGATCAACCAGGGCATGATCCTTGGACGTTCCAACTTCGTTTACCGCATCCAAGGCACCAACCAATTCGTGACCTTTGAAAAGCGGAAGGAATTCCAAACACAACGCCTGCACGTGGACATCAACCTGGTCCAATCCGACAAACTTGACGTGGACGAGTTCATGGCGTGGCGCCCAGAGTATGCCAACGCCGAATTCATCCTCAACGAGAACGGGGAATACACATGCGGTCACGAGGTCGAAAAGATGTCCAAATCCAAGTTCAACGTTCAGACCCCTGATGACTTGGTAGAAAGCTACGGTGCCGACACGCTGCGGTGCTATGAAATGTTCTTGGGACCTCTTACGCAACACAAACCCTGGGACACCCAAGGCATCAGCGGCGTGCACAATTTCTTGCGCAAACTGCACCGCCTCTTCAACCGAACAAAGGCCAGTTCAATCACCACAGACGCCCAACACCGCATCCTGCACAAGACCATCAAAAAGGTCAGTGATGATTTGGATCGTAATGCGTTCAATACTGTGATAAGCGCATTGATGATTGGCGTCAACGAACTCTTAGATGCAGAAGCCCAGAGCGCAGAATTTTTGCAGCCCTTGGCGATTTTGGTCAGTCCGGTTGCTCCGCATCTGGCAGAAGAGCTATGGCAACTCAGCGGAGGCGCAAACAATGTACTCGATCAGGCTTGGCCAGCTGCTGAAGAGCGCTGGTTAACTTCGGATGAGGTAACGTACCCCGTCTCTTTCAACGGTAAGGTCAGGTTCAAGCTAACGGTTCCCGCTGACCTCGATGCAAAATCCGTTGAAAGTCAAGTGCTTACGCATGAAAAAGCTCAAGATTACATCACAGACAAAACAGTTCGAAAAGTCATCGTTGTTCCCGGTCGAATCGTGAATATTGTTCTGTCATAATCAGCTGGTTGATTTAAACGTTGTTTTCGTCAACAGTTTTGGCTGTTTTGTCTTGATTATTTCTGAAAAAATCATCAACTTGTTGGCTCAAACTGTTTTGTTTGAAGAAACCAAGTTGCTAAATGGCTCGAAACCGTGCAATCACTGCGCTTTTGCTTTTACTTCTCGCTGCACTGAGCTGGACGAATAAAATCGCCGCCCAGACGGATGAGATGGGGTGCACGGATTGGTGGGCCTGCAACTTCAGTCCTACTGCCACAGAAGACGACGGTTCCTGTGATTACGAAACGTGCATCGGTTGTACCAACCAGTACGCCTGCAACTTTGATCCTGGCGCCATCTACTATGATGGATCATGCGAGTATTTGTCGTGCGTCGGGTGCACCGCTGTAGAGGCCTGTAATTATGACCCTGAAGCGCTTATTCCCAATACGGCATTGTGTGATTTCGCCTCGTGTGTTGGGTGCACTGACTTTACCGCCTGTACATTCGACCCCGAAGCCACGCTATCCGACCCAACTCAATGCATTTACCCTTTGCCTGATTACGACTGCGAAGGCAATTTGACGGGGTGCGGCGGATGCGAGCCAGTGTTCATCACGGACTTGTCCCCAGTCCAAGTCGGCTGCGCAAGCGACCTACCGGTTGATCCGATTGGTGAAGTGTTAGCCGCCACTGGCTGTACCGACGAACCCCTGGAGGTCAAGACGTTTATTGTGGATGCCACTACAGATTACACCCTGAACGTAGGCACTACAGCCGACGGAATCGGACCAGACGGAGCCATTCGTGTCTTAGGGTTAACCGCACTAGGCTTGGCCAACTCCGATTATTTCGTCGAATCCTACCCTCTGCTGGTATCTCGATATGCCAATGGCATAGCTGTGATATCAGGCCAAGTGGAAAACACCATTAACCCCAGCCTGAAGTGGACTGTGCACCTCGTGCTCGAAGATCCGTTGATGGGCGAAGAGTGGTTGACACAGAATCAAATGCACGGGTTTATAACCGCCTCTGGCTGCAGCGTCGATACTGCGTCAATGGTGACCTACCGCCTCAATCAAGAGCACTCCTACCTCATCGGAACCGATGGTCTAGATGGATCCTATTTACAGCTGTCCCACATGCCATTCAACGAAAGCAAACGCTTCCAATTGGGAGCCGGCGGGAACAGTGTGAACTGCAATTACGGGTTTGGCGGTTGGTTCGCTTGGAGCGGACTGGTCTTGAATCAGCCCGTCAGCGGAATGACGGGGGACTTGGTGATTGACTTGGGAGAAGACATCCTGACTGAAGTGCCCTGCGGTCAAGAAGCAACTGTACATTTTCATCACGTCTTGAACCCTGCTTGTGGACTCTTCACTGAGTTGCCTCAGCTGTTTGTTCGAGCAGATGTTACGCCACCAGTGTGGAACAATGAATCTTGCGCTCCAGAGGTGGCTTTGTGCTTCAATGCGTCAATCGGAGAAGTCACATTGCCTGAGCCGTGTGCCTTCCAATTCAATGATGAATGCAGCGAAGAGGTACTTGCTGTATTTGAGGAGACTGCGGTTTCGGGCGACCCTACTGTACAACCTGAAGCCCCATTTGTCATTCAACGCACTTACACCGGTACTGACTGCAGCGGGAATGCATCCTCCTTTGTTCAAATGTTGAGCTTTGATGGCGAGGCCTGTCCTGAAGCGCCCACCTCGCCTGTGACCAAACCAACCGTTTCCAAAGGGCAAACCCGTCAGAACACCAGAAGCGAGGCATTCAAAAGCGGCGATTTACGCTCTCCTTTGATAGCCTCACTGTCGCCAAATCCAACAGATGCTCAGTCAGCTGTACACGTAAATGTCTCGAATCGCGATCAGGTCACGCTAAGGGTCTACGACTTGGCTGGGAACGAAGTGGATGCACACGTGATCCAGGGTGGCTCGGATTCCGAGGTCAAGCGCATCACGCTATCCGCCACCAACCTCCCTCCCGGATGTTACCTTATCCAGGCCACGGCATCCAATATGAGGGAGACCTTGCGCTGGGTTGTACATCACTAACCCTCCTTTGAAGGGCTTGGAACGAATTGGCAGTCCCGCCGTTTCATTCGTAAATTGAGTAAATTTCTTTTGCCATGCGCATCGCCTTGCAATCCACCCTGCTGTCCTTTTTGTTAGTTCTCGTAAGCACGCTAGCCGCTGCCCAAGAAACTGCCGGAAGCGGACTTCCTTTCAATCCAGACAGCGATAACAGCGGCGCCATTGACGTCACTGACTTACTGAACTTTCTCCCCTACTATGGTGAAGATTTCGTGCCCACTGGTGTCATCCCTGTCGCTCTTGGCGGCACAGGGTCGAGCACAGTTGCCGCGGCTAGGGATTCGTTGGGTTTATCTGCTCTACAGGATACAACCATCGGCGCCGAAAATTACGTGTGGATTCATACCTCCCTGCGCATCCAGGAGGAATTTGCGCAAGGTTTTAGTGTTGCCGCAAATGGATTGTACGCCCACGCTTCTGGCACCAATACCAATGCCAGCGGTGCATATAGCAACGCCCAAAACCGGCTGACCACAGCAAGCGCAACGTGCTCGAGTGCTCAAGGTGAAGGGACCACAGCGAGTGGAACAGCGAGCCACGCCGAAGGCATGCTCAGTCAAGCCACAGCGCTCACAGCTCATGCCGAAGGATACGGTACAGATGCCACAGCTAACTACTCCCACGCTGAGGGGTACAACAACCTCGCCTCCAGCACTGCGGCCCATGCAGAAGGGTACTCTACCGATGCAACCGGGCTCTACTCCCACGCTGAAGGCCGTCAAACCGAAGCGAGTGGATCGGCCTCCCACGCTGAAGGCCAAACCACAGTGGCATCAGGAGACCTGTCTCATGCAGAAGGTTTTCAATCTGTCGCCGAAGGCTATGCCAGCCACGCAGGTGGATTTGCTAGCTCAGCAACCGGACTTTACAGCCGAGCGGCTGGACGGAATTCCACCTCTGTTGGAACGGCATCGTTCGCAACCGGATATGGCATCGTCGCCGATCAGGAATACGGCACAGCCATTGGCCAATTCAATGCCCTGCAAACAGAGGGAGCGCTTTTCATGGTTGGAAACGGTACGGATACAAACATGCGGTCGAATGCTTTCGAAGTGCACAACAGCGGGAATGTGATCGTCCATGGAGACGCTGTAATTGAAGGAACGGTATTTTCCGGAACCTATAACGTGGCTTCCACACTGGGGTCGTTGATCTCCACCGTAGACTCAATGCAAATTGTTATCGCCGAATTACAGGCGCAAGTTGAAGCCTTAACCGAGGGGGAATAACCCAAGCTAGTTCAAAACGTTGGAGACAAAAAGCCCTCAGCGCTGCTGAGGGCTTTGTTCCCCGACCAGGACTCGAACCTGAAATAACGGCACCAAAAACCGGTGTGTTACCATTACACCATCGGGGAGTTTTCGCTTTCTTCATTCATAAAGCGATTGCAAAGATAAAAAGGATTTCGCGAATATTCCTCAATCGTACCTCGTCATTTATCTTGTGGGCATGATGGAATTGCAGAATCTAATTGGGGGCGAAATGACAAACCCCAAAAGCGGTGCTTGGTTGGAAAATGTAGAGCCGGCTACGGGCCAGGTGTTTTCCCGTATTCCCCGTTCGAATGCTGCTGATGTCGATGCAGCCGTTCAAGCCGCTCACGCTGCTTTTCGCAGCTGGTCCTCCACTCCATTAGAAGAACGAGCCGCCTGCCTACGGCGATGGGGAGCCCTGATTGCGCGGCATAGTGAGGCCCTGATTGCTGCCGAATCACAAGACAACGGAAAACCCGTTTCCCTCGCCCGGGCAGTGGACATTCCGCGGGCTCAAAAAAACCTCGAATTTTTTGCCGGAGCTGTTGAGCATTTTGCTTCTGAAGCTCACATCCCCGGAGGTGCTGAATTCATCCACTATACCCACCGAAAGCCCATTGGTGTTGTTGGGTGCATCTCCCCTTGGAACCTG
>MDTC01112735.1_pt1 | contig 16087 bp, 5 predicted proteins | sample 811181 | NCBI WGS metagenome assembly MDTC01 (sample SAMN05326644, study PRJNA326480) | marine metagenome | isolation source: seawater | place: Pacific Ocean: North | collected 2011
TAGGTGTACCAGTATCAACTTCATTTTTAGTACTATCTGCATTTGCTTCAACTTTTGTGTTAGAGAAAATGTTGATGAAATCCATGATGGGATATGCTGTTGCAGCTGTTGCAGCTTATGTTATCTGGATCGGTGTAACTAAAATTTTAGATGAAGCAAAACCTGTAAAAGAAGAACATAAAATATATTGGCGAGTAGGTCAATGGTTTACAACAGGTTTTCTTTGGTGGACTTGGTTATCTCATGACATGGCAAACATTGCTGTGTTCCTTCCTAGAGAAATTCCAGTAGACCTTATGATGTGTATCAGTGTGGTATTTGTTGGTGGTCTATGGTGGATGTTTAGAGAAGGTGGAGGTAAGATCCAGAACATTGTCCTCGAGAAACACAATACACGTTATGTACGAAGTGCAACGATTATTGATGGTGTATATTGGTTAATCTTATTCTTCTTTAAGGAACTCAATGATATTCCAATGTCAACAACTTGGGTGTTTGTAGGACTCCTTTGTGGCCGAGAACTTGCTATGGCTACCATGACTGGCAAAGAAAAATTTAAGGTGGTGTTTCCTCTCGTAGGTAAAGACTTCTTTAAGATGATGATTGGTCTTGGTGCATCGGTTGGTGTTGTTCTGGCAATACACTATATAATTGTACCAAACGGACTTTAGAAAGGTTTTTAAAATGAGAATGATGGTTGATAGCCAGATCTATGGCTTTGTTATGTTGTTATATAGTCAGCAGTTATTCAACCAAATGTTTGTTGCAGAACAAGACAGTGAATGGAAAAAGATTCAACCTATAGTTAAAGAACTACATGATGCAATGAATGTACAGAACCAATGGGAAGGATACAAGAAGGCTATAGAGTACAATGGATTAGATAACATTGTATTCAAAGGTGTCAAAGATGTATGGTACTTATTGTATACTATGACAAACTATAGAGTGCCTGGCATCGACCTTCATGAGTGTGTAAAGACTCAGCATGAAAAAATATTATACTATGTACTTGTCAATGTGTGTAAGAAGTCACACAAAGAGTATCATAAGTTTGGATCAAGGTTTATTTAGTAAATGATGTTTGTACGGTCTCTGGTTCGTATGGAGCTAGAGGCCATACTAACTCTTTACCAGCAATCTCTTCAACAGTATTCTTCCAAATACTTTCTTCATATATAACATATCCTAATGTAATTCTTGGTTCGTTGGTATACGCTGTATGCCAAACAATCTTATCATGTTCCTCTTTGCGTCCATAGTATCCAACTTTACATGACCATCCTGGCTTGTCAGGAATAGTAACTACGTTCTCTTCATTCTCTCCTATATTAGGTTTATGTGATTTTGAACCAGTAGGATTGATGTGTCTCCAGAAACCATCACCAGTAGGATTGTAAGTAAATAAGATATTGTAACTTGGTACATTCCAGTTAGTATGCCACGAGATATATCCTTGTGGAGGATAATACATTTTCAATGCACAGAACCTATACCCCAAGTAGGCTCCAAGATTGTCATCTAACCACTGACTCTTTTCAGCTAAAGGCTTACCTATATCTGCTGATAAAGTACCAGACTTAATCCATGTAGCTATTTGATTGAAATCATATCCATATGAGTCTGGAGGATATCCATCATGCTCATCGTGTCTTAGAGAGTTAAGACATTCAACAGAACTTGCATACTCTGATCTACCTTCTTTGAAGAACTTACCACCACGAGCTTTGAACTTCTTTCCTTGGCCAAAATTATTTGGTAGATCTAAATCCCAGATAAACTTTTGCCATTCATCTAAGTATGTCAAAATTTCCGATTGTATTTGATATATTGGGGTCATCTATTAATCCTTCGTCTTGTGGTCTTGATGGTACTGTATAGTGGTGAATAACTTTCTTGTGTTTCTCACTTAACTCAAAATCTCGATATCCATTTACAAAGTTCCACTTTGGATGGATCTCTCTTATCTTTACATTATAATTCTTATAGAAATTTGTTCTCCAAAAAGCATACGTGTCCCAAAACCATAGAGACCTTGGATGTTCAAACTTTTCGTGCCAGTTTTTCTTATTTTCTATTTGCTCCCTGTAGTTGATATACCAATTGTTAAGCATATCTAATGTGTGTGGCTTATTATTATATATAAACATTCCACAATGCCATAGCATTCTATACACACCATTCTTGGCATTATCTTCCCATGAGTGTACAGCATACAAAGGCTTACCATCTGGTTCGCCACCTTCCCAGATAAGTTTCTTATCTTCTTCTTTGTAATGAGTAAGTTCTCTGTCTTTCATAAAGTATACAACTTTAGCATTGTATGGTCTATTTGTAGTCATAGCCATATCAAAGTTGTCAGGTAAATCATCAAAGATATACTTTATGTCTTCAGACTCACAATACGTATCCGCATCCATATAGCATGTCTTGTCAAAGATTGTTTGGTTTAGAGCCCATAACTTAGCTCTACAATGACATGGAATATTAGTTACAATCTTATCGAAGATTCTTGAGTCTCTTCTTTCTTGTACCCAAGGCTCATGAGTAAACAACATTATCTTAGCTTCTGGCCACCAGTCCTTAATGGACTCAGCAGACATTACAGCAGCATCATAATAAGGTTTAGTTAGAGAGCCAACGTACAGAAAACCATTATTCTGCTGCTTCTGCGACATCTTCTTTTTTAGACTCCATATGATCAAGAGCAATGAGAGCACCTACAGTAGCAATAACTTCCATTGTAGATTTTGACTTTCGTATTGCTGACTTCAATTCTCTGTTTGTGGACCTGCTTACTACATCTAATTCAAATGCTTCAACCTTAGCTCCAAACAAACCTTCTTGTTTCATTTTGGATTCACGTTCCTTTTCTTCCTCTTCTTCTTTAGAACGCATCCTATGGATCTTATTGATCTCGCGACCAGTATTCTTATTCAGTTGGTCTTCAGTGAATATTTTTCTTAGATGGTGCCATGCTGCTTCATGCATAGGAGCTGAATCAATAGTATGATTCTCAACTCTATCATCTGGCATTCTTAGAAAGAATGTAAGAACTGTTCTTGCATCATTAGAAAAGAATGCATAGATAGGTTCTCCATCACCAAATGGCCAATCAGGCTCTACCGCTTTTTCTTCTGCCAATTTAATCTCCTCCATGTCATCTGCCTCAACAGGATCACGCATCCATGATGTCTTCATATTCTTGTCAGGAGGTCTGACTAAGCCTAAACGGTCTGAACGATCTTTACTGAGACTTTCTTTGTAAACTTCATCAACCACATCTTCCTTGTTGTGAGGAATATCGTGGTCAATCTCTTCATCAAATTCTGGAATCTTTGCATCGATTCTTTTGTTAGCCAACTCTGCTTCTGAACTGGCAACTTTACCTGACACATCAACCTTGAAGCCATGTGCTCCAGGATCAATGTCTATCACATCACTCATTATTTACTCCTTATGCAACCCTCACCCATAATTTAAGTGTAGATGCTGTGCCAACGTAGTTTGTTGTATCTACGTATGTATTTATATAATTATTCAAATAGTCAACTGTGTACAATTTAGCATAGGTTTTTGTAAAGTTCTTTTCAAAATATCCTGTAAACGTACCTTCATAATCCTTATTGTAATCTTTTGTAAAGTCAATATAGCCTTCATAGTTCTTTGCATAGTTAGCATCATAAAATTTTGCATATGCTTTTTGCCATGCTTTCTCAAACTTTGCAACACTAGTATAATTTATACTTCCAAAATTACTTGAGTATACAGCTTCGTATTCTTTATCATAGTCTTTAACATAATCAGTTTCATTTGAATAAGACTTAACAAATGCTCCTTCAAAGTTCTCTGACCTTGTAGCTGTATATTCTTTTTCATAAGTTATATCAGCTGCATATAATTTGGTATAGTCTGCTGTATATGTTTTCTCATAGTTTACCGTTCTAGTTCCTTCATAGGTATGAATAGATGAATACGTCTTTGTAAAAATACCTGTAAATGTTTTTGTATAATCCTTATCATACTCTTTCTGGAACTGTTGAGTGGTAGCCCAATCGTTCACATATTCTTTATTATACATCCGACCCCAGCTCTTAGTAAACAGTTTTTCGTAGTTTACAAAGCCAGAATATGTATTTGTTACTTCTCCAACATAGTCTTTGAGGTAGTTTGAAACAAATTGACCAGTATAGTTGATAAACCCTGAGTAGTTGCCTTCATAGTCTCTTTGCCATACCTTAGTGTAATCTTTTGTGTATGTGGCTGTATAGTTACGGGTATAATTCTTTTCCCAGATCTTTGTCCATATTCTTTCATATTGTACAGCGTATGACTTTTCATAGTTCTTTAAGTACTCCTTGTTCCAATCTACTTCCCATTGTTTAGTGTATGTCTTTACATAGTTTTTTTCATATACTGTATCGTAGTTCTTAACCCAGTTCTTGGTGTACGCTTTGACGTAATCTTTGTTCCAATCTTTTGTGTATGTCTTAACCCAGTTCTTTGTATAGGCTTTGACCCAGTTGGCATCAAATGAACCCTCATAGTCTTTCAACCAATCTTTATCATAGTTGGTTACCCAGTTCTTAGTATATGTCTTTGTATAAGTTTTAACATAGTCTTTATCATAAGCCTTGACCCAATTCTTTGCATACAGTTTTGTATATGCTGCATCAAAAGAACCTTCGTATGTTTTATCGTAGGCCTTTTCCCATTCCTTAGTATAATCTTTTAGATAGTTCTTTTCCCAAACTTTTGTATATGTTGCATCAAACGTACCTTCATATGCTTTCACATAATCTTTGTCGTATGCTTTTACCCAGTTCTTTTCATACACAGCAACATAATCTATGTTCCAATCTTTTGACCAATCAGTATTGTATACAGCATCATAATTAGCATCATATGTCTTAACCCAATTCTTAGAATAGTCTGCAACATAATCTTTATTCCAATCTTTGTTGTATATACCAACATATGATTTAGTATAATCTTTTAACCATGTTTTCTCATATGTCTTATCATATGCTTTTACATAGTCTGCAGTATAATCTTTAATCCAGTTTTTAGTATATGTCTTTACCCATACCTTTGTATAATCTTTGACCCAATCCTTATCATAGTTTGCATCAAATGATCCTTCCCAAATTTTTGTGTAGTTTGTAGTTTGAGAGCCAGATGCAAAACCACCATAGAAAACAGGTCCAACATATATCCTGTCATAGTTACCTAACCATACCTTAGCATATCTTTTTTCATAGGCTTTTTGATATACTTTATCATAGTCTTTGTTGTAGTCAGTAACGTAGTCTTTCAACCAGTTCTTTGTATATGTTTTTTCCCATATCTTAGTATAGATTGTATCGTAATTCTTTTCATAGTTTTTATCAAACGAACCTTCGTAAGCCTTATCATAAGTCTTGACCCAGTTCTTTGAATAAATTTTTACGTAATCTTTGTTCCAGTCTTTTGTCCAGATTTTAGTATATGCCGCGTCATAGATTTTCGTGTACGTCTGAGCCCAGATTCTATCGTATGCCTTAACATAGTCTTTCTCATAAGTCTTGACATAATTTTTTTCATACTCTCCAAGCCATTGTTTTGCGTAGTCTGCATCATATCCTTTCACCCAATCCTTTACATATATTTTATCGTATGCCTTTACCCAATCTTTTGTGTAGATGCCAAGCCATACTTTGTTCCAATCAACTTCGTATCCTTTTACATAATCTTTGATGTATGTTTTTACATAGTTCTTCTCATAGTCTTTATTGTAATCAGTTACCCAATCTTTTGTATATGCAGCTTCATAGTTCTTAACATATACACCAACATAAGCCTTGACATATGTTTTCTCATAGTCAGTTATGTAATCTTTATTGTAATCAGTAGTATATGTTTTTACATAGTTCTTTTCATAGTCAGTAACATAGTCTTTGTTCCATGTCTTTTCGTACTCTTTAACGTAGTCTTTGTCATATGTTTTGTCATATAATTTTGCAAACGCTTTTGAGTATGTTTTGATCCAGTCTTGGAGCCAGCTTTTTTCATACTGTGCTGCATACTCAGTAGTATAAGTTTTGATCCAGTCTTTAGTCCAGATCTTATCATAATTTTTTGAGTAGGTTGTTGTGTAGGTTTTTGTGAACTCATTCTGGAATATACCAGGACCTGCAAACTCGACAGTCCAAGCTCGCCCATAGTCTTTCGTGTATGTTCTATTAGAAGTTCCCGTATAGTTTGCTGTAGCAGAGAATGTCTTTGCATAATCATTTCCAAAATCTTTTACGTATGCTTTGATGTAAGTTACAGAAAAAGCTGGCTCACCTTCATAGAACTTTGTATATGACGCTGAATAGTTTCTATCAAACGATCCTTCATAATCAACATCAAAGTTTTCAGTCTTTTGGAATTCACCAGACCATTGCTTTTCATACAACTTGTTCCAATCTCTTGCATACTCTGCAAGATAGTTTCTTATTCCAACATAACCTTTGATCCAATCTTTATGATAGTTTGCTGTAAAAGTTTGATCATACTCTTTGTTGTAAAGTATGAATCCAGCATATGCTTTGGAATATGATACTATCCAATCTTTTGCAAAGTCACCTTCAAATGTTCTATTGTATGAAACAACTCCTTCATATACACCAATATAGTCTTTGTTGTAATCTTTGTTCCATACCTTAGTGTATATCTTTTCATAGTTTTGTGCAGATGTGTATGTCTTTGTCCATGCCTTTTCATATGAACCAACAAACTGTCCTACAAAGTTACCAGCATAATCTTTCTCGTAATCTTTTTGCCACTCTGCTGAGAATGCAGCAGACCAAGCTCTCTCATAATTTTTTAGATAACTTTGTACGTATGATTTGACATAAGCCTTTTCATATGTCTTAGTATAAGTTTTGTTGTAATCAGTGACCCAAGCCTTTGTGTACGTTCCTGTATCACCAACGTAATCTGTTTCCCAAGATTTTTCATATGTCTTAACATAGTCCTTATCATAATTTTTAACATAGTCCTTTTCCCAAGTGTTTGCAGTGTCATAATTTTTTACATACTCTGAAGTGAAATCTGGTACCCAATGTTTTGAATAATCTTTAGAATATGATGCACTATCAGAATCTATGATCTTTGTATCTAAAATTGTTCCTTGATCTACCCATGTACCTGTAGATGGAGCAGTAGCTTGTAACTTATATGTTCCAATACCAGTTGCAATAATTCTATTTCTTAATCTAGCTGCCAGAGTTTTTATTTCTGTATTGGTCATCTGTTTTAATGATGTACCATTTACCTTCAGAGGTAGAACCTCTGTTGGTGATGTAGCAACAGAAGTCTTCCTGTATAGATTATAACTTGTTGATGTATTGTATGTGTTATCTGTTAGTGCTGGAGTTATAGCAGCGTATCTATCTGAGTCAGGATTTGAGGTTGACAAGACATAAGACCCAATTCCGTTAGACACAAGATTGCTAAGAGCAGTACTAATGATAATCGAGTTAAGATTAGCATCCGATGTTTCCTGTATAGTTGTACTAAATTCGACAGGACGGATCATACTTGTTTCAGAAACTGATGTTAGATTCTGATAAACTGTTGTTGTTGAGCTTGCAGATGAATTTGTATCAGTAAAAGAACCTATACTGTCACCAGTATCAGTTCCAACAGATAAAGTTCCTGTACCAGAAGTACTAGAAGCAAACTCCAAAAGAACTTGATGTACAATGTGTGTTAGTTCGGTATCAGGTATTTCTTGTAGTGCAACCCAAGTTCCACCACCAGTGGTTTTAATCTTGAGAGGCTTACCCATAGCCTCTTACCCTTGGAACTTATAGTTAGGATCACCCAAGATGTTGCCCTGATATATCATACTTACGAAGTTGGAATTGTATCCTTTAATGGCTGCACCAGGCTTACCACCATCACCAGATCTAGCAAGTCTTGTTTTTCTCAAGAATCTTTCACCACCACCAGTACCAATGTTTCCTAAGTTACCACCTCTACCACCTATAGCTCTAGAGTTTCCATACTCCCAATCTGGAACACCTCTACCACCACCATTGAATACATCACTATCTTGTGGTAAGAATAATAGATGACTGTGATCAGCTTCTGTTGTACCTTTTGCACCAATGTTCCAACCAGCACCACCAGAACCTGCAACACCAGTTGATTCAGCAAAGCCCATGTATGAAACATTAACTTCTCTTGACCATGCATTATCTTCATATACCTTGGCATAATCTTTTGTCCATGTTCCAAGGTATGTTCCAGTGTATTCTTTGAGATAATCTTTTGTAAAGATACCTGTGTATGTTTTGATCCAGTTCTTTTCGTAATCTTTGTTCCATACTTTAGTATAGTTGGTTGTTTGTGAGCCAGAAGCAAAACCACCATAGAACACTGGGCCAACATAAATTTTGTCATAACTTTTTGTATAGTTAGTTAGATAGTCTTTATCAAATGTACCTTCATATGCTTTTTGATACAACTTAGTATATGTTCCAAGATATTCTCTTTCATATATTTTTTGATAGTTCTTTGTATATGTACCAATGAACGATCCTTTAGTGTTGTATACTCTAACAAACGTATCTGTATATGTTTTGAGATAACCTCCATACACACCACCAACTCTTTGATACTGACCAAGATATTCTTTGATCCAAGTAGCATTGTACTCTGCAACATAATCTTTATCATAAGACTTAGTATATTCTTTTACAAAATCTTCAGAGTATGTCTTGATGTAAGTTGCTGTATAGGTACCAACATATTCAGCATTGTACTCTTTAACGTATTCTTTATCGTATGATCCACCAAAGTCTTTATCGTAGTTTTTGGTGTAATCAGCTATGTAAACTTTTGTATATTCTCCTACGTAAGTTGTGGAGCCGAAGCCAACGGTCCAAACTTTGGTCCAGGTTTTTTCATATTCTTTATCATACGAGCCTTCATAATCCTTGTCGTATGATCTTGAGAATGTTGCAACGTACGATCCAACATAATCCTTGTCGTAGTTCTTTGTATACGCCTTTGTATAATCTGTTGAATAAGTCTTTGTGTAGTCTGCATCGTATGCTTTGACCCAAGCCTTCGTGAAATCTTTAGCATATGCAGCTTCGTAATCCTTTTGATATACCTTGGTGTAAGTTTTTGTGAATGCACCTTCGTAATCCTTTTCGTAGTTCTTTTCATATGACTTAGTATATGTACCTTGGTACAACTTATCATATGCTTTAGTCCATGCTTTTGTATATGTTGCAGCTGAGCTGTTCCATACTTTAGCATAGTCTGCTGAGTAATCTTTTTCGTATGTTTTTGTATAGTCTCCAACATAGTCACGATCATAATTCTTTACGTAATCTTTTGTAAAGTTAGATGCAAAATCTTTGTTGTAGTCTTTACTGTAATCTTTTGTCCATGCTTTTGTAAATGAACCTTCATATACCTTTTCATAATCCTTCTCCCAAGACTTGGTATATGTTTTTTCCCAATCTTTGGAATATGCTTTTTCGTAGTCTTTCTCCCAGGACTTAGTATATGTTGCACCATCATAAGTTGGTCCAACGTAAGCAGCATCAGCACTCTCATATGTTTTTGTATATACTCCAACATATGTTTTTACATATGTTGCATTATAGTCTGCTGCATATTCTTTATTGAAAGAACCAGCCCATTCATTTACATAGTCACCTTGCCATACTTTTGTATATTCTTTTTGATATGTCTTCTCAAATGATCCTGTATACGATGCTCCATCATATGTCTTAACATATTGTTTAAGCCAATCTTTATCATATCCAAGTCCATCATAGTCTTTGTCATATGCTTTCTCAAAAATATTTGTGTATGTTTTGAGGTATGCTTTATCGTATGTCTTAGTCCATGTTTTTTCATATGCCTTAGAGTATGCTTTTGCATATGAACCTGTGGATGTAATTGTACCAGCACTTTCATAACCACCATACAATCTTGTGTACAGTGTATTTGTATACTCTTTTGCATACAATGCAACACCAGTATCTGGTAAGAATGTTTTAACATATGCAGTTGGTGTAGCAGCATCTTGTGTTCCACCATGGAAGGATCCAACCCAGTTAGAAGACCAATCTCTTAACCAGTTCTTTTCCCATTGCTTAGCATAGTTAGCTGCTGATGAATCCCAAGCCTTTGCATAAACTTTCTCATATGGCTTGTCGTATATTCTCTCATATGGTTTAACATAATCAACATCGTAGTTCTCAGCTTGTGAGAATGATTCTATTTCACCTGGTGATACAAAACTTGATGATACCGTGTATGCTGTTGCTCCAGTAAATCCAGAAACATATTGCTTACCATAATCAATTGCATATTCAACTTCACCATCACCATATCCAACTGCAGACGTAAACGATCCAAGAGGTCCAGTGTATGTTGCCGCATCTTCATCAATCCAATACAATCTACCAACATATGCTTTTGTGTAATCTTTATCATATGTTCCATGATATTGTTTACTGTAAACTTTTTGATAGTTCTTTGCATAGTTCTTTGAGAATGTTCCTTGCCATACTTTCTCGTAATTCTTTTCCCAAACCTTTGCCCATGCCTGATCAAATGATCCTTCATATGATTTGACATAGTTCTTTTCATAATCTTTGTTGTAGTTGCCTTCCCAAACTTTTACGTAAGCAGCATCATAATCTTTTGCCCATATTTTATTATACACACCAACGTATGCTTTTGTATATGTCTTATTGTAATCAGTTGAATAGTCACCAACATATTCTTTTACATAATCTTTAGCCCAATTTTTTTCGTAGTCTGCTGAGTAAACTTTTTCCCAAGACTTAGTATAATCACCTTGGTAATCAACATCATATCCTTTATTGTAGTCTGTTGAGAAGTCTCTTTCCCAATCAGTATTGAATGCTTTTGTAAAAATTCTTGCATATGCTTTTGTATATGTTTTTGTATATATTCCAACATAGACAGCATCAAATGCTTTTGTCCAATCTTTTGAGTATATCTTAGCATAGTCTTTTGAATATGTTTTCTCATAGTTACCTTGCCACAGTTTTGTATATGTCTTAACATAGTTCTCTTCAAAAGATCCTTCGTATGCTTTCTCATAATCTTTAGACCAGACTTTATCATATGTTTTTGAGAAGTCAGCAGCATATTCTTTAGTATAAGTTTTTACCCAATCTTTTTCAAATGCACCAACATATGCTTTTGTGTATGCAGCTTCATAAGTCTTGGTATATATTTTTGCATAATCACCAGTGTAGTCTTTAATGTAATCTTTTATCCAGTCTTTTGTATATGCTTTATTCCATGTAGCAGCATATTCTGTAAGAGCTGTAGTTCCATGATATGTGGCACCAAGATATGTTGTTGTGTAAACACCAGCTTCTTTACTGTATGGATCAGAGATACCTGATGCACCTCCACCACCTCCACCACCACCAATGATACCATAGTTCTCTATGAACAGATGTACATTGGCTCCTGTTTCAATAGCATGGCCACCATCACTACCATCACTTCCAAGTCCTCTAGTGCTACCATTTGCATCACCACCATCACCACCTTTACCAGCAATAACGCCTGTTGTATAGTTTACAATACGAACAAGGTGTTTGATTTCTGCTTGTGTATCACCAGAAACATTTGCTGTTACTGAATCCATAACTAAGTTAACAGCAGGTATGTTGTTTGCAGTAGAACCAAATATGAATTGCTTTGTATAGTCGTTCTTATCACCAATGTATATGTTTACAAGTTGTGGAACTGAGTCTGGTGTTTTACCTTTAGCTTCAAGATAAGATTTAAGATTGAAGTTATTAATGTAGTAAGTTATCTTACCTAAGTGTGTTTCAACACCTCTAGCTGATCCAGCATCAGAATCATCAAGCAATGCTTCACCTTCATCTAAGAAGATGTCAGTAGTATCGTATCCTATGTAAGCAAGTTTCCATTCATCACCTTGCTTGGTGTTTAAGTATCTAACTTTTTTCCATTGACCAGATTGATGTACAAATAAGTTTCTGACAGACTTCCAAGTGTTATCTTGCATAACATGGAGTTTAGGTTGACCAGTAAGGTCGGAATCAAGCTGTCCTGAGGATGGACCAACAAAACTTGTTGTACCTTCAAAAGCAATATTTGTAGGCCAGTCTCCAGTGTATCTTTGTACAAAGTCTTCTTCTCCAGTGTATGTTGGAGCAAAGCTACCTTGATATGGACCTTCCCAAGTTTTGAGATAATTTACTGGACCAGAATAATCTGTAGCACCAGTGTATCCAGTATCAAATGTAGCAGCTGGTGAGTATGTACCTGAGTAGTTTCCTGAATATGTTTTTACGTAATCTTTAAGATAATCTTTAGACCAAGTACCTGTGTATACTTTTTCCCAGTCTTTATCATAGTCTTTAGCATATGCTTTTTCCCAAGTACCAACATATAGTGTTTCCCATACCTTAGCATAATCTTTATTCCAGTCACCAGTGTAATCAGTTGTTTGTGACCCAGATGCAAAACCACCATAGAAAACAGGACCAACATATATTTTCTGATATGTCTTTGTATAATTTACAATCCAATCTTTTGCATAGTCTTTATCATATCCTTTGACCCAATCTTTAGTATATACTTTATTCCATGCTTTTGTATAATCAGCATCGTAATCTTTAGAATAGTTCTTTGTATATGCATGAGAATAGTCACCAGTGTAGACACCAATATATTGTGTACCCCATTGAGATACATAATATGTTGGGCCAACATAGTTCTTAACAAAGTTGATTGCTCCTTCAAAGTTCCTTGCACCCATATAGAATTTAAGGAACGTAGCAAAGATTGCATCATATGATTTGTTGTACTCACCTTGATACAACTTATTGTAATCTGTTACATAGTCTTTAACATATATCTTATCATAGTTCTTTTCATATGTTGCAACATAATCTTTTTCATATGTTTTAGTGTATTCACCTTGATATAGTTTTACAAAGTCTCTTGTATAGTGAGCTTCATATGCTTTTGTATAAGTCTTACCATAATCTACTTCATAGTTAACTACGTAATCTTTTACCCAATTTTTGGTATAAGTTTTTACATAATTCTTATTCCAGTCTGTGGTATATGTCTTAACATAATTTTTCTCGTAATCTTTTACGTAGTTCTTTTCCCAGATCTTGGTATAGATTTTATCGTATTCTTTAGCCCACAGCTTTGAATAGACTTTATCGTAACCTTTTATCCAATCTTTTACATAGTTGGTAACATAATCTTTTTCATAATCAGTTACATAATCTTTTTGATATGTCTTTACCCAGTCTTTATCATATTGTTTTTCATATGATGTATCATAATTCTTGACCCAGTTCTTAGTCCAGATCTTGGTATATGCTGCTTCATATGTTTCAATATATTCTTTGTTCCAGTCTTTTTCATATATCTTATCATATATCTTAGTATAATCTTTGTTCCAGTTACCATCAAAAGATCCTTCATATACTTTATCATAATCTTTAGCATATGACTTAACGTAATCTTTATTGTATGTTGCATCAAAAGAACCTTCGTAATCTTTAACCCAGTTTTTAACCCACTCACCAACAAAGACATTAATGTAATCTTTTACATAATCTTTGTTCCAATCTTTGGTGTAAGTTTTTACATAGTTCTTTTCATAGTTGGCATTGAACACACCTTCGTATGTCTTATCATAATTCTTCTGCCATACTTTGGTATATGCTGCTACGTAGTCTTTATTCCAATCTGTTGTCCAAATCTTGGTATAATCTTTTACGTAGTCCTTATTCCAATCTTTTGAATAGTTGTCAGTAAATGACCCTTCCCAAACTTTAGTATAGTTTGTTGTTTGAGAACCAGAAGCAAAACCTCCATAGAACACTGGGCCAACGTAGATCTTATCGTATGTACCAACCCAATCTTTTGAATATATCTTGGTATATGTCTTAACATAGTTCTTTTGATAAACTTTATCATACTCTTTATCGTATGTTTTTACCCAGTTCTTTTCATAGATTTTATCATAATCTTTTACCCAGTCCTTTGTATATACACCAGTCCAAGCCTTCTCATAGGCCTTGACATAATCTTTGTTGTAATCAGTAGTGTATGTTTTTACATAGTTCTTTTGATATGATGTCCAATCAGCTGAGTTGATTTGTTCTTGAGCTGTTTCATTATCAGTAACGTTGAAGTTAGCAGTATACTTACCGTTAGCTTTGTCTATTCTAAGATCGTCAATATAACCACCAATGGATGCATCTAACTGTCTTCTGTTACCAATAACTAATCTATTTGCACCAGCTAAGTTTGCTGCAGTTCCGTAAGTTGCTGCATCAGCAGTACCATTAATGTATACTTTGATTGTGTTGCTTATTCTTACAATTGCAACATGGTTAAATGTATCAGATGACCATGGACTATTGTCATCTGCTGTAACTCTTGCAGTTGTTCCTTCGTAGAATATAATTTGACTTGGGCTACTTGCATCGTTACCTCTTATAGCCCACTTGACACTATTGTCAGCAGATGCATATGCTTCTAAGATTGTTGCATTGTTTGTACCTGGAGCTCTTAACCAAAACTCAATTGTAAAGTCTTCATTGCCAAAATTAAAGTCATCATCTGCAAAGTTGATTGTTAGACCACTAGAACCACTACTTGGAACTTCTATAGATGCAGAACCAAATTTCTTTTGATCTGTACTCTTAGCAGCATTACCGTGTACAGTTGTAACATGGTTACCTTGATCAGACAAGTCATGAAAGTCTGTATCATTATCTGTAGCTGTTGGAGCCTCTGCATTAAGTAACAGAACAGTATCATCAAAGTTGTCGTATGGAACATGATAAGATGTTATGTAATCTTTTTGATATACACCAACCCATGCTTTGTCGTAAGACTTAACATAATTTTTATCCCAGTTCTTTTCCCAAATCTTAGTATAAGCACCAACGTATGCTTTGGTGTAAGTTTTAGTCCAAACCTTATCCCAGTCTTTTGTATATGCAGCTGTATAAGTTTTGACGTAACCTTTGTTCCAATCAGTTAGATAAACTTTATCATAATCAGTTACATAATCTTTTTCCCAAGTCTTATCATAGTTTTTGATGTATGCTGCTACATAATTCTTCTCGTAGTCTTTTACCCAGTTCTTAGTATAAGTCTTGGTCCAAACTTTTTCATAGATCTTATCGTATGCTTTTTCCCAAACTCTAGTATAGTCATCAGCATAATCTTTTGACCATATTTTTGTATAATCTGTTTCATATGTTTTTACATAATCTTTGGAATAAGTTTTTACGTAATCTTTGTTGTAATCTGTTGTATATGTTTTGACATAATCTTTTTCATAGTCAGTTACATAATCTTTCTGCCATACCTTTTCCCAGATCTTGGTATATGTCTTACCGTAATCCTTTTCCCATTCTTTGGCCCAAGACTCATCATAGTTCTTAGTCCATATCTTGGCATAGTCTGCACTCCAGTCTTTGAGGAAAGATGCATTCCATATCTTTGTATATACACCAGTATATGTTTTAGTGTAACCTTTGATATAATCTTTGAGAAAGTCTTTTTGATATGCTATAACATAATTGGTATCAAACGATCCTTCGTATGATTTAACGTATGCCTTTTCCCAATCTTTTTCATAATCTTTTACATAACTTGCTTGCCATACTTTAGTATAGTTTGTCGTTTGTGATCCTGAAGCAAAGCCACCGTAGAAAACTGGTCCAACATATATCTTATCATAATCTTTGACCCAGTCTTTTTGATATATCTTAGAATATGTTTTTACATAATCTTTATTGTAAGTACCAACCCAAGCCTTTGTGTAATCTTTATTGTAGTCTTTTACCCAGTTTTTGGTATACGCTTTTTCATAAATTGTATCAAACGTACCTTCATATGTTTTATCATATGCAACTTGATAATCAGCTTGCCATAATTTAGTATATGTTGCTTCATAATCTTTATGATAAGAGAGAAGGTATTCTTTTTCGTAGTCACCTACATACAGCTTGTCATATGCTTTGACCCAATTTTTATCATA
>MDTC01031012.1_pt1 | contig 16085 bp, 14 predicted proteins | sample 811181 | NCBI WGS metagenome assembly MDTC01 (sample SAMN05326644, study PRJNA326480) | marine metagenome | isolation source: seawater | place: Pacific Ocean: North | collected 2011
GGCGCTTAGCTCAGTCCGGCAGAGCGCTTCCCTTACAAGGAAGAAGTCACAGGTTCAAATCCTGTAGCGCCCACAAGGGTTTTTCAGAAATCAACCCTAAAAAAATACAAATAGTAAATATAAATACTTTTGTTTTAATTTTAATTAAGATAATTGAATTAGAAAAAAAGGGAACAATGAGCTATAAAGATTGGCTTTATAAATTACTTTCTAATCTATCACCACATTTCTTTAATGAATTAGAGGAGTTAATTTTAGATAAACCAAATATAACAATTTTTGATGTAGGTTTCTATAAAGGAAGTTTTTCTAAAGATTTAATAAAATTATTACAGAAACGAAAAAATATATCTAAATACACTGTATTTAGCTTTGAACCAAATAATAATATTGATAACACAGAGTTTAAGAATTTTGCAGATGAACATAAAGTAAGTTGGAATCACTTTATAAATGCATTGGGTGATGAAAATGCTACTAAAAAATTTACAATTCTTGAAAACTTTCCACCATCTGGGTCATCTCTAAACAATATACTTATTGACTCTTACTGGCTAAAAACAAGAAAATTCATATTTTCACCTTTTAAAAACAAACAAATTAATTTAAACATTTCAGATGTAGAGGTTAAAAAATTAGATATGTTTTTAACAGAAATAACTGATTTAGATATATTAAAAATTGATGTTGAGGGGTACTCATATGAAATCTTACAAGGTGGAATTGAAATTATACAAAAATTCAAGCCATTAATACAAGTAGAAGTTTTATCAAAAAAAGAAAATTTTTCAGAAAATGTAATTAAATTAACTAAATTATTAAAAAGTATTGGATACATTGAGCACTCGAAAAAGAAGCACTACACTACACATTGGTTTTCTGATATTATTTGTTTTGATTATTTATTTATTCCAGAAGAATAAATTTAGACTTACTTTTTAATCCTTTGATTTAAATAATAAAACAAAATGCTTAAGAGGCTAATAATCAATGTGAAATTGTTAGCTGAGAATCTATTTTCTGCTTTTAAAAAATAAATATTATTGGAATTAAGTATTTCACTTCCACCACACTGAGTAAAATCTGTCGAAAAAATTGCATCAATCAAAAGTGTGAGTTGACATGGCCCAAAGTGGTATATTCTACTAAGCAGAGAGGGAGTATTGATAATTTCATAAACCCCGACAGGACTTAACATCATGATTAAAAATAAATTCAAAGACACAGCAAATATAGAGAAAATTAATAAGTTTTTATGGATCCTTATCTTTATTAAAAAATATAAAAATGTAAAGATTAAGATAAATGAAAATAAGTGTGTCTTCATTGGATCCCCCTTGGTAACATCAAAAAATTGTTTGGTTCCTAGCAAATTTAAGGCATTGGTAACTAATGCCAGTAAACCCAAAAAACCTAGTATTCCAAAATTAAACAATTTTTTGTTTTTCTCTTTTATCAAAAATATTATTACTGATAAATAAAATGTAAATGAAAGAACTATAGATGTCCTAATAATATTAAGATTGCCTGGGTAGTTTTTACTAACAGTATTGCCATTTATTTTTAAACCCCAGCCATCATAGTGGAACCAATATCGCTGCCAATAATCTGCAAAAGTATCAGAAAGTAATATACCAATCATTGAATTTTTTTGTGAATATATATATGGATTATTCCAGAGTTCTTTCAAGTTAATACTATAAACATAACTAAATTCTGCTGTACTTTCATAAGATGGTGGGGCAATGTGTTGCCACAAATAATTTCCATTTATTAAATAGTTTTCGTAAATTAAGTAGCTGAATGTTAATAAAGAAATTATATTTATGCTCAAAAATTGTAATTGGAACAATTTTTTATTAAATATCACCAACATGGTAATGCATAACATGAATGAAATGCTCATTTTAAGTGTCATAAGAAGTGAAATAACGGGAATAGAAAGAAAGAGAGGGAGTAGCTTTTTGTTTTGGAAATATTCAAAATAAAACAGTAATAACCATGGGAGAAGACCAAAAACCATAATTTCAGGTTTTAAAATCATCCTTGCTCCAATTATTGGAGGAAAAACCGACAAAATAATAAGAAGGTAGTAAATCTCAGTTAATGAATAATGTAGCTTCTTTTTTAATAAAAAATAGATTCCAGCAAGGCCGATCATAAAAAGTGAAAAATTTGCAATTTGAATACTAAATGTAAGAATATATTCAAGGGAATCATTATTGTATTTAAGCGGGGATTTGAACAAGTTAAAAAATAAACTTACATACCAGAAATAACTAACTCCTGATTCTAATCCAACTGCTTCAGTTTGATTATTTATGAAGTAATTTAACAATTTACTATATTTTTCATAGTCAGTACCTCTCATGCTGTTGTAATTTATTAAGGTTACGAAAAGGTAGAATATATTTTGAATTATTAGAATGCCCATCAATATATACTTTTTTGAATTTAATTTCATAATGAACTAATTACAATGATAACTTTTTAACCTTTTTTAATCATGAAATAACTTAATAAACTTATTTTATAGTCTTACTTAATCAATTAACTTCCGCTAATTGTAAAAGCGAACTGATCAAGGTAGTAAACGCTATGTGTTGACTTTGATGATAGGGGAACATTTTCTAATTCACTATCGTTCTTAAATATAAGTTCAGATACACCATCGTCTATCTTCACATGGCTTAATACATACCTATAACCACTTTCCCAAACACTATCCGTAAACACAGGAGTTTCAGATATGGCAGATATAGTATTGGTATATCTATATTCATTATCCTTAGGAGTGAAAACAATTTTTCTCGATGAGGTTAATTTTGTCCCGGTTGGAAACATATCAAATTCTAATTCAATATATTTAATTTCATTACTTCCAGAAACTATCCCCGCAAAATCAAAACTAAGTGAATCTCCTAAAGAAAGATTTTCATCTTTTGGCCCAATATTTAAAAATTGGCCCGTGCTTGGATCTGTTGCGAACATTTCAGGAAATATATAATCTTTAATTCCTTGGTGTAAATAAAACTTGTCATTAGAAATGGTTGTATTTCCACTTCCAGAATCGACATATTTTACTAGTGAATCTCCTTTTTCTCTCCAAGCATAAGCTCTTATGTAATCAAGTGAATAAATATCCTCTGGACAGGAGTCTGAAATAGAAAATTTAGCTGGCATTCCTTCTTGACCTATAGATACAGAAAAACTGTAGCCTTTCTCTCCTTTAAATAATGCATAGCCTCTTACTGCTTTCATATCTGTATCCATAATTAACTTCTGCACAGCTGTTCCAATTCCATGAATCTGTTTAATTGAATTTCTATATCCTCTTTCAACAGTAAAAGTATTCTCAGATATTTTTTGAATTAGCATAAATTCATTATCGACCAACACTACATCTCCAGGAGAATAGTTACTAGTATTATCAACTGTAAGTGTGCTAGTTGTTAAATCAACTTCATTTGATATATCAGAAAATGAATTAAATCCTGTATCCATAATATAAGTGATAAACATTTCAGAATTGTTTGAGACAAATTCTCCATTGCTTATTATTTCTTGAGATGAATGTAGCCAGACATTATGAAAAGAATTTATATCTGTATCATTTTGAACTAAAGCTGGCCCAACTAAAAACTCTCGTGATCCCTCTGATTTAATCAAACCTCCTGAACCATTATCTGCATATCCATAAAACCAGTACCCCTGTGTTAAATCTTTTTTACTAAAAATTGCCTCTGTGAGTCCGGGACTTGTTGTAATACTCGTTGGTACTAAAGCTTTGTAGGAAGATGTGAAGGGTTCAATAAAATAGAATTTGAAATTTTTATCACCATTTCCCTCAACTTTAACTGAAAATACTGAAGAGTTGTTATTAAATATTTGTGTGGTAACGCCTGCTGTTAAAGAAGGTGGGGATGGATATAAATTATAAATACTTGGAAGTCCCAGGTCACTTTTTTGGTTTTGTTCACTGTATGTTGGGGTTATGCTTGAACAAAAGGAATTATTTTCGTTTTTGGTAGTTAGTATGCTTGTAAAATTTCCACTTTCAGGCGAAATCATACCTTGAAATCCATAGCCACTACTAGTAGGTATCACTGTGGTAGTGGTTGTTGTAGGAGTAGTGGTAGCTGTTGAAGTTGTTTCAGTCACTTCTTCTTCGCTAGAAACAACAGTGGTTGTCGTGATAGAAACATACTCATTCACTGCTGACTCACACCCAGTGTAGGTGCTCATTTTGTCATAAGTGTTTGGTCCTAAGTCTCCATCTATAGTGATACCAGCATATGCCTGAAATTTTTTAATAGCTTCTCTCGTTTGGTTTCCTGATAGTCCATCCTCTATTCCTGCATTAAAACCATAACGATTTAAAAAATTTTGAACATTCTTTAATTCATTAAAGTTTATATTTTTATTATCTTCAGGTATACAACCATCATTAATAATTTCGGTAGTGGTGGTGGATTCTGGTGTTTCGGTAATGGTAGAACTTGTAGTTGTTGAAGTAGTGGTTGTGTCTAACTCAACAATTGATATTTGCTCTTCTCCTGAACTACAATAAATAAATATTAATAAAGAAAAAATTAATATTGAGGTTTTGGAATTCTTCATTACTAAAGATAATAAATCAATAGCCTATTTTTTCAATGATATAATTATTTATCTTTTTAGTAAATATTGTCTATTTAGCATAGTAAGCACAAAAATGCTTATGATAGAAAGAAGTAAAAACAATCTGTTGACAGTCGGTATCCTACTTTCATCATTAAGTGTTTTAGGTTTTTCATACCCACCATTAAAATAATGTAAACATTCTGCATAACCTGATACCGTAATTAAATTTCCATCATTATCCTGCAAGTTAATGCTCTGAAAAAAATTATCAGATTGAAAAATTAGATATCCTTCTTCGTGTTCAATAGGTTTATTAAAATCATCATACAAACCACATGTTGCAATTTCTTTAGTTAAACACTCAATATCCGAATTTGTAAGAGTTTCAAAGTAAAAACTTGCGTAATGGCATGTAATTGTCGTTGAAACTTTTTCAGAAAGAGTAATATTAAATTCTTTTTCATAATTTTTAGGAAACCCAACAATAAAGGTAAAAGAAATAAACGTAATAAGTAGTAGAAAAATTTGGGTCTTAATTTGTGTTTTGTTGAGTAGGTTAATAACTATAAATACAAATGAAAATGCTAGTAAAAAGAAATAATAGTGAGTTTTAACTGTGTCTCCCTTGTTTGGGTTGAAGTGTAAGCCAAATAACCCAAGTGATGTAAAGAGTAGTATTAGTATTCCGATCAGATAAACTTTTCTGTATGCAGAAAACCTATACGACTTTTTATTCATAAATGTGGATAGTAAAAACAATAACGAAAAGAGTACAGAGAGGTTTCTTCTTGGGTGGTCAAGAAATGTTATTATTTCTCTTCTATTGGCTAAGAACAAACTTCGTTCATGGTCCCAATATCTATTAAAGTAATCACCAAACAAATCTATTAAGGTAATTCCAACTAAGGAACCCGAATGAATATTCCTAAATGGATTAAAAAATAAATCGTTCAAGCTTATGGAGTAGATAAAAGATAGAGGAGCCTTGAATAAGTAGGATTCAAGTTCAGGATGAGATAGGATACTTATATTGTTAACACTTAAGTTTTCTTGATATAAAAAATAGGACATAAAAAAGAAAATAACTGAAGAAATTCCTATGTCAAAAAGGTTAGACAGCTTTAATTGTTTAAAATATATAAATAAAATAGCTGTAATTGTTATTACAAAAATTGTACCTTTACTTGTAGCTACTATTGCTAGCAAAGGGGCCGTTAAAATGAGACTTAAAATTTTTTTATTTTTTAAGTAATTGTCTACTCCTAATACTATCCACGGAAAAAGAGCAAATGCCAATATCTCTGGTTTCATAATTAAACGTCCCCCAAAAATAGGAGGGAAAAAATTTAAAAAAGTTAATGCAAAAAAGGCTTTTGTGGTTTCGATATTTTTATACTTCATAAAAATGAATAATCCCAATAAGCCAATTAAATACAAAATAAAATTTGCTAACTGTATTGCAGAGCTGTAAATATATTCCCATTTATCAGCTAAATAAAATGGATCATAAGAGTCAATAAAAATAGACACAAACCAAAAATAAAATAACCCTTGCTCTCGAGATGTTTTTTCTATTGATCCATCAAAATATTCTATATATCTAAAGTATCGATAAAAATCTGTTCCATCAATAGAATTATAAAACACTTCACCTAGACTAAATGTAAAAACTAATGAAAAAAGAAATGTGATAATTGAAAATAATTTATATTTATGTTTTGTCATTTAGTTCCTTAATTGTTAAAAATAATGTTATTTATTTGGACAACCATCTCCCCAAACATTCTGTATTGATGTGAACGCATTGTTGTAATGAAAATCTTTTTCTATTCCAATTTCATTTCTTAATTCATAATCTTGTAACAAAAGTCCCTGCTCAATTTCAAAATTAAAATATATAGCCGTAGCTTTATCTGGTTTATCAACGTCATAAATACTAAAATAAATAAAATTACTTAAGACAGCGGAAATCAAAATTATATATTGTATAAATATTTTTATGTCTAATGACTTCAGTGTCAACACTAAAGCAATTACTGCAGGTAATAAGTGACCCTCTTCTGTTGGAAGTCTTAAAAAGCTTAATTCAAATAGTAAAAATAAAATAATGAAGTGAGAACTGTCTTTAAAAGCTTTTGATCTAATTTTTAAAGATATATATAAGATTAGTAGGCTTCCAATCAAGCCAAAAAAGTCAATTTGTTTTAATATAAATCTTCCAATTCTGTCAACAAAAGAATGATCCGTGTTTGTTAAATTAAAAATACAAAACATATCAATAGGATTAGTTAAAGATTCCGAAAGTGAGGTATTCCACAAATTAATGTAACTAGGTATGTAGAAAAATAGAGAAAATAAGCTAGTAGAAAAGATTGTTAAAAAAATTTTTGAAAAATTTTCCCTATTTTTAAATAAAATTAGTAGAACGGAAGCAATAAAAAAAACATTTGAAAGTCTGATTCCCACAGATATTGCTAAAAACAAAGAAGTTAAATATATTGATTTAGAAGTATATAAAGAAAAATATATTGCTAGAAACCCAAAAAATAAACCGGCATGATAGTCAATTACTGTGAAACCGCTTATTAAATATATTGGGGAAAGAAGAAGGGAGTAATACAAAATATAATTTTTATCACCGAATTTTTTAAAAAAGGAATAAATTAAAAAATTATTACCAAATACAAATACCAATTGAAATAATAAATATAATATTTCAAAATTAATTTTGAAAAAATTAGAAATCGAGTAAAGAAGAGTTAAAGCGATTTCATATACAGGAAAGCCCGGTGGTCTTGAAGGCAGATATGTACCATTTTCATATAAGTTAAATACCGTACCAATTAACGCATATGAGTCCCAATCAGAACCAATATATTGCTGAAAAAGAAAAGGTAGAAATAGAATAAATTGCACAGATGACACAAGATAAAAATGTCTTTTACCTTGTATGGAAATCATTTAATACATTCCAAATTCAAACTTACATGAATCCCGTCTTCCTTTTGCATGTGTGGAAAATATGCTTGAGAGTGGTCATCAAAATTATCCTGGTTAGCAAATACTTCTCTCCAGTCCCATCTTGTAATATTTCTAAAATTTGCATCTTTTAAAACAGAAGTGAGACTTTTTTCATCATAAACAGTTTTATGATAAATATTCTCTCCTTTAGTTATTTCCCACCTTCCATAAAGAGGGCCTAGAATGTTTTGGAGATTATTTGTATTTTTGTATACGTTAATTAATTCTGAGAAATTTGGAACTGCGATTCTTAAAACTCCCCCTTTTTTAAGCACCCTGTTCCATTCAGTTAAAACTTCGCCCACTTCTTTAGGATCAAAATACTCGAGAACATGAGAAGCATAAATCTCAACTACTGACTCATCTTTAAATACAGATAGATCTTGAACTGGTAGTTTATAATCAATATGTTCAAAATCTGCTAAATCAACATGAACAAATCCTTTTAAGTATCTCTTTCCACACCCTAAATGAAGTTTCATTATTTTACTTTTAAAGAAAAAATACCCTTGAGTATCTTAAAGCCATCAACAAAAGCGTTTACCTTTGTTTTTCCAGCATACCTTTCTCTTTCTTCACTTAATATTTCTGTATATTTAAATTTGTTATGGTGTACCAAAACAGGAAGTTCTAAACACAATGTAAAATCATCTGATTTTAAATTTATTTCATCTAATATTTTTCTATTAAACATAGGGTAGAAAAATAAAGAGTCTGTTATGTTACAACCAAATTTAAATCTTACTAGTTGTGTAAAAAATTTATTTCCGATTGCTCTAATAAATGTATCATCTGGACTCTTTGCCCCTCCTTTGTAACGAGAGCAAAATACTGCATCAAAATCCTTAATAAGGTCTCTCATGCTAGTTAATGCAGACGGGTTATAAGAACCATCACCATCCATATATGTGATATATTTTTTGGAGGACAGTTCAATAGCTTCTTTAACAGCGCCACCCCAACCTTCTTTAGTTTGAGTAACAAATTTAACAGCATAATTTTCAGCAATTTCTTTTGTTCTGTCCGTTGAGTCTTTATCTACAATTATTATTTCACCAATATCAAAATCACTTAATTCATCAAGAACATAGCCAAGTGATTCTTCTTCGTTGTAAGTTGCAATAATAAGAGACACATCCAATAGGTCATGTTGATTCATATTCATAAGGTTAATTTTGATTTAAAAAAAAGTTTATTTCTTCAGAAATATTCTTTATTTGCGTATTAGTTAAATTAGTTGAAGATGGTAACCAAAGTATTTTTTCAGATATTTTTTCAGAATAATCTAGATTTACTTTTTCAATATTGGACAAATAAAACTGACTGCTTAGAGCTGGATAAGAGTCCCTAGTTATAATATTTTTTTCTTGTAGGTATTTATTTAGTCCATCTCTTTGTGATTTAGATTTACAAACTAGATCAATAAACCAGGGCGTCTCACCATCTAAGAATTTTACAAAATATTTTTGATCAATATATGAGCTATAAAGATTAGAGATGTTTTGTTTAATTTTAATAAATTGATTAAGTTTTTTAAACTGAGAAAGTCCCAAGGCGGATTGAAGATCTGTAATTTTAAAATTTAAACCAAACCCTTCATGTAGGTCACTTTTGTCTTTAGACCTATTAAATGTTTTTATATTAAATAAATAATCATATAACTCATCGTTGTCTGTCAATATCATTCCACCTTGACCCATGGTTATAATTTTATGTGGCGTAAACGAAAAGATACTTAAATCAGCTAGAGATCCACATTTTTTATTTTCATAATTTGAACCCAATGCATGTGCGGAATCTTCAATAAGAACTATTTCATTGTCTCTACAATATTTTTCAATTTTTAATCCTTCTTCAGTTCTTCCATTTAATGGAACGTAGATAACCCCATCTAACTTTTCAACTTTCTGAAGTGAAGTTAAAGACATGCAAAGTCTTTCATTAACATCAACTATTACAGGATCTGCTCCAGCCCAGATAATTGCATTTATAGTTGCAATCATAGTTATGTTTGGTACTGCAACACGCTTGCCTTTAGTCAGACCAGATGCAAGTAAAGAAAGATAAATAGCAATAGTTCCGTTTGGAACTGCCACAGCATACCTTCTATTAACAAAATGTGAAATCTCCTCCTCTAATTGTTTTGTGACTGAATGTTCCGTAATCCATGCATCACTGGACATATATTGACTTATTGAATCAATATCTTCATTAGAAATATTTGGCTCTACTTGATTAATGCTTTCTGACATCGACTCTCGTTCTGTCTTTTTCTGGACCAAAATATGGACCATTTTTAACTTCTAAAACTTTGGAGTCTTCTACAATCTCATACTCATGAACTCCCTGATATTGGACAATTAACATTCCGGAGTCAATAATTACAGTTTCTATAAATGTTGTATCCTCTTTAAATAAATTGCATTTAATACTTCCTTCTATTACATAGACAACTTCTTGAGTCCTCTGCGCGCTCCTTTCGAAATAGTTATGAAAGTGAGCATCAAGAGTTTTATTCTTTTTATAATTCCATGTACCAACTTGTATAAAAGAGCTGTCACTAGTTAAAAAATCTAAACCTTCGGAAATATTACTAGTATCAAAAATTGAAGCATACAACTCTCCCTCATGCAAAATATGTTTAATGTTTTTATTATCCATTTTTATTAAGATACCATTCAACTGTTTTTTCAATACCATTTCTCAATTCAAAATCAGGTTTCCAGTTTAAAAGTTCGGCGCCCTGCTTTCCATCAACTTTTTTTTCAAGAACACCGTCTGGTCTTTCAGTATTAAATTGAAATTCCCCATTCCAATTAACTATTGTTTTAATTGTGTTTGCTAAATCTAATATTGATATACCTTTTTGAATTCCAATATTAAATAAGTAATGTCCATTATTTAATTCTAATGATTTTAGTAGCGCATTTGCGCCATCTTCAACGTAAAGCCATTCCCTTATTGGATTTCCAGTTCCCCAAATCTCAACAGAATTTATGTCTTTTACTTTAGCATCACAAATTTTTTTAATTAAAGCACCTAAAGCGTGAGATCTTTCAATATCAAAATGATCTTCTGGACCATACATATTGGACAAAACTACACTTGAAGATGTAAATCCATACTGCTTAAAATAACTACTTCCTAAATTAACACTAAGTCTTTTTGAGGTTGCATAGTTATAGACTGATTCATGAGGGGGGCCATTAAAAAAATCCTCTTCTCTATATGTAGTCAAGTGGCCGGGATACGCACAATTAGATATTGGATTAACTAAAGTTTTAATATTATATTTATTGCAAATGTCATATAGGTTCAATGCCATTTTCGAGTTTTCAGACAACATTGTAGCTGAATATTTATACCCATAGGCAATGCCTCCAACAAATGCAGCACAATTAATTACGGCTTCAGGTTTATTCTTTTGAAAAAAAATATCAAGATCATTAATATTGGTAATATCTAGATCTTTTTTCCCGTTGATTTCTATAAATTCATAATTATTTTGTGTTCTGATTAATTTTTTAACCCAACCTCCTAGAAATCCACCCGAACCAATAATGAGAACTTTCAATGGTTAAATCTCTTTTGGATTTTCCCAAGTAGGAAATATGAGCTTATCTTTTAAGAGTGCGTAATCTTTTTTTGCTTCATTTATATCATGTTCTACCATAATTTTTACCAACCCTTCAAAGTCAACGGTTGGTTTCCAGTCGAGTTCTTCTCTAGCTTTTGTTGCGTCACCTAGTAAATAATCAACTTCGTTTGGTCTGAAGTATTTTTCTGATATTTCAACATAATCTGACCAATTTAAACCAACACTACTAAATGCTTCTTTCGCAAAATCCTTAACTGTTTTTGTTATACCTGTTGCTAAGACCCAGTCTTCCGAGGATTCATACTGCATCATTTTCCACATACCTTCTACATAATCTTTGGCATACCCCCAGTCTCTACTTGCATCCAAGTTTCCTAGAGTCAATTTTTCCTGTATTCCAACAGAAATTCTCCCGACAGCTTTACTTATTTTTCTTGTAACAAAAGTTTCTCCTCTTAAAGGCGATTCGTGATTAAATAGTATTCCATTAACACCAAATAAATCATAAGATTCTCTGTAAATTTTTGTAATCTCATGCGCAAAAACTTTTGATGCACCATATGGACTCTTTGCATCAAATAATGAGTTTTCATTAAGAAGTTCTTTCTTCGAACCTCCGAACATTTCGGAAGATGAAGCTTGGTAAAATTTTACATCTTTATTTAAATGCCTAATTGCCTCAAGTATTGAAATAGATCCAAGTGTCCCAATTTGTGTTGTGAATATGGGATTTGAAAAAGAAACTGAAACATGGGATTGGGCCGCAAGGTTGTAAACTTCATCTGGTTGAACGTTGTTAATTAAATTAGTTATAGATGATGAGTCAAGTAAGTCGGAATAGTGTAAATTTAACTGGCTACTTTCAGAGTATTGTGAAATAAGGCTATCAATTCTCTCAGTATTTATTGATGAAGAACGTCTTACAGTTCCGTGAACTTCATAACCTTTGGATAATAATAGTTGAGATAAATAGGCACCATCTTGACCTGTTATACCTGTAATTAATGCTTTCACTATAAAAACATTCTAATTAGCTAATAAATAATTAATTAAAATAATTCAATTAATTAACATGGAGTTTGATATGAAAAATATTGCTTTAGTTGTATATGGAAGATTTCCAACTGAAAGAGCTTATGGATCACATATTATAGATACTGCAAATGGATTTTTAGAAAATGGTCTAAATGTAACTGTTTTATTTTCAAAAACCAATAATCAAAAATCTCTTCATATTAATCCTGAAGAGTATTACAAAAGTACAAATATTAACTTTGTTGAAGTGGAAAATCTTGATTTTACTAAATACAAATTATATGAATTTTTACCTAAGATTTTTCAAAAAGCTTTTTGGACTGTTGGAGCATACTTTTGGTCAATCAAATTAGGTAGATATTTAGATAGTATAGATACTATCTGGTCAACTAATCCAAATCTACTAGTTCGATATCGAAATACAAACAAAACCGTCATTTACGAAAAGCATGGAGCTGGAAAACGTTTTCAAAAATACACTGTTAAAAAAATTTCAAAAAACAAGAATGTATTTTTTGTAGGTACGTCTAAGACGTCGTATAAAGAGTTATTAGCCCTATCACCAGATAATACAATTTATCTAACAAATGGGGTAAATTTAAATAACTATAATAATCATAAAATCCCTAAAAAAAGTAACAAGTTAAACATCGGCTATATAGGAATGCTTGAAACATACGGTGTTGATAAAGGTGTAAAAAAAGCATTCCAAGAATTAAAAGAAATATCACATGAATTCAATTTTAAGTTAACTCTGATAGGTGGCCCAAAAAATAAAATTGATGAAATTGTACATCAATTTGACGACTCAGAAGTTGAGTTAGATTACAAATATAAAATACCAAAAAACGAAGTCCCAACAAATATTCAGAAACTTGACATTGGAATTGTTCCTTATCCAGATGAATATCATATGTCTAACTATGCCTCACCCATGAAAATTTTTGAATATGCTGCTGGTAATGTTGTAATTCTATCATCGGATATTAAAAGTAATTTAGAACTTAGTGAAACTGGCCTTGGAATTATTTATTTTAAAGCTGGTGACTTTGACGATTTTAAAAATAAAATTATTGATTTACTAAAAGACGATACATTGAGAAGTTCTTTAATCAATAAATCAGAGAAAAATATAGAACAATTTTCAATTAAAAATAGAATTGAAAAGTTAATTAATTTTTGCGTCCGTAGCTCAATTGGATAGAGCACCTGACTTCGGATCAGGGGGTTGAGGGTTCAAGTCCTTCCGGACGCGCTTCGATAAATCTTATTACGTTGTCCATTCTATATTTTAAAGTTAAGTGTGATGCATCAACTATTTCTTTATTCTTTAAATTTTTGACTGCAGAATCTAAAGCCCCATAAAAACTTTCTTTGTCTTCTAAATCAAAATAGTGTATGGAATTTTGTATTGGTAACTCTTTATGTGCTAATGAATTTGTTGCTAAGACGGTCATATCGCAACCCAAATATTCATAATATTTTACAGGTGATGTGTGTCTTTGGGAGTGGTCGCTTTCAACATTCGTAAGAATACCAATATGAGAGCTAGCCAATACTTTTGCAAGCTCTGTTCTTTTTGTATGTCCATGAATAAATATATTTTCATTTTTATAATTACTTCTCAAATTGTTTGCATGTTCTTCCGGGCCGCCAAATATATGAAGCTCAGATGAATTAAAATGCTCAGAATCTAAAAAATAACCAATTATTTCCTCTACCCCCCTACTTTTGCCAAATCTTTGTAAATTTCCAGAATAGATTAACTTAATTTTTTCTTCTTTTTTAACACTTTTTTTAAAAATTTCTTCATCATATCCATTTTCTTGAACCAAAACATTTTGGCCTTCTCTCAAGAACAAATCTTCCATGATGTATCTGTTAATACAAATAATTTTTGAATTTTGTGATTTAATAGCTCGTGCTACAAGTTTTTTTCTAATTTTAGTAAGATCATGGCATTCATAAATTACGTTAATATTTTTTTTAGATAAAAAATAAAAAACCCAATCTGAAAGTGTAAAAATTGTAATATCTTTTTTATTTGAATGCTTTTGGGAGATATAAAAAGACCAAACAATATGACTGAATAAATACATATATTTTTCTAAAAATTTTATTCTTCCAAAGGGTAACAAATGTTTAGTAGCTTTGATTTGAAAGTCTTCATACATCTCATAAAAATCTTGTAAAACTTTTAATTCTGTCGTTGCATTTTTTTCACGGAGCGGGAATACTAGATCAACTTCATGTTTATTCCTAACTAGGTATTTTATAGTTGAGAAGGTACAGATGCCGTAAGCATATGTATTAAAGCTTGGAATTCCTTGATATGTAATATAAGTAATTTTCATTTCTGTATAATTTAATATTACCTAGAAATTGACCTAAAATTTATAAAAGATGAAAGCTGATCCAGGATACTTTGGTCCCAAATCAATGATGTGGGAAGTAAATAAAGAAATTACAGTGCTTTTTGGGGGTGCTCGAGCTCTGCTTATGCATGCTGCCCATCCCTTAATAGCTGCCGGGGCAAGACAAACATCCTTTTATCAAAGAGATCCGTGGAAAAGATTAATTCGAACTCTTTCTTTACAGAACTCTGTTACGTTTGGAACAAAAAAAGAAGCTGATGAAAGTGCTCACAGAATAAATAAATTACATGAAGTAATTAAAGGTGAAGACGAAATTACTGGAAAGATATACGATGCTCTTGATCATGAACAATTGTTATGGGTCCATGCGTGTTTACAAATATCTTCAATATATTTTTATGAAAAAACAGTTAGAAAATTATCTAACGAGGATAAAGATCAATATCATAAAGAAAATATGCTTTCAGCTGATTTAGTACTAGTTGATATAAAAATGATGCCTCAAACCCATAATGAATTAAAACAATGGGTTATTGATAAATCAAGAACTGAAGACTATTTAATTTACACTGATGTTGCAAAAGATGTGCAAGAAATAATAGCTGGAGGTCCTGTTCCAACTCATATAAAACCGGTATGGCCTTTTATTGCATTTACGGCATTTAATACTTTGCCTGAAGAATTTAAATCTTTATATGGAGTTAAAACAACTAAGCTAAAATCCATAATTCTTAAATTTAATTTAGGTTTATTAAAATATACAAGACCTTTATTACCACCATTTTTTCGGCTAATAGCTCCAGCAAGATGGGCTAAACAAAGAATACGTAAAAATCCTAATCTTCTTTTTAAAGATAAGGCAAATTTTTAATTATTTATATAATTAAATAATGAATAATAGTAACAACTCATGGAAAGAAATATCTGAAGATGCTTCTGAAGTTGCAAAAAAAATTAAAGAAAAAGTTTCACAAGAAAATTTAGTTGGAGATCTAAAAGATTCTTTTCATTCAACCCTAGAAGCTAGTACTGAAATTATTAAAAATTTGATAAAAGTAGTGGATGAAACTGTAAAAGATGATGAAATTAAATCAGATTCTAAAGAAGTTATAAAAAAAATTAGTACCGAGCTTAGTGAATTAATTGAAAATACTAAATTTAAAGTTTCTAATATGGTTAATACTGAAGAGGAAGAGTAACTTTATTCAATTTATTTTTTGTTCTAGTATAATATTTATCTGTAATGTAACGGGTCGGTAGCTCAATCGGCAGAGCAGGAGCCTTTTAAGCTCAAGGTCGTGGGTTCGATTCCCACCCGACCCACTTTTTTAAGTCATTTAATGTAGACATATAGTATTCTTATTAAATAGTTGGGGGCGTGGTGAAGTCTGGAGTTCACGCCTGCCTGTCACGCAGGAGGTCGCGGGTTCGAA
>MDTC01075175.1_pt1 | contig 16082 bp, 9 predicted proteins | sample 811181 | NCBI WGS metagenome assembly MDTC01 (sample SAMN05326644, study PRJNA326480) | marine metagenome | isolation source: seawater | place: Pacific Ocean: North | collected 2011
AGGCTGACGTAGTAGGACCAGCTGTTGACCGACTGCTCGGGCTCGTCAGAGACGTGCACGATGGAGAGGAAGGCGTCCTCACGGTAGAACTCGCTGTTGCAGCCACCGGCGCCGATGTTCTTGGTGGACAGGGCGGCCTCGGCAAGCATGTAGCCGCGCTCTGTGTTGGAGCCGTACCGGGACAGGCTGAAGTCGATGTCAGCCATCACCTCGAACGCGTCCACGGCGGCGGACTCGGAGAAGGTGCCGTCGATGTAGGGCTCGGATCCGACCACGCAACCGGAGTCGTCCACGATGACCGCGGCATGGTAGTCCGCGTCCAGGCTGGCGAGCGTGCCGACGAAGACGTCGAAGTTGTTCTTCACCTCGACCAGGTTGTCGCGCATCGAGCCCGAGCGGTCCAGGGTGAACATGATGTCCGTCTCGGAGCGGATGGGCTGCTCGAAGACGTCGAGGTTGTCGCCGAAGCGCGTGCCCGAGCCCTCGGCACTCACGACCTTCTCCGGCAGGAAGGGGTCGTTGGAGGCGAACTCGACGTAGGCGTCGTCCTTGAACGTGTCGAGCGGCAGGTAGTCCAGGTAGACGTCCACCAGCGGCCCGCCCTGGGTGGTGTCGAAGGGGGCGATGGTGAACGGCAGGGAGCCGTTGGTGAGCGGGTCGGTGTCGACCGCGAACTCGTCGACCGAGGCCGTGAACGGCACGACGTCGTCGACGATCAGGTCGGCGTTGCCCTGGTTGGAGATGGTGAAGACCTGCCCGGTCTCACAGCCGATGTACGGCGCGCCGTAGTCGTACTGGTCCGGGGTGACCTCGATCCTGGGCGCGATACCCAGACCCTCGAGGCGGATGTTCTCCTCGGGCGTCTCGATGTCACTGCTGCGGATCACGACCCGGCCGGTGAACTCACCCGCGGTGGTGGGGTCGAACGTGACCGTGAAGGTCGCGGTCTCGCTGGCGGACAGCAGCACCTGATCCAGGTTGCTGATCGAGTACACACCCTGGGGCGCGCTGCCCGCGACCTCGACCGAGAGGAGCTCGAGGTTGCCCTCGCAGGCATTGGTGATGGTGATCACCCGCTGCTCGGGGATGAAGTCGTCCTCGGCGATCGACACCGGCTCGAACTGCACGCGGCGCGGGCTGACCTCGATGCAGGCCTGCTCGTTCTCTTCGGGGATCTCGGTCCCGGTGAGGCGACGGAAGCGATCGTCGCGCTCGCAGGCCGTGCCCAGGAGGCCGACACCAGCGAGCAGAATCAGGGTAGAGCGATACATGCAGACCTCCAGGTCCGTGTTGAGTCCCAGTTGCAGTCATGCGGACGCACGGCGACCGGACCGGCATCTTCCGCAGACTTGTTTACGTTGGTCCGAGCTTTTTGAGTTGCTCTTCCCATCGTTCACCAAGTCATTACGACACACGGAGGCGAGGTGTGACACTTTTTTCTCAGATGCAGATCCAAGTTGGGATCTCTGCAACGAGAAAACCCCCCCCGGCGGATGCCGGAGGGGCCTCGGTCCCTGACCCGCGGAGCGAGTCAGGTCAGACGCTGGCGGATCAGCTCTCGCAGAGCGGGAGACGCTCGTAGAAGACCTCGATGGTCGAGCCGCCGGCGGGGATGAAGTCGTTGTCGAACACGACGCTGTTGGAGCTGATGTCGTACTCCCAGCCGATGTTGATGCGGACACCGTCGATGGTGACCTCGATGGTCTGGGGCACGGGCTGCTGGGTCAGCTCGAACGAGTCGTTGATGGCGACGGACTCGGTGGCCAGGTCCTCGAGGCTCTTGGCCCAGTCGCTGGCACAGATGGAGAGGAACAGGCCGCCGGTGGCGACGGTGCCCTCGTAGTAGCCGGTGCCCGGGGAGGCCGAGCCACAGCCGCTCGGGTAGTCACCGGCGACCGCGTTGATGACCACGTCCTCGGGGTCGGCCTTGAGGCTCTGGAAGAGGCTGACGTAGTAGGACCAGCTGTTGACCGACTGCTCGGGCTCGTCAGAGACGTGCACGATGGAGAGGAACGCGTCCTCGCGGTAGAACTCGCTGTTGCAGCCACCGGCGCCGATGTTCTTCAGCGACAGGGCGGCCTCGGCGAGCATGTAGCCGCGCTCCGTGTTGGAGCCGTAGCCGGCGAGGCTGAAGTCGACGTCGGCCATCACGCCGAACGCGTCCACGGCGGCGGACTCGGAGAAGGTGCCGTCGATGTAGGCGTCGGAGCCGACGACACAGCCGTCGTCCGCGACGATGACGGCCGCGTGGTAGTCCGCGTCCAGGCTGGCGAGCGTGCCGACGAAGACGTCGAAGTTGTTCTGGACCTCGGCGATGTTGTCGGACATCGAGCAGGAGCGGTCCAGCGTGAACATGATGTCCGTCGCGGAGCGGATGGGCTGCTCGAAGACGTCGAGGTTGTCACCGAACTTGGTACCGGTGCCCTCGGCCTCGGTGACCTTCTCGGGCAGGAACGGATCGTTGCTGTAGAAGGTGACGAAGCCCTCGTCCGTGAAGGTGTCGAGCGGCAGGTAGTCGAGGTAGACGTCCACGATCGGGCCACCCTGCGTGCTGTCGTAGGGGGCGATGGTGAACGGCAGGGCGCCGTTGGTGAGCGGGTCGAGGTCGACCGAGAACTCCTCGACGGAGGCGGTGAAGACCTCGGCGTCGTCCACGATCAGGTCGGCGTTGCCCTGGTTGGTGATGCTGAAGACCTGGCCGGTCTCGCAGCCGATGTAGGGCGCGCCGTAGTCGTACTCACCCGGGGTGACCTCGATCTTGGGGGCGATGCCCTGGCCCTCGAGGCGCACGACCTCTTCCGGGGTCTCGGGGTCGTTGCTGCGCACGGTGACGCGGCCGACGAAGTCGCCAGCGGTCACGGGCTTGAACGCGACGGTGAAGGTCGCGGTCTCGGAGGGGCCCAGGAGGACCTCGTCGAGGTTGGCGACGGTGAAGACGCCCTCGGGAGCGCTGCCGCCCAGCTCGATGGAGTCGATCTCCAGCGTGCCCTCGCAGGTGTTGGAGATGGTGACGACCCGCTCCTCGGGGGTGAAGTCATCATCCGCGATGGAGACCGGCTCGAACTGGATCCGGCGGGGGTTGATGTCGATGCAGGCGTTGAGCTGGTCGACCAGGGGCTCCTTGGTGGGGGGACCCTCGGTGAAGCCGTAGTCCTGGCAGCCGACGGCGCCGAGGAGAGCTGCAGGCAGCAGGAGTGCGAGCGAGCGGTTCATGGAATCCTCCATCCAAGATGCGGGGGGAACTGGAAGCGTGGTGTCTCTGACCCATGATCGGGTCTTCGGCGTCATCTACGGCAGCCAGGGTACAGGTGTGACACCCGGTCTTCAACTTTTTTTGTGCCGTCCTGTAATGGCGCTCGAAGCGTCAGGATCGGGATCGTCACCGAACGACCTCGCCCGGATCCGCCGACACGCTGACCAGATCCACCACCTGTTCGTCCCCTGCAGCCAGGATCATGCCCTGGCTCTCGATGCCCCGCAGCGGGCGCGGTGCCAGGTTGGCGACGACCACGACCTTGCGCCCGACCAGCTCGTCCGGGGCGAAGCGGCTGGCCAGTCCGGCGACGATCTGGCGCGGGCTGGACTCGCCGAGATCGACCTTCAGCACGAGGAGCCGATCCGCCTGGGGATGCACCTCTGCAGACAGCACCTCGCCGACCCGCAGGTCCAGCTTGGTGAAGTCGTCGAACGCGATCTGCGCGGCCGGCTGGGGGCGGCCCTTGCCCTTCTTGGACTTCTTCTGCTTCTTCTTGGAGACGGGCTCGGCCTCGGCGTCCGCAGCGAACAGCGCGGCGATGGACGCCGGGAGCTCCTTGATCCGCGGGAACAGCGGATCGCCGGGGTCGACGTCGGACCCCACGACGAGATCGTCCAGCGACAGCTCGCCCTGGCCCGCGCGCTCGGGCAGGCCGATGAGGGTGTCCGCACCCTGACCGGGGGTCCGGCCGAGCTTGTCGAGGAGCTCGGCGGCCTTGCCGGGCATCACCGGCAGCAGGCAGCACGCGGCGACGTGGCAGACCTCGAGCACCATGCGCAGGACCGTGCCCAGACGCTCGGTGTCGCCCTTCTTGTTGAGGGCCCACGGCTCGGTGGAGTCGATGTACTTGTTGCCGGCGCTGATCAGCTCCGACAGGGCCGCGAGGCCGGTGTGGAAGTCCATCTCGTCGAAGGCGCGGGCGAGGCGCAGCACGCTGACCCCGGCCTGCTCGCGCAGGCCGTCCTCCAGGTCGCTGACCGGGCCCAGGGCAGGCACGGTGCCGCCCAGCCAGTTGCGGGTCATCGACAGGCCGCGGTGGGCCAGGTTGCCGATGTCGTTGGCCAGGTCGGCGTTGTAGCGAGTCAGGAAGCCCTCGTACGAGAACGAGCCGTCCCCGCCCAGCGACTTCTCCCGGAGGAAGAAGTAGCGGGTCGCGTCGGCGCCGAACTCGTCCACCAGCAGGGACACGTCGATGGCATTGCCCTTGGACTTGCTGATCTTGTGGCCCTCGGTGCTGGTCCACCAGCCGTGGACCATCAGGGCGTCGGGCAGCTCCACGCCCAGCGCCATCAGCATGGTCGACCAGTAGACCGCATGGGTGGTGAGGATGTCCTTGCCCAGCAGCTGATAGGTGGCGGGCCACCAGCGCTTCCAGTCGCCGGCCTGGTCCGCGTCCGGGTGGTAGCCGATGCCGGTCAGGTAGTTCAGGAGCGCGTCGAACCAGACGTAGCAGACGTAGTCGCTGTCGAACGGGAGCTCGATGCCCCAGCTCATGCGGCTCTTCGGCCGGCTGATGCACAGGTCGCCGAGCGGCTGGCGCAGGAAGCCCAGCACCTCGTTCCGGCGAGACTCCGGCTGGATGTAATCGGGGTTTGCATCGATGTGATCGAGCAGCCGCTGCTGGTAGGCGCTCATCTTGAACCAGTAGTTGGACTCGGTCAGGCGCTGCAGCTCCGACGGGTCGAACTTGCCGGCCTCGACGTCCTTGTCGGTGACGAAGATCTCGTCGCCGACGTGGTACCAGCCTTCGTAGTCCCGCTTCTCGACCAGGCCGTCGTCCCAGATCTTCTGGAGCACGGCGCTGACCCGGCTGGTGTGGTCATCCTCGGTCGTGCGGATGAACCGGTCGTAGTGGATGTCGAGGCGCTCCCACATGTGCTTCCAGTGCACGACCAGGTCGTCCACGTGCTCCTGGGCGGTCAGACCACGGCCCTCCGCGGTCTGCAGCACCTTCTGCCCGTGCTCGTCCGTGCCGGTGAGGAAGAAGACTGAACGGCCCATCAGGCGGTGCCAGCGGGCGTAGCCGTCCGCGGCGATGGTCGTGTAGGCGTGCCCGATGTGGGGCAGGCCGTTCACGTAGTAGATGGGCGTGGTGACGTAGATCGTGTCCTGGTTGCCCACGGTGCCTCCTGGGGCCGGGTTCGTATCCGCCAGGCTGACCGCTGCAAGCGTTGCCGCAGCCCGAAGGAGGGTTAGCTGGCGACCCCATGTTCCACGCCCTCGGCTACAGCCAGACTGACTTCGACGCCGCCCGTCCCGGACGCCTCTGCCGCGGCCGGGAACGGTGGATCGAGCCCTATGATCTCGATGAGGACGCTCCCATGCAGCGTCTGGTCATCACGGGATCCCAGTTCACGGACGACTCGGCCCGGGATGCCCTGCGCGGCCTGCCCTACTCCAGCGTGCCCATCGCGGCGCTGATCGCGGCCCTGTTTCCGCGAAAGCCGATGCTCGCCTTCATGGAGGACGGTCATCCCGCGGACATCCCCGATGAGGCCGACGGGGTCGAGGTCTACCTTGGTCACCGCGCTGGCGGTCTGGTCGAGGAGCCGATGGTCCGCTGGCACAAGGTCGTGTCCGGCGTGCGGGACCTGCGCGCGCTGCTCGGCGAGGATGCAGAGGGAGACCCGGTCCGCGGCTTCGCCGTGCTCAACGATGCGGCCGACGTGGACGAGGACCTGATCCAGCGCCTGTTCCTCTTCGTGGGCATGTCCACCCTGGACAGCCCGCCCGCGCGCTACCAGCCCTCCGCCCTGCCCGAGGTGCTCGAGCGGGTGAAGGCCGTGATCGTGATCCACCGGGACAAGCACGGCCCGGCGCTGGGTGTGTACAGCCTGGAGCCGATCAAGACCGAGGGTCGGCTCGAGCCGCTGTGCGAAAAGCACGACAGCCTGCTCGTGCGGTTCGCGATCCCGCCGATGCTGGCCCGCTGGGACCGGGCCCTGGCCGAGCTCCGCGAGGAGTGGATGGCGACCCGGGAGGATGAGTTCCCGGTGCCCCCGGCCCCCGAGCCGTCGACCTGGGAGCCGCGGCGTCGTCGCAAGAAGCGCAGGAAGAACGTCGACGACGAAGAGTAGTCGCCCCCGCCTTCGGCCCGAGCACGGCGACCCGAGCGCCTCCGGCCCGACAAGGGCGGAGGCAGATCAACGCTTGCGAAGCTGCCAGGCCTCGTAGATCTTGCCAGCACCGAGGCGGGCCTTGCCGTCGACTCGGGTGCCGCTGACCGTGCCGCGGAAGATGATCGACTCGTCGTTGGCGCCGCGCAGGTACACCGACTCCTTGATGTCGTTGTACCGGCCGGTCACCTCGTACGGCAGGCCGCCGACGGTGATGGTGCCGGTGATGTCCTCACCGCGCTGGGTGAGGTCGGCGATGCACGCAACCGAGCCGACGGAGCCAGTCCAGGCACCACCCATCGTGGCCTTGGGCGCGGGGGGCGTCGGGTCACTGCCGCCGTCGGCCGTCGCGTCGCCGCCGGTGGTGTCGCCACTGCCGTCGGTCGTGGTGTCTCCGCCGCCGTCCGTCGTCGTGTCCCCACCGCCGTCGGTGGTCGCGTCGGAGCCCGTCGTGTCGGTGGTCGTCGCGGGATCCTCCTGGGTGTCGCCGCCCGTGGTGGTGCCGCCGGTCCCGGTCCTGGTGCCGCCGGTCTCGGTCTTGGTGCCGCCGGTCTCGGTCTTGGTGCCGCCGGTCTCGGTCTTGGTGCCGCCCGTGGTCTGGCCCTTGGTCGACGAGCCCGTGGTGGACCCGGTCGTCGTGTTCTTGGGGTCCTTCTGGGTGCTGCCGGTGGTGGTGCCGCCGTCGGTGGTCCCGGCGGCGTCCGTCGTGCCGCTGTCGCCGGTGGTCCCGTCGCCGGTGCCATCCTGGGTGGTGCCGTCGGTCGTGCCGTCTGCGGTCGAGTCCGCGGTGGTGCCGTCGGTCGTGCCGTCCTGTCCGGTGGTGTCCACAGGGACGGGCTTGAGCAGGCCGGTGGCCGGGCCGGTGTCCGTGGTGACGGGCTCCGGCGTTCCCAGGAACGGATTGGCGAGGAAGCCTGCGCTGATCCCGACGACCCAGAAGCTGATGATGATGACCAGCAGCAGCACCGGCACCAGGTAGACCCAGACGGGGAAGCGGTGGGGGCGCTTGGCGATGGACGGCTGCTGGGCGGGTCCGCCGCGGCGGACGTTGCCGCGCAGGCTGCCGAGGATGTCGTCCCCGCCGCCGCTGCCGGGATCTCCGCTGCGGGAGAGGGCGCTGGTGGGGGTGCGCACCGGCATCGGCGTGCGGACCTGACCACCGTGGGCGAGCTCGGACTCGTAGACGACCTCGGCGGTGCCGTAGTGGTCGTTGTTGCGCAGGAAGTGGGTCTGGCCCGTGATGCGCACGTCGTAGCCGTCCCCACCAGGCGTGGGCGTGGTCACGCGACGGCGCCCCGTGCCCGGGGTCGCGCCGGGCGGGGTGTAGGTGGGCACGGGCGAGCTGCTGCGTACGCTGGGCGCTCCGGCCGGAGTCGGCGTGCGCGGCCGGGCCTCGTTCCAGCGGTCGGAGTCGTTCGGCGGTGCACCTGCGCTGGGCGTGGTGGCCCGGTGCAGGAGCGGAGGCGAAGGAGTGCCGGGACGACGCCGCTTCTCGCCAATACGGCCCAGGTGCGGCACCGGGCTGTTTCGACGAGCGCGCTCGAGCAGGGGGGACGGCGATCGTGCGCCCGTGATCGGTGTCGTGGGCGGTGAGGTCACCCGCCCCTGGCTGGTCGGCGTCGGGGTACGGGGACGCTGGGTGACCGCCGGCCGGATCGAGCGCGAGCGACCGGTGGGCGCGGTGGCGAGCCGGTCGAAGGAGTCGTCCTCGTCGTCGTCCTCTTCCTCGAAGTCGTCGAGCGTGGTGGCCGCAGCGTGGGCCGCGGCCGCGCGGGTCGAGGGGCTCGGCTGGCGCGGGGCGGGGCGCGGCGGGACCGGACCGGAGTCGAACGCCGTCACCGGGCGGGTGCCCGACTTGGGGTGGTTCTGGTCGATGGGTCCTGGATCCGACGGGTCGCCCAGGATCGCATCCAGGTCGATGGACTCGTTGGCGCTGCTGGACGCGTACAGCCCGACGTGACCGGACGTGTGGTCGTCGTCGTCACCGCCGAACTCGATCCACTCGTCCTCGACGACCTCGGCCGTGGAGGTGGCCAGGTGGGAGCGCAGCGCGTCGCCGTTCTGCAGGAGGAATGCAGCCTCGAACGCATGCTCTGGTGAACTCTGAGACCGTGCGGCCCACAGCAGCTTGCGCTCCAGGGCCTGCTCGTTGGTCTCCCCCGAGGCGGGCTCGAGGTAGTCCACGAGGCGCGTGCGGTGCACGGTCTGCAGGAATCGATTGAGATCCTCCTGCTGCATTGCGGCTGGCTCCTGCCGGACGTGGGCGACTGCGAGCATAACAGCAGCCGGAGTCGGCTGCTGATGGGGTCAGGGTGAGTCGAACCGCCACGGTCCGGGACGGTGCTGCTGGCCCACCAGGTGGGCACATCGGCTCAGGAACTCGGCCCTGGAGATCTCGTGTGCGCCGAAGCGAGCGAGGTGATCGGTGTACATCTGGCAGTCGATCATGGGGAAGCCCCAGGCGTCGAGCTGCTGAACCAGGCGAACGAACGCAATCTTCGACGCGTCGGGGGCCTTGGCGAACATGGACTCCCCGAAGAACATCCGGCCGGATGCAACGCCGTAGAGTCCGCCTACAAGGGTGCCTTCTGCGTCCCAGGCCTCGACGGAGTGGGCGAAGCCGAGGGCGTGCAGCTGGTCATACGCCGCCACCATGCCGTCGGTGATCCAGGTGCCGTCCTGACCGGGGCGCGGGACCGAGGCGCAGGCGACGATGACATCGTGGAACGCGGTGTCGAGGGTGACTCGAAACGGTTCTTGCCGGATCCGCTTACGCAGGCTGCGGTTCACACGGAGGTCAGCGACGTCCAGGATCATGCGAGGATCGGGGGACCACCAGAGGATCGGCTGGCCTGGTCCGAACCAGGGGAAGATCCCCATCTGGTAAGCGGTGAGCAAGCGTTCCGCGGACAGATCCCCCCCGACAGCCAGCAGCCCGCTCGCGTCGGCGCGGCGTGGATCGGGGAAGCGGGGGTCGCGGGGCAGTTGGTAGATCGGCATGCGGCCGATCACCTAGCACTGGCCAGGAGCTTTCGCCGTGTGCGCCGGTTCACCCAGACCAGCAAGCCGAGGCCGGCCAGGGCGGCAGCGAGCGAGGGTCCGCCTCGGACCAGGAAGTCCGCGAAGGAGGGGGCGGCGGACGCGAGGATCTCGGCGTCGACGCGAGCGGGGGTGCGCGGGTCGGCTTGCCAGCGCACGGATCCGCCAGGGATCCGACGACCCCCGTCACCGCGCACCTGGGGACCGTCGAGGGTGAGGCTCCAGGTGCCCGGTGGGTCGGTGGCGTCGGCGGTGACGCGCCAGGTCTGGCCGTCGACCCGCACGGTCGGCGGGCGGAGTGCGGGTGGCAGGGGGCCCGTGACCGGGGTGACCAGGGCGGTCGCGCGCTCGACGAAGGTGCTGTAGCTGTCGGCGTTGTCGAAGCGCGCCTGCAGCACCCAGCGCTCGGCGTCCTTCCAGGTGCGGATCTCGCCGGGAGCCACGGTGGGCAGCAGATCGGCCAGGCTGGCGACCGCGTCGGGCACGGGCTCGGTGGGGGTGAGGCGCAGGCGATAGGCGACCGCGCCGTCGTCGGTCCGCACGAGGCCGTGCTCGACGTCGACGCAGCCGGTGAGGAGCAGCAGGGTGAGGGCGCGCGTTCGCATCGTCGGACCGATCGGTCGGCCGGGCGCGCGCTTCAGGTCAAAAGAGCCCCGGCAGCAGGCGAGCCCGATCGCGCATGGCGTCGACCCAGGCGGGGATCTGCGCCAGGGCGGCCTCCTCGGTGCGGATCCGGTGGAGCAGCACGAAGGCGTTGAGCAGGGTCAGGAAGATCGCCGACATCCAGGCCCCGTGGAAGAGGGGCAGGGCGGCGATCTCCAGGATGACGACGAGGTAGTTGGGGTGGCGGATGAAGCGGTAGGGGCCGGTGGTCGCGATGCGGATGTCCTCGGGGACGACCACGCGCACGTTCCAGGATCGGCCGATGGTGGCGAGGGTCCAGATCCGCAGGGCGGTGGCGAGCACGAGCACGGCCCCGGACAGCACGGCGAGCCAGGGGCGGAAGGGCACGTGCAGGAACCACACCTCGGCCGCGGGGAGCGCGACCAGGCCGGTGTGCAGCAGGGCCATCAGCGGGAACAGCCACGGCTCCGAGACCACGGCGTCGCGGTTGCGGGCCATGCGGACGGCACTGACGGCCATCTCGCCCAGCCGCATGATGCCGGTCGCGCCGAGCAGTGCCAGGAACACGCCGAACCACAGCGTCACGAAGCCTCCACGCCCGCAGGTTAGCTGCCTGCCGGGAGGTGGGCATCGTCCTGATCTGGCTGGTGGGTGTGGCGCTGTTCCTGGGCGTGGCCCGGGGAGCGGAGCCGGTCGCCGAGACGGCGCTGGAGACACGGCGACCGAACGTGATCCTGATCTCGATGGACACGACCCGGGCGGACGCCCTGTCCTGCTACGGGCAGCCGGCGGACATCCAGCGGGCGCTCCCGCCGGTCACGCCCAACCTGGATCGCCTGGCCGAGAGTGGGCTTCGCTTCGAGCATTTCTACGCCCACGCCCCTACGACGCTCTCGAGCCACACCAGCATGCTGACCGGGCTCGACCCCCACCAGCACGGCGTTCCCCGCAACGGCTTCCCCCTGCCTCCCGCGGTCCCCACCCTGGCCGAGCGCCTGAAGGCCGCGGGGTACCAGACAGTCGGGATCATCGGCGCCAGCGCGCTCGACGGCGAGATGGGCCTGTCCCGCGGCTTCGACGTGTGGGACGACCAGCTCGACCACAAGGTCGCCGTGCAGTTCGAGGACCGCGCGGGGGGCGTCGTCGATCGCGCCCTCGCCCGGGTGGCGAAGGTGGACGCGGACGCGCCGCTCTTCCTGTTCGTGCACGTGTTCGACCCTCACGCGCCCTACGCCGCCCCGGAGCCGTTCCGCACCCGCTTCGTCGACCCCCGCTACGCCGGCGGCGCCCTGACCGACGGCTTCGATCGTGCGACCGCCCTGCGTGACCTGCGCAAGGGCGCCCTGGATCCGGCAGAGCGGGATGCTGCGGCCAGCCTGTACCTGGGCGAGGTCGCCTACGCCGATCACGAGCTCGGCCGCCTGCTCGATCGCCTGGATCAGCAGGGCTTCCTCGATCACTCCCTCGTCGTCGTCACCGCCGATCACGGCGAGGTGCTCGGCGAGTCGCCCCAGTTCGGCTGGTCCCACGGACGCGATGTCACCGAGGGAGCGGTGCGGGTACCGCTGATCGTCGCTGGCCGGGGGATCGCCCTCGCCGCGCCCGGGCCGATCCAGCGCCAGGCCGGCATGGCCTCGCTCGCGCCCACGATCGAGCGGCTGGTCGGCCTGCCCCGGACCCTGGGCACGGCTCCCGACCTGTGGGACCTGCTCCGGCCGGGGCCTGTGTGGGACCAGGACGGCTGGCCTGCTCGCCCTACCCGGGCCGTGCTGCACGAGGCGACCGCCCCACACCAGGCGCGGAGCGACGGCCGCTGGAACAACCTGGGCCTGGAGCGCGGCGCCCACGCGAGCGGCACCCACGTCCGGCGCACGCGCGCTCGACGCTGGGTCGTCGAGGCGGGGGCAGAAGGGCTTCTCCCGGTGCTTCAGGACGCCCTGCGGTCCTGGGATGCGGCCGCGCCTCCCTTCCGCTCCGAGACGCTCTCGTCCCACACGCGCCAGGCGCTGGAAGCGCTCGGGTACCTGGAGCCGGAAGACCCCCAGTAGGAGGGGAGCGCCGCTGGGGACCCGGTGTGGGATCCAACACGATGAGTCCCGCAGCAACAGTGTAGTTGCTCGGGGGTGGCCTGTGGAAAACCCTGCGGACATCTTGCGGGTCGCTGGGGAAGCGACCGCGGGCGAGGAACCGCCGGGCTCGGGCTCAGACGCGATCGTGGGACGACCGCGGGAAGGCCCCCCTCTCTAGGGTGTCGCGGGCGCGTCGTCCAGTCGAAGTTGACTGAGGACACAGTGCAGGAAGACCCGGCGATCTGTCGTGACCCGGCCGTCCATCCGCAGGTTGCTGACGTCCTGGCTGACGCCCATGTCGGTGAACCCGATGGCCGAGTACAGCTCGAAGTCCCCGTCGCGGGTCGAGGGCGCGCGAAGCACGACGGAGGTGTACCGGTCCCGGGGAATGCGGGCGAGGCGCTCGCGGACGAGGGCGCGACCGACGCCGTGGCCGCGGTACTCGGGAAGAACGCCCAGCTCGGCGAAGTAGAAGGTGTCCGCCGGACTGACCAGGCCGGTGAGCTGGCGGGCGACGTCCTGCTGGCAGCGCAGAGGGATGGCGACGCCGAAGCCCACGATGCGGTCCTTGGGCGTCGCGGCGATGAGCGTGATGTTCTCGGGTGCGGTGGTCAGGCGCCGCCACACCCCCGCGGCCTCGGCGGGGGTGAACCGCTCGAAGTAGGGGGCCCGTTGGAACACGGTCTGGTAGGCGCCGATGAAGTCGGCGCGCCACCGGCGACGCTGCTCGTCGGTGTCGACGGGTACCAGGCGGTACGACAGCTCGGCGGCCTGGGGATCCTGGGGACGCGACTGCACGGTGGTCATGCGGGGATCCTCGCACCCGGGGCGCGAGACTGACAAGCGACGAGGTCGGTTCAGGCCTGCAGCCGCGCCTCGACCAGCACGTGCTCATCGCCCTCGGCGCGCCACACGAGCGACAGGCTGCCGCCACCCAGGGCGTCCAGCTCGCTCGCGGCGCGTCCGCGAAGTGCGACCTCCACCCGCCCATCCGGATGCACGGCGATCACCTCGATGTCGGACGGCGAGATGGCCATGCCCTTGCCGAGTGCCTTCTGCACCGCCTCCTTGGCGCTCCAGGCCACGGTGAGGCGCTCCGGATCGTGGTCGAGCAGGGCCTGCTCGCTGGCGGAGAACCAGGTTCGAACGAAGCTCTCCGGCCGCTCCTCCACCAGCTCCAGGTCGATGCCGACCCGCTGGCCCAGGGTGGCGCGGGCCACCGCGACCCCATCGCGGTGGGTGATGCTGACGCGCACGTCGCGGGCGGGGACGCAGGTGACGACGGGCTCGCCGCTGGGCGCGCTGTGGACCGTGATCGCGTGGGGGGCGAGGGCGGTCAGCTGGCACAGGGCGCGCTTGGCGGCGATTCGGCCGGCGATGCGGTCGGCGATGCGGCGGTCGGTGCCTCGGGCGCTGACCTCGGCGAGCTCGGTCGGGGTGAGCCAGGCGGTCGGATCCTCGCCGATCCTGGCGCGGGCGATGGCACCGGACGCACCGCTGCCCGCGGGGCTGCCGGACTCGGGGAACACCGTCGGGCGCTCCCACTCGGGGGCGGGGAAGCGCTTGTCATCCGGGAGCGGACCGAGCACGGCCATGGTGAAGCCGCGCAGGCGCAGGATCGGGCCCATGGCCGTGTCCACGTCGACGTCGTAGGCCTCGCCGCGGCGACGGACCAGCAGGGTCAGGGGCTCGCCGGGGGTGGGCTCGCCGAGCAGCTGGACCTCGTCGATGGTGCTGGGCAGCGCCATCTCGTCGGCGATCAGCATGTGGTGCAGACCCGCGGCCTGGAACGCGGCCTCCAGCACCAGCGGGCAGGTGTGCAGTCCGTCGGCGATCAGCGAGGGATCAACGGCACCTTCGGCGAGCAGTGCATCGGCGGACACCCCCTGCACCTCGCGGATGACCTGGAAGCGCGGGCCGTGGAAGAAGCGGTCGTAGACGGCGGCCTGGTCGAGGGACTCGTCGGGCAGGAACGCCGACGGCAGGCCCTCGATCTCGGGCATCAGGCCGACCACGATCCGCGCGCTGAAGTGCTCGGTGCGCTGGGTGCGGCCGGTGCGCAGGGTGCGCTCGGTGACCAGCACGGTCTCGACGCGGCCCTCCTGGTCGGGCTCGGCGGTGACCTCGATCTCCAGCGGCTGGCCGTTGTAGATCTTGGCGGGCTGGCTGAACCGCACGTCCTGGGCGCCGGCGTAGGCGTGGCCCGGGGACGCGATGAGGGCGGCGGCGGTCATGAGCTCGACGCCGATGACGCCGGGCAGGACCGGGGTGCCGTCGATGCTGTGGTCCTCGATCCAGGGGTCGGTGTCGAGGTCCATGCTGCGGCGGGCCACCAGTCGATCGCCCTCGTGGTCGGCCTTGTCCAGCAGAGGGTGGCTGGGGGCGGGCAGGAAGTCGCCGAGCGCGCCTGCGACGATGAGCTCGCCAGTGGCGCCGTGGGCCATCAGGTCGACCAGCACCGCGGATCCGGCGTCGGCGGGGAGCAGGTCCACGCCGCGGTCGGTGAGCAGGTGCTTCATGCCGCCACGCACGGCCATGCCGACGTCGTCCCAGGCGGTCCAGTCGATGTGCAGCGAGCGGCCGCGGGCGCTGCCCATCCGGGCGAGTCCGTCGTTGGCGGCGCTGTAGTCGACCTGCCCGGCGTTGCCGAAGCGGCCGGCGACCGAGCCCATCGTGACCAGCAGGCAGTCGGCGGGCAGGCTCTGTGCGAGAGCCAGACCGCCCAGGGCCTTGCCGTCGTAGACCCGGTGGAACGCGGCGGTGTCCTTGTCGGCGACCAGCCGGCTCTCCTCGGCGCCCGCGCCGTGGATGCAGTAGTCGATGCTGCCGTGCTCCTCGAGGACGCGGGCGACGAGGCCGCGAACGGACGCGGTGTCGGCGGTGTCGGCGCGCTCGTAGACCACCGTCGCGCCCATGGACTGCATGGAGGCGACGTTGGCGCGGACCTCCTCGGACTTGCGCAGGGGGTTCAGGCGGCGCTCGATCTCCACCGGGGTGACCCGGGCGCCGGTCGCCTTGAGGGCGTTGCGGATGCGCTCCTTCTCGGCGTCGAGGTCGAGGGGCTCGGACGCGATGGGGCCGCGACCGACCAGGATGAGGGTGATCGGGCTGCGCCGGGCGAGCTCGTGGGCGACCCGGGCTGAGATCCCGCGACCGCCGCCGGTGACCAGCACGACCGAGCCCTCGGGCAGGCGTCCGGCCTCGGGGGCGTCCTCGACGCGGTAGGCGATGGCCCGGCGGACGCGGCCCTTGCGGAACACCTCCGTGTCGCCGTCCGGCGTGCGGCACTCGTCGACGATACCGCTGATGACGGACTCGGCGTCGGCATCCGGCGGGAAGTCGACCACCCGGGCGGCGGTCTCCTCCCACTCGCGGCCGATGGCCTTGGCGAAGCCAGCGTGGCTGCCGTGGACCAGGGCGTCCTGGGCGCTGGCGCTGACGCGATCGAAGCCACCGAGGCGGGTGATGGCGATCCAGCGCTGCGGGTGGGCCCGGTCGAGCTCCTTCGCGAGATCGAAGGTGGACAGCACGTCCTGGCCGAGGTCGACCACGATGTCCGCGGCGCCGTCGGACACGGTCGCCCCGGCGTCGCTGAGCGCGTTGAGCAGCGCATCGGCGAGCTCGCCGTTGCCGTGCACCCGCACGGTCACGCCGGTGAGATCCTCGGTCGGCATCGCGGGGGCGGGCACGAGGAGCGGGCGGCGCAGGCGGAACGTGGAGGGCAGCGGCGGGCTGACGGGCTCCTCGCGGTGGGTGGGGACCGTCGGGCTCGCTTTGGGGCTCGCTTCGCTCGCGTGGTTGGTGGTTGGTTCCTGGTTGTTGGGGCTCGCTTCGCTCGCGTTGTCGGGGGACGGACCGTCGGGGTCGTCGTCGGGGCCGCCCTGGTTGGCGAGGGCATCGGCGAGGTAGCCGGCGAGGGTCTCGATGGTCGGGTAGTCGGCGAGGCGGAAGTCGTCGTCGCGGGCGAGGCCGTGACGC
>MDTC01240504.1_pt1 | contig 16082 bp, 8 predicted proteins | sample 811181 | NCBI WGS metagenome assembly MDTC01 (sample SAMN05326644, study PRJNA326480) | marine metagenome | isolation source: seawater | place: Pacific Ocean: North | collected 2011
CGTTGTCCGCTTTGCGCCACTTATCGAACTCACGGGACTTGGCATTTTCGTCGGCATCACGAAGACGTAGGTGTTCGGCATTACGAAACTCCGCATTATTAGGTTCAACCCCCGCATGGCGATTCACGTACTCGTTGGCCTCGTTAGTCATGTTACGATCCAAGAGCAAGTTGACGTTGCTACTGAGAGAACCGACATTCTTTCCGAACTTCTCTTCAGCCTTGGCCACGTATTGGTGAACTTGGCGGAGCAGGGCATCATCCTTGGCCTCGTGGGCGGTTCGATAAGCGTCATGCCAACGATTGTGATCGTTTACTAATTCTGCCTGCAACAAATGCCGTACTGCCTCCAAACGGTCACCCTCGTTCCCGTACCGGCAAGCCTCCAGCCAGAAGGAAGCTCTGGATGCATCTTTGGGGAAACGCTTGGCCAAGGCCTTGAAGTGAGGGATGCCCAAGGCCCTGTCCTTGTTGCCACCATAATGACGGTAGTCGTGACCGAGTTCACCATGAAAACGAACAAACTTCCGTTCGGTGTTCAACTTCTTGGACAGGGATAAAAACGCACTAGGCTTGTTCGCCGAAACAGCCTTATCGAAAGCAATCCATTCGGAGACGTCTGGGTTGTTCCTCCCCAAGTTCTTTACCCGTTGACGAAACCACTTTCGATTACCCTTCTCAACATCCGTACTTCCTGCACCCTTCGCCCAAATCTCCATCGAAGAGCGTAAGTGAGACAGGTGACCATTGGCCTCGGCATACTTTATAAGTTCCTCGGAGTCTCGACGAAAGGAGCCTTCATCAGGAGCGGATGAGAGATACCAGTTTATGGCCGAGCTAACCTTGCTGTCGTTTGGAGGCTCTTCTCGCAGCATTTGACGAACTTCGTTGCGAGCTCGATTCACGTCCTTCATACGATCGCGGTAAACCTCGAATGCCAAGGCGTAACGAATGATGTGGCGTTTTATCGGATCCACCTTGCCAAACGCTTCGCGCAGAATGCGTTCCGCCTCGGGAAGACGATTTTCACCTAGTTCATACATCCAGCGCACATAGTAGTTCGCCACGTCACGGTAGCTTGGTTCATGAACAATTGCCTGAGCGGCAGTAGCTGTTGCGGAAGGGAGCTGCTTGTCCCGGTAGTAAGTGTGAGCAAGGTTTGAAAGAACATGGCCAAGGGTTCCAACGTTTTGTGGATAACGACGGACGTAGTCATCAACCAAGGGCTTTAGCTGGCCTGACTTGGCGCTGCTGTCGTAAAGTACGGTTATCAACTGGCGGAGGTAACCCTCATTGTCGCGTTGCTGCTCCCAAGCCTTGCGATAATGTACCAAGGCATTGGCCCTTTGCCCCGTGCTCCAAAGATGACCGGCAGTTGTGTAGTGGAGGTAACCGCGTCGCTCAGCATCCCGAATCAAATTTCGCTGAATAAGCTTCTCACCGATAGCGACCGCGCCCTTCCGATCCCAATTGCCATAAGTGCAACGACCGAATGCATAAATCCCCAATTCAATTGCAGGGGTTCCGTTGAGGTTATTGAGCATTTCAAGGGCCAAGCGGCCACAGTCCTTGGCTCCCCCGGCCCCGGACTCACCGAAAAGACGGACTGACCGATACCCACTATCAAGGTCTTTTTTACCGGAGAGTCTCCATGCTTGCTCAAAGGCCTTTGCCGATTCCATCTTTTTGTTTTGACGTGCCAGAACCTCACCAAGTTCACGAGCTACTTGCTGAGACGCACCATCTTTTTTATAGAATTCAAGGAACTGACGAGCAGTCGATACAATGTCCTCGTTCCTCGAAAGAACAAGATGACCATCCAGCAACTTGAGCATGATCTCCTTGTGCCGGGGGTGATCCCTATGGGTTTTAACAAAAGTTTTCCCTGCTCGTATTAAACCGAATCCTCGAGCATTCGAATGATATAGATCGATGAGTTCCAGAAGTGCGTTTGCTCCTTCAACGGTCGACGCATCTAGCTTGCGAACCTGAGCCTCGAGATCTGCAGCTCGTTTTGACGCTTTGTCGAGACCTTCGTCTTGAGCGAAGGTCGGGCTAGGTATTGCGAAAGCCAGAGCGATAAAACTGATTGGGCGAAAGATGTTTACGTTCATTGAATAAATAAAGTTAAAGGAAAGAGGTTGAAATCGCAGGCGACTAAAATGGTGAATCAATAACCGGCCTTGGCCAAGGCATCGCTAATGCGTTTGGCCTCGGTAGCAAGATTGCTGTCGGGAAATTCCTCGATTATCTGATCAAACTGACGGCGAGCATCATCTTTGCGGTTTACCCGATAAAGACATCGGCCGTAGTTAAAAAGAATGACGTCGAGAAAACCGGCGTCAGGGTGGTCGCCAAGTACGTTTTCAAATACGTCGATGGCCCTCCTGTAGTCCTTTTTGCGATAGTAGTAGTTCGCCATCTTGGCTACTGCATCCCCCACCCTTCCGCTTTCGGGAAAATTCTCAAAGACGACTTGGTAGGCACGAAAAGCTTGCTCGAAATAGCCTTCGCCTTTGATGGGGCCGGCATCAACCGCCATTTGCTCGTAACACTCGGCAATACCGAACTGACCTTCACCACGCAGCTCACTTTCCTTAAGAGTAGTCAGACCTTTGAACAGGGCTATGGCTGTCTTTAAGTCTCCCCGTTCCTGAGCAACCTTGGCTTGCTGAAGAATCGCGTCGTCGACAAAAGGACTTTCAGGAAACTCATTCTGGAGTCGGCGACTCATCGCAGTGGCGGCGCCATAATTTTCCATCGCAAAGTAAATCTTCCAAAGACCAACGTAAGATTCCTCCAAAATTCGTCCACCCAGCTTACGGGCGGACCTTGCAGTGTCTTCGCCGATGGCTAAAGCCTCTTGGTATTTGGTCTTGGCCTTTTCGGCGAGACCGAACTCCTTGTAGTGATTTCCAATTTCGGCAAGAGCGGCAGAAGTCTTCAATTCCGTGCTCAATCGAAGTTCCTCGTCATCGATTCGCGTTTTGGTAACACGAACACCACCCACGTTCCCCTCGATGCACTTGGCGGAAGCACTTACCTCTCGCGCATCCTTGGACACATTGAGTTTATCACTGTATTTGATTCTAACGTAATCACCGGGCAAGGCTTGCAACTTGTCGTCCTTCTTTGTCTCGGCTTGGTTTTCTATCGCAACAACTCCTCGAAACACGCCGGAGTGAATGGTGTCGTCCTCAAGCAATTCGGGAGAAATCAATATTGCTTCGGGCTCGTCTTCGGCTAATTCCGGAGTTTTTTCATTACCTTCGAGGTTTTCTCCCTTGGCAGGGAGTGATTCAGGAGCATCATCATCGGAATCTTCGCTTTCCGAAGGTTCATCTCCAACTACCGAAACAGCCTCAGGTTCGTCGAGAGTCACCTCTGCCAGTTTCACCAATATTGTGTCAACGGTCTTAAATTTGTCGATTTCGGGTCCATCCTCACTGTCCAGAGCTAGTAGAGAAAGGGGGTCCTTGCCTTCTTCAGGTGCCGCGATTGCACCGCTGGCTACTAGGGTTGCAATTTCTTCATCTAGTTCTTCAGGAGACTTTCTGCGACGCACCTCGAGAACCGCGGACAGAGAATCAGAATCATCGGAAACATCTCCATCGGGATCATCCACCTGCAGATTCACGATTTTACCAAGAACCACTCCACGCAAAGTGTCTCGATAAGAACCATCCATAATCGAAGCCTTCCCCTGCCCCACCACTTGCACTTGCTTGAGTCGTTTTTTCTCAAATTCCTTGGAAGCGGTGTGCTTGTCGACGTAAGTGACGTCCACTACGTCACCTCCGCCGACTTCAAGAAAACCGTTGCCTTTTGCCACCTTGCCGAGACGGGTGGGAAGGGAACCCAGAACAATACGTGAGTTACGCCCCACTGCACGGCAATTCACCTTTTCCTGATCGCCGCGTTTAGTGGAGCATAAAACTTCGACCACCTCCTCTTGAGCAAGGATGGCGAGATCCGCATCCTCGATTTTCACAAAAAGTCTTTTCCCGGCTTCCACCTTCTCCATTCCTTTTTCTTTTTCGGAAAAGGCAGTGCCGACTTTTTCTAGAGACTCGATCGCACGACTGTAATGACCCTGCTTGAAATGACCGAGGCCAATGTAGTAATAGGCTCGGTTCACTTCCTCCGAAGCAGGGAACTCTTCGATGACCTTACGTAAAATCTTAAAACACTTTCCATAAATTCGAGCCTCATAAAAGCATATGCCTTGCTTCAAGGTTCCGGTGGCCCTCATGGCATCGTCGGAATTGCCCTCCTCGGCGACTGCCTCGAAATGCTTGCGAGCCTCGTCATAGGCGCCTTTGGAGGTCAGGAGATGTTCACCGATCCGCATGTGGGCATCAAACCGAACTTTGCTGCGTGGAAATTGGTCGAGTACCGTTTGCCAAATCTCGAGAGCCTTCTGCTTTTCATCCGCCTCCAAACGGGCATCTCCTGCCTCGAGCAATTTGCGGGCCTTCCGATCCTCGGTTATGGAACCTCGCATCGGACCTGCTTGCCCGCTGGTAAAAGTGGGAACGGCAAGAACTGACGTTAGTAAAAATAAGGCGGGTAGACGCAAGAAGTTCATGATAAAAAAATTAAAAGAAAGGGAGAGAAAATAAGTTAGGCTTGTTTAGAAATCAAATTCGGAGCGAAAAGGGGGGAGAACAGAAAAGGTAGATGAAAAGTAATGCAAGGATTCAATAGCATAAATACTTACCATTACGATAATTTACACTGTCCTTTTTGCGTTTATTTCTCTCTTTTTTGCGTCACCAAGGAAAATCTCTTAAACAAAAAGTTCATTAACGGGTTCGCCGCCTTCGCGAATAAGACGCATGGGCCGGTCGAGGGGCGTCATAACCTCCTTCGATCCGTCAATCCCCAAGGAATGGCAAACGCTGGCGTGTATATCGTGGGGTTTGACGGGACGTTCCGCCGGCATCACTCCGTCTTCGTCGGAAGAACCGATTATCTGTCCGCCCTTGACCCCGCCTCCCGCAAGGAAGCAACTGAAAACCTTAGCGTGATGGTCACGGCCGGCATTTTCATTGATTCTAGGGGTACGACCAAACTCGCTTAACATAAGTACGAGGGTTTTTTCCAGTAAACCACTGGAAGCGAGATCCTCAATCAAGGAGGCCAAGCCAGGGTCCATGATTTCGCCATGGGCTCGCATAGCCTCGAAGTTGTTGCTGTGAGTATCGAAACCTCCTCGATTGACTTGGACGAACCTAACGCCCGTCTCGACGAGACGCTTGGCCATCAAGGCTCCTCGACCGAAATCAGTATCCCCGTAGCGCTCAATGTTCTTGGGGTTTTCATGCTTCAATTCGAAAGCCTTGAGGGCGGGACTACTCATTAGAGCCACGGCATCTTCCACGGCGGACTCGTTGGCCTTCATCGCCTTAGCCCCATATTTAGCGGAACTCCGGCGATTCATGCGGGCGAGAACATCGAGGCGCTTGTTGCCCCGGATCTCGCTGATCCCGGCGGGAAACTTAAGATAGGGATCAGGCTCGCCGGGCTGTCCCACGAAATAAGCTGCGCACTTCTGGCCTAAGTAGCCCGCTCTGGGAGCTTGTCCGCTTACGCTAACAAAGGCGGGAAGATCACCAAGGCGCTCCTTCTCGTGAACAACCATGCTACCCAGTCCGGGATGGACGAGATTTGCGCTTTGCCCATATCCCGTCTGTAATTCATAGGTCGCTCTACCATGATCGCCGTTGGTTCCCGCAATAGACCGAATGAGCGAACAGTGGTGCATTTGATTAGCCAGTTGAGGAAAGATCTCACTGATCTGAACGCCATCTGCCGAAGTTTTAATGGGTTCGAACTCGCCTTGCGTAGGTCGCCCCGGCTTGGGGTCCCAGGTATCTATGTGACTCATCCCCCCACCATTCCAGAAAAGAATAACATGCTCTGCCTTAGCGGGCGCAGCGGTTCCCTTGGCAGCTAAAAGACTACCAACCGGCATACCAAGCAAAGTGGCCACACCCATTGTGTCTTTAATAAAGCTTCTTCGAGTTACGGCGTAATCGTGACAATGCATAAAAAGTAATCGATTATAGGTTTTGTAAAAAGACTGAGACTAGGGAAGGAACTTGAATTCGTGACTGTTAAGCATGGCCCATCGGAGGTCGGCCATGCCTTCAAGCGCAGATTCGGAATCGCGGATTATGGCAAGACCTTCCTTTGTTTCCTCTTTGGTGGGTTCTCGAGTGAAGAGCCCAAGATAAACCCTACGAATGGCCGCGGGAAAATCCTTCTTCTTCCCGACCAAGAGAGAATGCAATCGCTCAAAGGAACCTACGCGAGCCGCCTCGTGAGTAATTTTCCCGTTGAGCATCATGAGGGCTTGGCGCATGGATGCCGAAAAATCGCGAAAATCCCCGAGTCGATCACGACCCGGCTGACCAAAAATCCTGAGAAAATGATCAGGCGCCGCAGGAGAGGCCATGCGATAGGAGCTACTGTAGCGAGGATTGTCGTCCACTTCTTCCTCAACGTAAACGTACTTGTATTTTCCACGACGAGTCGGTTGGCTTTGCATGGCAGCCATTCGCATGGCTTCCAATTCCTGCTCGGAACGCATCCGCATGGCTTCCAATTCTTCCTTAACGTCATCTCGAGCAAGAAGAGCATTAAAATCCAAGGCGATGGTTTTCTCCAAGTCATAACCACCTGCCGATGCGGTAGAGGCCATTGGAACCATAGCGGGATTTCCAGCAACAGGGAGAGATGCCGCCGGTGGACTTGCCTTAGGCTTCCCTTCTTCATCAAGATAAACCCGCTGGCGTTTTCTTACCGTCTTTAGGTTCGCTCCGGACGGCCACTTGAAGTCCTCCAAATTTCCCGCAACGGCAATGCTGTCAAAGAGAGCTTCACCAATCATCCTACGCGGGGATCCGGCGACAAAGGCCATCTCGGAATCAATTCGAATCTTGGCGGAATGCCCGGCTTCCAGGCGTCCTCTGCCGTACGCATCGGAAGTCACCACAAGCCGGATCATGTCCTTTAAGTCGTAACCGAGGGCAACGAATTCCTTGCGTAAAAAGTCCAAAGTCTTGGGTTGGTTTATGGTTTGGTATTCGGAGTAATCGTCAATAGGTTCGTATATGCCTCTCCCCATCAGCTCTGCCCAAAGGCGATTAACGAAGTTCTGGGCAAAGTAACGGTTTCGAGGATGCGTAACAAGCTTGGCCAATTCGGCTCGCATCTGACTGGCCTTGTACAGGTCGCCCTTGATGTCGAGCGCCGCGTTTTGTCCTTTCAAGTCTTCATCCGGATCAAAACCCGCGGGTCCCTTCTTGCGGGAGGAAACCTCAATCGTGGCCTCCGTGGAGTCGAGAAGAGATTCCAAAGAAACGACTTCATCGGAAGGAAGCTTCAAGCGCTCCGCGGCTCGCTTGGCCTCGAGACGCGAAACGTGGGAAGGCTTATCGTCAAACTTCTCAAGGAGGAAAGGAAACTTGGCGTCTATGGGAGCACGAGAGGGTGATTTTTTACGTTCCGGAGGCCAAAGCACTGCGTTTTCTTTGCCCTCAGTAGTGTAAATCGCTCGAGTCAATCGACTTTCCACTCGGCGAGTCTTACCAAAGAAAGTCGCCATTTCATAGAACTGGCGTTGCTCCCAATCGTCAAAAGGGTGGTCATGGCATTGAGCGCATTGCATACGCACACCAAGGAAAACTTGAGCGGTAGCCGCAGTGAGAGCCATGGGGTCGACATTGTCATTAAGGATAAATCCTAATGCAGGAATGCTATCGGAGCGACCTTGAGCGGAAATCAACTCACGAGTCAATTCGTCAAAAGGCTTTCCATCCCCGATCGACTTGTGCACATAGGCCAGAAGCGCACCTCCCCCGGTGGAAGCCGTACGAATCCTAAGCATGTCAGCATAGAAGGCAGTCCATCTATCGGAAAATCTTTCGTGCTCGAGCAAACTTTCAACCAGAGATTGCCTACGTTCAGTTACAGGCCATTTCAAATAGCGATCCAATTCCTTGCGCGTTGGAATGCGACCGATCAAATCGATCGTAATCTTACGCAAGAAGCCAAGGTCATCCAACGTTGCGGCTTCAACAAGGCCTTCCTTTCCTTGATTATCCAGAGCGAGAAACTTATCAATGGTCGAGCCACCGATAACAGAAGAAGGAAGAAATCCAACAAACGCCAATAATAGAAGTGAGAAAACAAACTCCCGCCAAACTTTAGAAAACGAATGCAATTTCATGGATTACGAATCATAATTCTAAGTAAACAAGGTGGCGTCAACTTGAAGATAAGCCTAATTACAAATTTTTTTGTGGACCTTTGAATCTAAGGAAAGAAAATCCGCAAAAAACAGCCTCCTAATTTAAAAATCCACATGAAAAAAACCAAGATCTTTAGAATAATAATATCTTACATGCTTGGCTTTCCACTTTTTGCTGTGTCAGGAGAATCGCCAAAAGTACCCAAGGATCAGTTCCATTTATACTTGCTGGTAGGGCAGTCAAACATGGCGGGACGCGGAAAAGTGGAAGCACAGGACAAAAAAACGCATCCTCGATTGCTTACGCTGACTAAACAGGACAAATGGGCGCCCGCAGTCGCTCCCCTCCACTTTGACAAACCTTTTGCCGGCACGGGTCTTGGGCGAACCTTTGGATTACGCATCGTGGAGAACAATCCCGACGCAACCGTGGGGTTGATCCCTTGCGCTGCCGGCGGTTCGCCAATCTCAACATGGGAACCGAGCGGTTACCACGGCCAGACCAAGAGCCACCCTTGGGACGACGCCATCAAAAGAGCGAAGATCGCCATGCAATTCGGGGTCCTCAAGGGCATTCTCTGGCACCAAGGAGAATCCGATTGTCAAAAGGGCCTCGCGGAAATCTACGAAAAAAAGTTGCATGAACTGGTGTCTCGATTCCGCAAGGAGTTGAAGTCGCCCGAAGTACCCTTTATCGTAGGCCAAATGGGCCAGTTCGCAGAACGACCATGGAGCAAAGAAAAGAAAATGGTTGATGCGGCTCATCGGGCTTTATCGAAAAAGGTGAAGCGTACTGCTTTCGTTGACTCGGACGGTCTCGGGCACAAGGGGGACAAGGTTCACTTCTCCGCCACCGCCTTTCGGGAACTCGGCAAAAGGTACGCCAACGCCTATCTAGAAAAGTTCACCGAAAGGACCGCCAAGACTACGCCGGTAAAAAACAAGTGTCCAAATATTCTCTTCGCCATCGCCGATGACTGGGGGTTCGGGCATGCGGGCGCTTATGGATGCGACTGGGTAAGGACTCCTTCCTTCGATCGCGTGGCAAGAGACGGAATACTCTTCAAACGCGCCTACACCCCGAACGCTAAGTGCGCTCCATCCCGAGCCATCATCCTTACGGGACGCTATTCTTGGCAACTTGAGCAAGCCGCCAATCACATGAACGTATTTCCTTCCAAATTCGGTGGGTTCGTCGAAACCTTGGAAGCCAACCAATATTTTACCGGATACACGGGCAAAGGGTGGGGTCCGGGCATCGCCAACGATGCCCAAGGCAAGCGCAGATTGATAACGGGGCGATCCTTCGCCAAGAGAAAAGCCAAGCCACCCGCTCGTGGAATTTCAAGTAATGACTATGCGGCCAACTTCAAGGACTTTCTTGCCGCGGTTCCTGAAGGCCAGGCGTGGTGCTTCTGGTACGGCACCACTGAACCTCATCGAGGTTACGAATACGGCAATGGCGTAAAGAACGGAAAAAAGCTTAGCGACGTGGACCGCGTTCCCGCTTTTTGGCCGGACAACGAGATGGTCCGCAACGACATGCTAGACTACTCCATGGAGGTTGAACACTACGACATGCACCTTGGTCGCATACTTGCAGCGCTCAAGAAGAGCGGGCAACTCGACGACACACTCGTCATCGCCACATCCGACCACGGCATGCCCTTTCCTCGATGCAAGGGACAGGCCTACGAATCTTCCAACCACATCCCGATGGCCGCCATGTGGTCCAGAGGAATTAACGGCAAGGGAAGAATCGTGGATGATTACGTAAGCTTCGCCGACCTCGCTCCGACTTTTCTGGAAGTCGCGGGGATCAAGAATCCCGCCCCCATCATGCAACCCATGACCGGTCGCAGCCTGACCGACGTCTTCGACTCGCCCGAATCCGGACAAGTCATTGCCAAACGCGACCATGTCCTAATCGGTAAGGAGCGTCACGATGTTGGTCGCCCCCAAAACGGTGGTTACCCCATCCGAGGCATCGTAAAGGGAGACAAGCTCTACCTCCGCAATTACGAGACAAACCGTTGGCCAGGAGGTAACCCCGAAACAGGTTACCTGAATTGCGACGGCAGTCCCACCAAGACCGTCCTGTTAAACCAGCGTAGAAACGGCAACCCCAAGTTCTGGCAGATGAACTTCGGCAAACGCCCGACGCACGAACTGTTCGATTTGAAGATCGATCCCCACTGCGTAAAGAACTTGGCGGAAGACAAAGCCCACCTCGACCTGCGTTACAAGCTGTCCGAGCAAATGGAGCAGGAACTCCGTGCCCAAGGTGACCCCCGACAGCTTGGGAACGGGAAAATCTTCGACAGCTACCCTTTCGTCGGCAACTGGAACAACTTTTTCGAAAACTTCACTTCCGGAAAAAAAACACCGGGCACCGGTTGGGTGAATGCCTCGGACTACGAAAAAACTCAGTTAGATTTAAGTCGTTAGAAATTGAATTTCCAATTGCCATTATTAAAGAGATTGGATTTAGGGAAGCCTTAAAGAATCCAATCTTAAGAAAACAAATGACTCTCAAACTAAGTTTAATAATAACGCTTTCAGCTTCCTTCTTTCACGCATCGGCCCAAACCGACACAAACGCCAGCGCCCCGCCCACCCTGCCCGAATTGGCGGTCGAGGCGAAACCGATCACAGAATTGAACTGGGGCGGTTCCGCTCCCATCGATGGTTCGCAAGTGGAAAACCGAGGAATAACCTCAATCAGCGACTTGTCGGGCATCGCTCCCAACTTCTACGTCAACTCAAACGGAATCCAGTCCTATGGCGACGTCATCACCATGCGAGGCATCGGCAACACGCAGTTATTCGGTGATCCCGCAGTCGTCCTCTATGTTGATGGAATTCCCGCCGGAAGCGCAGCCACCTACTCCACCACCTTGTTCGACGTCGAAAGCGTGGAAGTCCTTCGCGGATTCCAAGGACACCGCTTCGGAAAAAACGCTCCCGGCGGCGTCGTAAACGTCAAAACACGGCGCCCCGGAGACACCCATCGCTCAAAATTATTCGCATCCTACGGATCCTTCGACTCCCAGAACTATCGAGTTCTCGCCGACGGCCCCATGAGCAATTCCTCATCGTACTACTTTGGGCTGAATCGCTCCAGTAGCGATGGCTTCGCCGACAACCTCAACACCGCAGGCAACGACGCCACTTCTGAAAGCCTGAATGGCAGACTCGGTTTCAACTGGATCACCAAAGGTGGCCTTGAAATCGGCATAGGCGGAACCTGGGAAGAATTTGATCTCGGTGCCCAGCCAGTGGTACCAAGGGCAAATGGTGGCAACTCCAATTACCTTAACTTCTATTCCCGAAACTCATCGATTAATGAAATAGGCAATTTAGAATCAAATAGCCAATATCTTAATCTAACGAATAAAACAAACTTCGGAAGAATTCGTTCCATCACCTCTAGGAACGACTGGAATCTGGATCCGAATATACTCGACCTTAATTTTGTCGACAGAGATTTGGCGAGCTTGGTTCCAGGTCTTGCTAGCGTAGGAAAGTCCATCGCCTCCACATCACAAATCAGTGAATCTAGAGAGCAATGGGCCGAAGAATTAATAATCGAGTCCGATTCCGAAGAAAAATCTTATTGGCAATTGGGAGCCTATCTAAGTCACAACCAAGTTGATGGCACAGCCAACCGAATATATCCGACGACGACTTCCGTAGCTCCCACGGACATAACCGACCCAAATTATTTGGCGCTAATGGGGGCATATCTCTTTAGTTTTCATGAAGGTGGTTCGATCACGACACACAAACAAGAAAGTAATGCTTACGCTTTATTTGGAAACACAAGTCAGTCCATGACCGACAATACTACTTTTGAACTTGGTCTGAGAATGGATTACGTCAGAAAAGACATGACTCGCACTAAAAACACCACTTCAAGCTTGGGCCACAACTGGTCGGTCTCTTCTAAACAGGAAGAAGATTATCTCTGGTTTACCCCTTCTGTGGGAATCAGCCATGAAGTGAACGAATATGCCGAACTGTTCGTTAGGACTTCTTTTGCAGGCAAACCAGGAGGTTTTTCGCCATATGTAGATTCTAATTCGAGCTTAATCGGTATGGTCGACCCAGCTTATGATAAAGAAAGAATTTGGTCCCATGAAATAGGGGGAGTTCTATCCAGTGACTCCGGAAACTGGAATCTAGGAATTACCGCCTACTGGAACGAAGTAGCAGATTACCAAATCGAAAAACCGTCGGGTGGTCACGATTACTTTGTAGACAACGCCGAAGAAGCGTCGATCAAAGGGATTGAAGTGGATTTCAACGTCATTCCCACCGATGGCTGGTTACTCTCCCTAGGGTATGGGTTATGTGATGCAGAAATAGAAAAGCATTCGGCGATGAGTCTAAATCCAACTCTTTCAGGCGTAGACACCTACGACTTTGCAGGAAAAACGGTTCCCTTCACTCCGGAATACACTTTAAATGCATCAATCTCTCATCAATTGACTGAGAGCCTGAATTGGAGAGTCGGCGTTCGCAATATTGGAGAAATCCACTACCTAGATCAAAGAGCGGAAGACACGATCAATGAATCCTATACTCTTTTGGATGCCTCCATAGGCTATGAAAGGAGTGGATGGGAAGTGGGCGTTTTTGGAACGAACCTGACGGACGAAAAATATTATTCATCCCTCGTCAGCAGTTTGACAGGTTCTCCCGGAATAGTGGGTTCGCCTCGCGTGATCGGTTTAAGCCTCTCCAAGGAGTTCTAATTCTCGTTTCATCCTTCTTGTCTTCTCAAGAAGGGGTAGGTTCCGAAGACACTGGCTCCCGCTAGGAGCAAGAAGAAGACGGCGACTGCAACGAACCCGTCCCGAAGAGAATCTTCGTGGACCAGGTGACCGCGGGGCAATTCCGCATAGACCCCCAGCCCCCAAACCAGAGCAGGGGCTAGGAGATATTGCACCACGTTTACCAAGCTCACGAGGCGACCAACAACCTCGGCCTCGCATTCCCGCTGCAAGATGGTGTTGGCGAGTATACCGACCAATTGACCAAACAGGGCAAAACATGCAAAGCAGAACATGGCAAAGACAAGCGACTGACTGAAACTAACCAAGATACAGCTTGCCGCGACTAGGAACAAGGAGATGGTCGGCAAGGTTGCCCGGGTTCCGAACCTTTGGAGAAAGACGGGCAACCCCAAACCGCAAATCATGGCGCCAATACCATAGGACATGTCCAGCAAACCGAATCCCTCGGCGCCGGCCTGCAAGGAATCCGTACTGAACCCAACTAGCAACACGTTCGACATATGAGCGGCATAACCGGGAGCCAAGCCGAAGAGAGCAAAGAAGAAAAGAGGCTTGTTCGCTCGGGCGTAGCCCAAACCCTCCGCGAATTCATCGAAAAAGCTCCGAAGCCCAATACGCCCTTTGGGTTTGAGCGGGCGGTCGGGAAACCACCGGCGAATAAAAACCCAGCCTAATGCGGCTCCCGCAAACCCCGCCGCCGCCACGGAAAAGGAACCTATGGCGCCAAGGCGACCGTACATCACTCCCGCAAACCCTGCCCCTAGCAAGTACCCGCCTTGCACGAGAGCTGTGTTGAGACTGTTGGCATGCAGCAGTTCGGCCTTCGACAAGTGCTCCCGCAAGAATGCGGGCAAAGTTGTCCAAAACAGGGTGCTCCCAGAGGTCATCAGTACCGCGTAAACATATAAGTGAGAAGGACGAAAAGCTCCCCACGCAATCATCGCGACAAGCAGGCAATCCAAAACCAATACGTAGCAAGTCGAGAGCAACAATACCTTTCGACGGTTACAACTATCCGCTAACACCCCGCAAAAGGGAAGCAACAACAAGGGCGGCATCAAGTAACTGAGAACGAGCCAAGCAGTCGATGCGGGCGACTTGGTCTCATCGTAGAGAACCCAGTGACTAGCCACGAAATGAAAGCCACCGCCAATCGCGGTCGCTACGTGAAACAACATAAAAAAGCGATAACCCGGACGCCGCAAAGGATTATTCGGCGACAACTTCATTCCCAAATTTCAAACATTGCCCGCAAGCATCGCTTTCGCTGGCCAACCGGCAAGCTTTCCTGCAAAAAGATCATATGAATCTCGAATATCGCTCCCATAGATGTTCCTGATTACAGGCTCCGCAAGCCGTTTTCCACGCATCGTTCAAAGTGCAAACAACGAATTCTTTTACCATTAATCCACCACTCATGAGACCCTACACAAGAACGATTATTCTACTCTGCGCTGCTCTAGCCTGTTGCTCTTCTGGTGCAATGGCCAAGAAGAAGCCGATGAACTTTGTCTTTTTTCTAGTCGACGACATGGGCTGGGCGGACATAGGGGCAAATGGCAGCACTTTTCACGAAACTCCAAACATCGACAAGTTGGCCGCCACGGGCATGAGATTCACTAATGGCTACGCCGCCTGTCCGGTCTGCTCGCCCACCCGAGCCAGCATCATGACGGGTCGACACCCCGTACGGGTCGACATCACCGACTGGATACCAGGGCAGTCCAATAACAATAGCAACAAGCTTCTTCACCCTGAGGATCGCAACAACCTAGCCCACGAGGAAGTAACCATCGCCGAGGAACTCAAGACCCACGGCTACCAAACGTTCTTTGCGGGAAAATGGCATCTCGGCAATGAAGGACATTGGCCCGAGGACCAGGGTTTCGACTTTAACGTAGGTGGTCACCATAGGGGATCTCCCCCCGGAGGTTATTACGCTCCTTGGACCAACCCCGCCCTAAAGTCCAAGAATCCCGGGGAATACCTCACCGAACGATTAACCGAGGAGTCGGTCAAGTTCGTGGAGAATCGGAATAAGAAAAAACCATTTCTCCTCTACCTATCCTATTACAACATTCATACTCCCATTCAGGCTTACAAGAAACGGATCGATCATTATTCGGAAAAGGCGAAAAAGAAATTCTCTGGCCAGACTCCCACTGTCCCCGAACACGAGGGTCGGACACGGCTGCGCCAAGACAACCCAGCCTTGGGATCGATGGTAGCCGCCGTGGACGACAGCGTGGGAGCGCTTCTAGAAAAACTGCAGAGCTCGGGCATCGCGGAAGAAACCGCAGTGATCTTCTTCAGCGACAACGGTGGATTAAGCACACTCCGAGGGCCCGGGCCCGGGTGCAACCTACCCTTGCGAGCCGGCAAAGGTTGGCTGTATGAGGGCGGCGTACGAGAACCGACCATAGTGCGAGCTCCGGGGATCACCAAACCCGGAAGCATCTCCGACGAACCCGTTGTGAGCATGGACTTCTTCCCCACCATGCTGGAGTTGGCAGGGTTGCCTAAACGACCCGAACTGCATGCGGATGGACGCAGCCTCCTGCCTGAACTCAAGGGTGGCTCGGGTAAATCACGCCCCCTGTTTTGGCACTACCCGCATTATCATGGTTCCACTTGGAAGCCCGGGGCCTCGATTCGTGACGGTGACTGGAAACTGATCGCCTTCTACCACTACGATAAGGTCGAGCTATATAACTTGGCCAAGGACCCTTCCGAAAAGAAAGATCTCTCCAAGAGCAATCCCCAAAAGACAAAGGAACTCCAAGTCAAGCTCGTCGCTTGGCAAAAAAAGATGAAGGCGAAGATGCCCTCGCCCAACCCGAACTATGACCCCGAGGCACCTGCACCTGCGAAAAAGCGCAAGTCGAAGAAGAATTAATAAACCTCCGATTATTAAAACGGAGGTTTATTTGGAAAATGGTAGGATGCTTATTACTTTTTTGGATCCGCTACCGTGATCGTAACCTTCTCCGAAACAATTGGAGGATTATGAGGGATGTGCGCAAAGTC
>MDTC01256631.1_pt1 | contig 16080 bp, 12 predicted proteins | sample 811181 | NCBI WGS metagenome assembly MDTC01 (sample SAMN05326644, study PRJNA326480) | marine metagenome | isolation source: seawater | place: Pacific Ocean: North | collected 2011
CTTTTAGAATTCGCGCGTAAAAAACAATGGGTAAGAAAGGAAAAGGCACGGGGTCTTTCGGTAAACGAAAGAACAAGTCCCACACTTTGTGCAGAAGGTACGCGATAGATATCGTTGGAGTCGATTAGACGATCGCGCCAGAGCCTCTTTCGGGGAGGATTCCGAAGCTTTTTTTTAAAGGAGAGACGGAGCGCGCTCAAAGCAGAGGGCTTTTTGTGAAATCGTCGCGCGCTGAAGACATGCACGCGAAGATAGAGGAAGATGAGCGAGCGAATATTTGCGCGCTAAAATAGTGTTTACGCGTAAATATCTCGCGACTTTGTGCTGTTCTATCGCGTGCGCTCGGAAGAGCGCGAGAAAAAAGAGTCGGATGAGTGCTATATCTGCCTGTCAAAGGCCCATTTTGTGGTTTTCACTCGGTCAAAAGCTCTCTTTCTTTTTGTCTATTGTTTTGTATTGTTACTAACGCTCCTTCTCCTTCTTCTTCTTTCGTTTACCAATAGATGTGGGCGCAGATCGTATCACATTCAAAAATCGACGTGCTCGTATTGCGGCTACCCAGCCGCGAAGACTCGTGGGTACAACTGGTCAGTAAAGGCGAAGGGGAGATCCACGACTGGAACTGGAAGAATGAGATATATTAAATCCTTACCGAGACGATTCAAGAACGGATTCCGCGAGGGTACGGAAGCGACGAAGAAAGCGTCTGCTTAAATGGGTTATAGTAGAGGGACTTTAGTAGCATATTTTGTTAATAATAATATAAATATGGACGTCTCGACGCTGTCAGTAGAGAGTTTTTCGCTCTCTTCTGCAGTCTTCAGCCGAGAGGTGTTCGTATACTTAGTAAGAAAAGAATAAGAAGCATCGTATACAGAGAATACGCTCATCATGGCAGTTCGTGAGGTTGCGCGAATTCTTCGTTTCATTCATGTCGTTTGGACGTCAAAGGTACTTTCTGCTTCCTTTTTTGTTTTTGTTTTCGTAGCGCAAAGCTGCTCTTTTCGGTGGCTTTTTTGCGACGTCCAATTTTTGTGTTTTCTTCTCTCGTCTCTCAACTTGCTCCCAATGCCCGAATGCCGAAAGGCACAGAAAAAAAAGTTGGAAAAAAGTGACGTTTGAAGTGGCACACGCCTTTTGCGTGTGCAGGTGTGTTTAAAGAAAAAAAAAGAGAAAAACGCGTCTTTGGACATCTTTCGTGTCGTCAACAATTTTAACACAAAACGTCACTAAAATTAAAACGAACCATCATCATCATGTCTGCACTCGCGTCCGCCTCGTCCTCGTTCTTCGCCCAGTCGGTCGTCGCTCGCGGGTCGACATCGTCCAACAAGAAGAAATATGTATACAAGGTTTATGCAAATGCTGATATGATGAATGAAGTTGGCACTGGAATTTTGCCCAAAGAAGCCATCAAAGCGGAGAGATATGTCGCTTCGAACAGGTTCAAGTTACAGAAAGGCAAAGGTCCGCAATTCGAAAAAAGATGGGCGGAGAGAAAATCTCGACTGTCGAAGCTTGACGGGTTTCGCTTCTTTACTTTAATGAGACGCGTGAGTGAAGGCAGAGGCGAGGAGGAAGAATCTGATTACGTCTCGTTGACGATTTGGTCGAACAAAGAGTACTTTGACGCGTGGAGAACGGGAGAGGCGTTCAAGGAAGCTCATGGAGGAGGCACAATTTTTGGGTTTGCAGAAATGTTAATTTCATCTTTAATGGTTTTGAAAGGTGGGCCGAAACCAGCGTTTTACGACGGTTTGATGCCGATATCGACGTCTCCAGATGCGTTAATCAACGAGTGGCAGCAAGCAGATGGATGGAGGAGAGTAATCGCAGATGGAAAAACTCCGTTAAAATCTGACGTATATGTCGCGATGAATAGGTTTAAAGTGTTTCCAGGTTCCGAGGTTGCCTTTGAACAGCGATGGAAGGAAAGGGAATCGGATTTAGAAAACTGCGAAGGCTTTCAAACGTTTGTGCTTTTGAGAAGAGATGCGTTGCAAGCTGACGACGGTTTTAACTATTCGACTCTTACAATCTGGAAAGATGAAGCATCTTTTAACAAATGGAGAGAAGGATCAAGTAAGAAAGCGCATGCTAAAGCAGACCAAGCGAAGCCATTGTTCGAGATGCCGCCAAGTCCTGTCTTTTACGAAGGCGTATTGGCGCTCATCGATCCTCAAGGTGCTTAAAATGGAAATTAATAAAAATGTAAATTCACGCGTGCTTAAAATACTACCACTACTAATAACTTAAGCTATATGCCTACACGCACTAATTGCAATAATAATTGTTGAAGTTCAACTGCTCGTAGAGCCTTTCGGCATCACTACCCGATTCGCCGTCACTGTTCCTCAAGATTTTCAAAATGTTGGTTCTGGCAACAGTAAATTTTTTTTCCATTCTTCTCGTCGCGAGCTCGCGTAATTTTACTCCAACATCACCTTCCTCTTCTTCCTGGCGGCGTAAATTTCCAAACTCAGAAGCAATGGCTAAAATAGTTTTAATATGACTCGATAAAAGCGACCAGGTTGAATCCGAAGACACCAATGCGACTCTAGAAATGTTGTCCAAATAAACTTCGTGAGCCAGTTTTACATCATCGATGGATTGCGCGAATTCATTGATGGATTCAAGCAGACGATTCCATTCGACTGATAAAATTTTCGTAGTCATGAACGACCGCAGCGTAAGCACAAAATGTTTCAGCTCGATTTCGAGCGACGATGAGATAGATAAAGTCTTTTGAGACGAGGTAGGCAAAGTAGGCGAAGTCTCTGTTCTCCTTCTTTCAGATGTCCATTGCGATAACACACCATAATCCAACGAACGCTGCGCATATCTCAGTTGCATTAGATATTTGAACACTTCATTATATTTGGATAACGAAACTGCATCGCAAATTATGCTCGCTACGATTGCATTACTATTTATTCCCACGGCAGTACGGGTGTTCTTTTCGTAAATGATGTTTAAATCTGTGAGCGCTTGAAGTTCATCGCATCCTTTATATTCGTCATCTGGACTCGGATGTGTATAAAATACTTGAACTCGAACTTCGTCTCTTCTGTTAACAATTGATTCACGGCTTCCAAACGTGCCCTCGTTCGTGTGCTCGAAAATTGCGTCTCTCAATACTTCGGTCAATCTGGTGGTATCAAAACGCATAGTTGCTTCTGCCATCGACTCGCCAATTTTCTCCTCTTGACGACGACGGCGAATACTCTCAAACTCTTCAAAGACATGGTTGAAAAAATCTAAAGCAACATCCCCGCATCCACCCAGAAATAATGCTCGCAATTTCATAAGCTCTGCCTTTAGTCCGTACGTAGTTTTCAATTGTTGCAAAGCATGTTCGCTCGCGTTCATCGCAGCCAGACGAATTTGGTTTAGCATCGACCTCGAAACTAACGTATTCACAGGAATACCCAAAGTTGTCGATGTATCATTTTTGAAATACGTTGAAACCCACTTTATAAAATCGTAACATTCACCAAAAGTCGTTTTTGCCGCTTCTTTTGACGAATGAGAAAAGAGCGCGCTCTTTTTGCTTCGAGCTTTCGTCAACGAGACAACATTTTTCAAGTCTGAGATTAGAGTGTCTCCGGTGCTAAAAGCTACATCAATATCATCGTGTCGCCTTTGAGAAGGTTTCTGATCGATTTGAGTAGGCTCATTTGTCCGTAAAAAGGAATCCTCGTCCGCGGCTTCATTGTCGTCGCTAATATTGTTCTCGTCGTTACTTTTCGTTGATGCACGCAAAAGAAGAAGCGCTTTCAATTCTGAAATCATTTTTGAAACAAATGTCAACGTTTTACCAGCTTCATCTTGAATATCCTTGTCTTCACCAGTAAATTTCATTCTCGAGAATTCTCTGTGAATACCCGCGTTCAAGACCTCTTCGGCTACTGACTTTAAAAATATAGGCATATCCTTATCATCGCGCAAATACCATCCGTCTCTCCATCGCGTCGATTTCTTGGCGTCAACGAATATCTCTGGACTCGTTAAAATCCCATAATTAATCCAAACATCTAAAGCGTTGAAATATGACGTTGAACTGCTAAAAAAACATCGGAAAACAATCGAAAATTCATCAAGGCTCCCTGATAACCCATTATATTCGTTCATGAGATTATATAACATCGATAAAATGGTTGAAGACGCAGTTGCAGGATGTGCAAACTTTCCAACTGAACTCTTTGGTCCAGGACTGCACATTTCCGCTATCCGCTGTAAGCACGATGCCTTTCGCGCAAGTTTTCTGCTTTCAATAGACAAACGAAGTAAAGTAGGCGCAGAAAATGCATCAACATTTACGCTCGCTCTTCGCGTTGCTTCGAATAACTCGTCGAATCCATGTTGAATTTCCACTTTCATTGTCATCAAGGCATTCACGAATGCTTGAACAGTCGGACTTTGTTTACCTTCAACCGCGAACAAACTACTCAAGTTATTCAATCGGTGTCTGACTCTTCCGATGTCTTCAAATACATCCATGATTTGTTTACTAGATTTTAGCACATTCGCTACCGCATTTTTTGAAACATGCGGTATTTCCATCGATTCGATATCAAAATCGGCAACCCCTCCGGACGAAATCGCATTCAAAGTTCTGGAAACAACTGATGATTCTCCAATAGTCTTATATTTACTCATTCTGTTTCGTTGTTCTATTCGTGAAGAGAAGAAGAATGTGTCCTCGTCATCTTTATTTTCTGCACTATTGTGCAACTTTCGAAGCATTCTCCGTGCACGTTGCATTTGCACAAATGAAGCTCGCGAAATTCTCCTCGCATTTTGATGACTCGTCGACAAAGTGCCAGGAATACTGCTCCCAACGTTGCTGTGAAATTCACGTGCATCTAAACTCTCACCATCAGTACTACCAGGAAATGACCTCCAAGAGAAACCAGGGTCTTCTTCATTCGCATTTTCTTCAGCCTCTTCTCTGATTCGAATTGAATACGCATCGCCTTTGTACCCTTCAATATCATCATCCGAGGAAGATGCTTCGTCGCCTCTGTCTGAAGATAACGATTCGAACGAGGACACTAAAATATTATCGTTCCTATTGTCCCCACAGTTCTCTTCTTCTTCTTCTTCCTCTTCTTCCTTTTTCGTTTGTTTTGGTGAGCTAATGGTTCCTTCTCTTCTTATTCTTCCTCCCTTCCTCTTTTCTTCCTCTTCCTCCGAGTCTGACCACTCCGAAAGAGAATCTGACGATGATTCGAGGCGTTCATTCTTGTTTTTGCTCCTGTGACATGTTCCTGTTCTTGGATGCCGGATCGAGACGTCTATCAATGGCGCATTTTCTTCTTGTTCTCTTCGTCCCCTTCGTTCTTGTTGTCTTTGTTGTGCGCGCCTTTCCCCTTCGACTTCCAGAGACTTCAAAACTGAAGAGTTGGATGGTTCGTATGCGCTCTTCATCGGCTTCCCCGCGCTTCTCAACAAAAATAATGCTATTTTCGACCAAAACTCTTCGTCATCTTCGTCCTCGTACGTAAATCTCGTTCGATTTCTCCCGTACTCTCTCTCTAAAGCATCGAAAAGAATAGTCAACGAACATCTCTTGCTCATTTGTGCTTCCCGAGCGAAACGGTCGAGAATATCCACGCATTCTCGTTTCACCTCCTCTTTGGATGACGAGGATGAGGATGGAAACGCTGGACGACAGTTCTCTCGACAGAATTCCACGCACTTTACATAGTTCTCTTCCGCTAACTGTTCATCTTCGATGTTATCTCCGCTTAAAATCTCTCTCGGAACGAGTTTTTGGACTAATTTTTCGCTCAACTCTGAAATTTTTTTCTTTCGGTCTTCCAAGAAGTGAGATGTCGTCGTCGTCGTCGTCGTCCTCATTTTCACTCCTTCTTGCGACGTGCTATCGCTACTTCTTCACCATCTTCTTGTTCCTCCTCCTCCTTCTCGTCTCTGTTTTGCGTGAAAGAGACAGAGAGAGAGAACGAGAGAGAACGAGCGAGTGTCCGTGTCTTTTGCCTTTTTTTGAAAAATTTCTTCACGAAAATTTTTCATTTTTCGTCGTCTTCCGAATTCGGATTTCGACGAAAAAGCATCAGTGGTCACGTACAAAACGACGGACGACGAGACTCGTGTGAATGACCGTTACGCCGTCGCCAACTTCTTCTCTGACGTCATCGGTCGTCGCGCCTCCGCGACGAAGAGAACGGAGGAGCGCGTGGTCTTCTTGTTGTTCCTCCTTCTCCTCCTCGAAAAGACGGAAGACGACTGCGCCTCTTCCTAAAACGAAATCGACGACGAGAAGACAAAACACGCGAACGAACGCGAATGAGAACGACGAAGATTTCGCTATTTTCCGCTTCACTCTCGGGATTCCCGGTTTCGACGATGGGGACATTCCACGGGTGTTGGGTGTGCTCGCCGGTGTGCTGTTAATAGCGAACCATTTGAGTTCCAACAACATTTCCACCGCGCAGTCCAGAGCAGAGTTGATTGGTGTGTTTTTAGTGTGCGCGTGTTTTTATGTGCCAGAGTGGGGAAGAAGAATAGAAGAAGCGACGACTGGATCATCTTCGTCTGCTTCATCGAAGAAGAACTCGGTCGATATACTCGGTGGGTCATCGCAATTTTTAATGGAAGAATCGTTCAAGGAGAAGAAGAATACGAACTACGCGTGGGCGAGTTATGCGGCTTTGACAAACACAAATGCGAAAGGCATGGTGTTCTTTGAAGAAACGAACGAAGGGATGATGATGATGACTGTAGCGAGAGGTAGCGTGAGAACAATAGAAGATGTTGCGGGTGTTAGTAATAATAGAGAGGTGTTGACAAAGTTAGCGAAAGGATTTAGTTACGAAAGGTTGGACGTGAAGGAGGATGGGAATTTATACTTGTCGTGTAGGATAGAGTTGGATGCGGCAGAAGCAAATAGGTGGGAATTTTTACCGCCAGGTGCGGAATGCGCTGTCGTGAGACGAGCAAAAACAGGATCGAAAGGCGTGCTAATCGCGTATTCGGATCAACCGAGAGTGTTTAACGCAAAGGCGAGGTTATGGTTGGGAGGTTTAGCCGAGAAAATGTCTGCAGATGATTGATAGATTTTTGCATCAATGTATTCTGATTAAACATATTGTATTGAATCATCAGATCCTTCTCCATTTTAGTTGCATTCCGGGCTTCTTACTCGTAGAGTCATTCGGCAAAACGAGCATTAAAATATTTTTATCCTTGTTCAAATGAAATTCACGGACGAGAAGGAGCTTATTATACTCGACATCTTTTGTCAAATGTCTTGAACGCATCTCTTTTTGCGTAAACGCTTTTATATTGTCAGAGCACTTTACGATGTCGTGTTGGACACATCCAATGCTGTTAAAATCACCATCTTCAACTTCGTCGCGTGAAAAAAGTATTGGTTTATCGAACGTGGTTCCATCGGACGAGGCAGCGTCTGCCTCGCCATACGTTCCGGAATACAACATTTTTTCCGACAATTTTTTCTTCGGCAGGCAGAAACGAGCGACGAGTTGAAACGCTCGCAACGACGTTTTCATCGCCCAAAAGTAGGTCAGGAATATCACGCGAGAGAAGCATCCACCGCGATCGTCGTCGTCGTCGTCGTCGTCGTCGTTTTCATTCAAGACAAGCCTCACGTCTTTAAGTGGGATTTCAAACTCGACGGACATCTCGTTCTTTTTCTTTTCCCTCAAAGTGGTGGGATCGTCGAGTTTGTCGTCGCATGTGATTTCGTACTTCAGCTTTCCAAAACCGTTTTCTTCCGTATTCGTGCCTTTCGGATTCTTTTTACCACGAGCGGCGACGTGCCACCATAGCTTGCCGCGAACATGCCCACATATCGCTTCGAGTTTCCATTCTCCCGCTAATAACGAGTGATGGTTGGTCATGTCGCTTTCTCCTCTTCTTCTTCTTCTTCTTCTTCTTCTTCCTTTTCCGTGGATGGGGAAAAGTGTAAAATCCTCTTCCGTCTTGTCACAGATCACACGAAAAATACCAATAAAAAAAAGCAAGGTGTAAAAAAGCGTAACGCTTTTTTGTCAGTTTGGACAAAAAGAAAGAACTCTCCATAAAAAACCGCATCTCAATCGATCGATCGTTGGATTACGTTTCGGGAAGAAGAAGAAGCAGCAGGCGCAGCGAGAGATTCGCTTTCTCTCTCTCTCTCTCTGTGTGTGTGTGTGTGTGTGCGCGCGTGATAGATCGTCGAATTTTTTACAGTATCTTCGGAGAGAGAAAGAAAGAGCGCGCACACATTTGCTGCCTCGAGATTGAAAAACCGAAAGAAGAAATAGTTGAAAAATGAACGCCGGACAGAACATGCAAGTACATCCGACTGATTTCGCCGAACCTCCGCACAATTTCATCAAGAGCATGCTTTCGAAAGAGATCGTAGAGAAGAACTTGGCGGATGAATTTTTCGACGGCAACGTTTCCATGGTGGAGAGAAAATGGGAAGGGTTGACGGACCATCAGCTGGAAAAATTTTTCATGGAAAGGTTTGGGGCGGGGCCGATGAGAGCAGAAAGAGAGTATTCTTTCGTGGTATACGGGGCAAGCGGGTACACGGGATCGTTACTCATCGAGTACATTTTAAAAACTGTGCAGAACTTGGGAACGAAATACACGTTCGCTTTAGCTGGGCGATCGGTCGACAAGTTAAAAAATCGTTTCGCAGAGGTCAAGGCAAAGTTTCCGACAGATTACGAGCCGGGATACATACAGTGCGATTTAAGCGATCCGATGGCAGTGAGAAGCATGGTTATTCAGTGCAGAACAGTGGTGAACATCGCCGGTCCGTTCATGTTGACACCTGCGGATTTGCTGGTACGTAATTTTTCGATATATTTCTTGTGTTTGTCGTTATCGTTTCAGTCTCTCTCGGTGTCTCGAACTTATCATTCCTCTTCCTCTCTTCATCAGGTCGAAGCGTGCATTGAATACGATGCGGATTACATCGATGTTAATGGAGAAATTCCATTTAGTGCCAAGCTCATCGAATATCACGATTGGGCGAGGAACAACGATGTGCTGGTCGTACCAAATTGTGCTGGTGCTGGCGGTGTTCCTGACGTAGGCGCGTTTTACACTTTTCGAAAGCTCCAAGAGCGCATTGCTAAATCGCGTTCAGATGAAATCGCGAAAAGCGCCGCTGTTTCTGACGACAAAGAGAACGCAACTACCAACATTGTTCAGTCGACCGAACCAATAGATCCGTTGAAAATCGACTGTTCAATCGATACTATGCATATGTATCTTTGCAGCTCTGGAGGTGGTGTTCCTTCGGGTGGTACATTAGCCACCAGAGCGGCGATGAACTCCGCCATGCGCGATGTTCATTCGCTCATGATGGATCCATACGCTTTAGGTGGTGCAATTAAACGCGGTCAAAGACCAGAAGACGCAGATAAACATCTCTCGGTTGTCGAGTACGACGAAGAATACAAAGGTTGGAAAGCGCCCTTCACGTATGCGTTCTACGAGACTAGACTCATTCGCCGTTCGAACTGGCTGAGCAGAAACATGGGCGGCGTTCCGTACGGAAGGAACTTGAACTATTTCGAACATTTGATACTCCCGAGCGAAGAGCATGCACGAGCTTTGCAGCAATCGAACACCTCTTCCAAAATGGAAGAAGAAAAGCTCAAAGCGGAAGGAAAGCTCTTCGCGAAAGATCAAGGTTTATCGCTTGAAGATCGGGACAAAATATGGGCCGAGTACTGGTTCGATGCCGTTACCGAACACGGCGAGAAAATCCGCACGCGTTTAACTGGTAAAGACGGTTACGACGAAACCGCACACTTATCCGTCGAGTTGGCATTGTTAACGAGCGAGCACCGAGACGAGTTACCTCACAAAGGTGGCGTCTTGACGCCTGGCGTTGCCGGCGGTCAACTCTTCGTCGAAGCGCTCAATGAAACCGGCTTAACGTTCGAAGTCGTTGACGACGACGCTTTGCCGGATTTATCGAGGATTCCCCCCATTCATTAAAAGAACAATAAATACAGCTAAGTGGTGGTGATATTGATGACGGATGTTGTTATTTTTTCATTTTGAGGACTATATCTTTGCGAAACTAAAGAATCCCCACTGACTGATTTTTTCGTCGAGTTGTTCATTTTTAACGAAAATCAAAGGAAATACCCGATAATCTCTATTCCCACGCACACTCTCTCTACTCGATTGACACCCCGCGTCTTATCAGTGCATGAATAGCAGCGGCGGCAGAGCAACACACTTGCAATCTTCTTCGTCGTCTTCTTCTTCTTTCTCTGTTGCTCTGCGCCGTCGTCTTCGTCGTGAACATTCAACAAAAGCACAAACACCTCTAACTACCATGTCTTCTGCTTCGAAGAAGACGTTGTTAACCTTCGACGTCGATGGCACTTTAATCAAATCCGTCGGCGAAAACGCCAACAGGTTCCATAAAAACGCGTTTTCATACGGTTTCAAGAAAATATTCGGATTAGACACGACCATAGATGTGGTCAGCCATCATGGGTCAACCGATAAATTGATAATTAGAAGCGTGTTGGAGTTTCATAAGATTGATGCCGAGAGGATTGAAAACGAACTCGAAAACGTCGCCAACGCGATGATAGAATATGCCACAGAAAATATGCACGATGCTGGTAATGGTATCGAACTTTTACCTGGAGTTTTAGAGTTATTAACGGAATTATCCGAACGCGAAGATTGTATCGTGACGTTGGTGACGGGAAACTTACAACCCATCGCGTGGGCAAAAATGACGCAATTGGGCATTAAACAGTATTTCAACGACATAGTCAAAGGCGGTTTCGGAAGCGATCACGAACAGAGATCCGTTCTCGTCTCTATTGCTCACGAAAGAACGACAGAAAATGGTTTTAAAGTTAACAAAAGATTTCATTTCGGCGACACGCAGAACGACATCACCGCCGCGGAGACCAGCGGCGCCGTTCCGGTTGGATTAGCCACCGGGATCTGGTCCCTCGACGATTTGAGAGAAGTTTGCGTGAATAGAGAGAAAGGATTGTTTTTTGAAAGTCTGCAGGATACCAGTGCCGTTTTAAAAGCGTTAGAGTTGTTATAATATTATTTCGTGACCTCGGGTTTGTCCAAATATACATTTACCGACAAAGAAAATGAGTGGCCAGAAAAGAAAGCCTTGGTCACTTGGAGACACCCCGCGGCAGCTATTTTTGGGTACAGTTACTTTTCCCAATTCCTTCAAAACGAGAAGCTACGGAGAACACCAATGAGTTCGACTACCTGCAAAACCTGCCCGTGCGATTGCGCCAACTGCAAATGCCCGAAGTGCCAGTGCACGGCGTGCCAAAGATCTAAAGCAAACTAACGCACCCGTGTTGTACGTTCGACACACAAAAATGAATAAAAATAACGGGAGAAGAATGTCCCCCTACTAAGAAGTGTAAATACAAGAAGAAAAACACATAAAAACCTCTACGTGCTTTCCGTGCCTCACGCTCCCCGTTTGGATGATCAAAATGTCCCCCCCGCAAAAAGTCGACTTTCACATCTCGTCGCGTCGCTCCCTCTCGTTTTTTCTCTCGCACCCAACCGGCGCGTGTTCTCAAACCCTTGGACCCCCTCGGGGGTCCCTTTGCCTTTTTTGTATTTTGCCCTCGTGTTTTTTTGCCTCATCAGTCCAGATCTCTCCTTTCGGGACCTTTTGGAAAAGGATGGGGGACGATGGACGATGGAAAAAGTTTCAAAAAAGTCAAAAAAAAGAAATGCAAAGACGGCACCGACGACCGCGATCAAAGCAACAAATCAGATCGTCATCAATCCCGTTCGTGACTTTTCAAATTTTGGAAGAAGACGTTTCGGTATCGAGGACGTCGAGCAGATCGCAGATCGCAGATCGCAGATCGGCACGCGTGCATCCATTGACGAAGAAACTTTCAGAGTAACGAAGAACTCCTCCCCCACGACCCAATGCTTGCACAAACGCAAAGCGTTTCCTCATCGTTTTCCTCCAATGCGGGGCATATTCGAGGTAACCGTCAAAAAGTGACTCAACCGTCTTCTTCTGCGATCAGACGATCTCGATCGACACAAAGATCTCCGCTCGTCGTGTGCGCCACTTCTGAACAAAAGTCAAGGATTGGCTTGTGCGGCTTGGCCGTTATGGGTCAAAACTTAGCGTTGAACGTCGCGGAGAAAGGATTTCCGATTTCCGTCTATAACCGTTCCGGTGAAAAGACGGACGGATGCGTGAAAAGAGCCGAAAAAGAAGGTTTATCGAACAATTTGCGTGGTTATAAGGATTTTAAAGAATTCGTGGAATCGATCGAGAAACCGAGACATATCATCATCTTAGTGAAAGCGGGTGCGCCGGTTGACGCGACCATCGAAGGCTTGTCGCAGTTTCTCGAACCCGGGGACTGTATCATCGACGGCGGGAACGAATGGTATGAAAACACCGAACGTAGAATGAAGCAAGTTCAAGAGAAAGGCTTGTTGTACTTGGGTATGGGCGTGTCTGGAGGCGAAGAAGGGGCAAGAAATGGACCGTCGATGATGCCGGGTGGGTCCGAAGAGGCGTATAAACGCATCGAAGATATTTTGAAACCGGTGAGTGCACAAACCAATACTGGCGCTTGCGTGACATACGTTGGAAAAGGCGGCGCGGGTAACTTTGTAAAGATGGTGCACAATGGCATCGAATACGGGGACATGCAATTGATTTCTGAGGCCTATGATATCTTGAAAACCGTCGGTGGGTTAACGAACGAGGAAATGCACGCCGCTTTCGTGGAGTGGAACAAGGCCGAATTGGAATCGTATTTAATCGAAATCTCTAGTTACATTTTGGAGAAGAAGGACGATAAAAAAGACGACAATTCGTTCTTAGTGGACAAAATTTTGGACAAGACTGGCATGAAGGGTACTGGTAAGTGGACCGTCCAACAAGCAGCGGAGTTATCCATCGCTGCGCCGACGATTGCGAGCAGTTTAGATTCGAGATTTTTGTCCGGTTTGAAAGACGAACGCGTTGCCGCGGAGGCTGTGTTCAAAAACAAAGGTTTAGTGCCGGCGAATTCCAAAGGGCCGGCCGCTGGTATCGATAAGAAGCAGTTGATCGATGACGTTCGCAAAGCGTTGTACGCGTCGAAAGTGACGTCATACGCGCAAGGTATGAACTTGATCAGAGCTAAATCGAACGAGCAAGAGTGGGGATTAAATTTGGGTGAGATGGCGAGAATTTGGAAAGGTGGGTGCATCATTCGCGCGGCGTTTTTGGATCGCATCAAGCAGGCTTACGACAAAGACCCGAACTTGCCGTCTTTGCTCGTTGACGATGAGTTCGCTTCCGAACTCGTCGATAAGGAACAAGCGTGGAGACGTGTCATCGTCGCCGCAGTAAACACCGGTGTGTCCACACCGTCCATGTCTTCGTCATTGAACTACTTCGACACATACAGAAGAGGACGATGCCCGGCGAACTTAGTCCAAGCGCAAAGAGACTTTTTCGGTTCTCACACGTACGAAAGAATGGATATGGAAGGCTGGCACCACACTTTGTGGAGCGACATGAATAGCGCTGATAGTATTACAACCTCCGGGTACACGAATTAAGAAAACGCATTTTATTATCGAACTTTCTACATATCATAATCATATTACTTAAAAATATGCTTACAAGTGTAACTATGGTAATACTATGGTAAAACTATGATACCTACTAGTAGGTATGGTACCGGTAAAACTAACTACGTACTATACTAAGTGTTTTACATTTATCGATTGAGATTCTTTTCAAAACTTTTCTCCGAAATCGTTTTCGTTCTTCTTATTCGCTCGCGCGTGCAACGTTGGGAAGCTCGGCATCTCTGATTTCAACTTTGGTCTCGGTTGCGTCTTGAAATACGGGTGCATCAACGCTTCTTTCGCTGAGCACCGTCGTTTTGGATCGTACGTCAGCATCGCGTTGAGCAAATCAATACCAGTTTGGTGTAAGTTCGGAAACTCGTGCTCGAGATAGTTGTACGGTTGCTCTGGAATGAGTGTCGTGCCGACATTTGGCAGTTTGCTCCATCCGGGCCAAATCCTTTCGTTCGGCGCGCCCAGCAAGTTAAAAATCAGTTCCAACTGCGTCACTTCAGTTTTACCAGGAAAGATTGGATCGTGCTTTAAAAATTCTGCGAGTACACACCCGGCAGCCCATATATCAATGGATGCCGTGTACGCGTCGTCTCCAAATAAAACTTCAGGCGCGCGATACCACAACGTCACCACTTTCGGCGTGTAACAAAACTGCCCCCTTTTCCGTTTTTTCCTGTTTCCATTTTCATCTTTTTCGTCTTCATGTTCGTCTTCTGTTTTGTCTTCTCCCAGTTCGTCTTCTTCCTCTTCTCTCACCGGTTCAAAACTCCTCGCCAATCCAAAATCACACAACTTCAACTCCCCTCTATTATTCAACAGCAAATTCGATAACTTCAAGTCCCTATGCATAATCCATCGGTCATGTAAATACTCCACCGCTTTCAATAGTTGGACGATCAAACACTTCGATTCGCTCTCTAAAAACGGCTGTCTCATGTTATCCAGCAAAGAGGCTAAGTCGTGCTCGCAATATTCAAAAACTAAGAACACGTTGTTCAACTGGTTCCCTTGGACGACTCGCAACAAGTGCACGATGTTTTCGTGGGAACAGCAGAGTTGCAATATCCGAACTTCTCGCAAAGTGGTGATTGGAACGCCGTTTTTCTCTCGATCCATGCGGACTTTTTTCAAAGCAACGATTTCGTTCGTTTTCTTATCTCGCGCTCGGTACACGACGCCGTAGGTGCCTTCTCCAATGCGACCGAGCTTTTCGTACGCGGAGAGGGATTTCGGTGTTCCCCCGAATGAAGGTGGAGTTGGTGCGTCGTCGGTCTCATCGTTGCCCTCGTCGATGCGCATATTATTTACTCCAAAAGGTTCTCTTCCACCTTTCTTTCACGTCATCCTCTGTCGCGTCCGATTGCGTGCTCGTTGTTGTTGTTTGCGCGCGTCTCCCGCGCGTGTTTTGACCCACTCGTTGCGCGCTTGGGACGTGCTCCTCCTTTACTCATCAATCCCTTTTTCTTTTTCTTTTTTGTGGGGAGAAACGAAGGGGACAATTTTTGAAGGAAAAACCCGCACAATTTGAGTCCCATCGAACGCCCTCGTCTTTGGGCTTCTCTAAAAACTCTCGTCCCCTACTTTTACGACCATACTAAGTACTCCTACTCCTACTACCTACTACCTACCACGAACGACACTGATAATACACATCACCACCAAAAGGAGCGCGAGGAAGAGCCACCGTCGGCCGAGAGAGCGTTGAATCGAGAAGACCGCGCGCGGAGCGAGACGTCGGACTCTTTGCGCGCGAATCGAGAGATTTTGAAAAAGGGGGACGACTTTGACGAACGAGACAACGAACGTTTTCTACTAATAAATATCTAATAAACATCGTCACCGGAGAAAACTCGCGATAATGGAGTTCACCAAACGGTTCCATCAATTCGGATCGTTCGCGTCGAACATCGTCAACAACACGAAAAACGTCCAAATGCCACAAAACCCAGGGCAAGTCTTCTGCATCGGCGCCGGTTTATTAGGGACGGTGGTCATCAAAGTGACCAAAAAGAAGGAGAAAAAATTTGTGCATCCGCACGAGGAATACGAATACGCTTTAGAACGAATGAAATCGGCGGAGAGTCGAATCGAAGCGGTTTCTTCGCTTTTAAAAGAGATGACAGAAGAATGCAACGAGACAAAAGAGGAGTTATCGATCGTCGTGTCACAGAAGAACGCCATCGAAAGGATGTTGGAAGAATTAGAGAAAGCAAAAGAGCAAGCGGAGAAAGCGTCGAGAGATCTGCAAAGAAGCGTAAACGTGTTGACGAGCGAGTTGGAGACAAACAAAGAACGACACGTGGAGAAAGTGAAGCAGTGGAGAAACGAAATCGTGAGTTATCGCGAGAAGACGCACGAAAATTTCTTGGCCGAGGTTATCGGGCTGGTGAGCGATATGGACAACGATATTGAAATCGAAGTCGTTCCACATTCAATGTTACCGCACGAAAGAGCAGAAGTGCACTTGAAAGA